>ERZ772971.2133-NODE-2133-length-11031-cov-2.901877_pt1 | contig 11031 bp, 9 predicted proteins | sample MGYA00511943_ERZ772971 | MGnify/ENA primary metagenome ERZ772971 (study PRJEB29015, sample SAMEA2737929) | human oral metagenome | biome: human oral; feature: human-associated habitat; material: dental | place: China | collected 2144 ... | reverse complement strand
TCTTAGTGTAATGCAAATTAATCCTCCTTCGGATTAATTTGCACGAACTTTGAATTTTCCCCCTTTTTTGAAATAAAACTATTATTACAAACGCAGCACCCGCAGTAAAACAATACGGTGCCTTTGTCCTATCGTATTTTTATATACGTCGATCGGTTCGTTAAATTATCTACCTTTTTTTCGAAAAAAACGAACTTTTTCGCGGCCGCGGCTGCGATCGTACGGATATCGGCTTCCGTTCAAAAAAACTTAAACCGAAATCGATAAAATTATTTATGTACTTTTTTAAAATACCGCCGTACAATCGATTCATCGGTTCTTATAGAAAAGGAGGAACTTTATGAAATTGATTAAAACGATAAGCTGCATCGTAGCGGCAAGCATCTGCATGGCGGCCTCTTTTGCAGCCGGACCGAAGGGCGTTATCACGGTCGGTTATGCGCAAGTCGGCGCCGAATCGGATTGGCGAACGGCGAACACGGAATCTTTTAAAAGCACGTTCACCAAAGCGAACGGCTATAAACTGATCTTCGACGATGCACAGCAAAAACAGGAAAATCAAATCAAAGCGATCCGCAATTTTATCCAACAGGATGTCGATTATATCGTCGTCGCTCCCGTCGTTGAAACGGGATGGGAAACGGTTCTCAACGAAGCCAAGCGCGCAGGCATCCCCGTTTTGCTTTCCGACCGCTTAATGAAAGTTTCCGACAACAGCTTGTACGTCTGCTGGGTCGGCGGAAATTTCGTCAAAGAAGGAAACGATGCGGTCGCGTGGCTCAACGGATATTTGAAAAAAATCGGCCGCGATAAAGACGATTTGAATGTCGTCCTCATTCAGGGAACGATCGGTTCTTCCGCACAGGTCGGACGCACGCAGGGCATCACCGAAGGGCTCGTAAAAAATCCCAAATATCATCTGCTTGCAAAACAATCCGGCGAATTCACGCAGGCTAAAGGACAGGAAGTGATGGAATCGTTCTTAAAAGCGTATCCGAAAATCGACGTCGTATTCTGTGAAAACGACAACGAAGCGTTCGGTGCAATCGATGCCATCAAAGCCGCCGGCAAACGCCCGGGCAAAGACATCATCATCATTTCGTTCGACGCCGTTCACGAAGCGTTTAATAAAATGATCGCAGGAGAGCTCAACTGCGCGGTCGAATGCAATCCGCTTCACGGACCGCGTATCGCCGAAATCATTCAAAAACTTGAAAAGGGTAAAAAGGTTGAAAAGATTCAGTACGTTGTCGAAGGCGTATTCGATCAGGCAAATGCGGCAAAAGAATTACCGAACCGCAAATATTAATTGCACAATATATTAATAAATTTGCCGGAACGCCGAAACCCTGCGCGTCTCCGGCATTTTCAATTAGTCGAAATTTCGAAAAAATCGCTAAAGACGAGTTTTTCGAGATGTCTTATCGCAACAGCGGAGGAACTATGAACGGCGATGTTATGCTTTCTATGAAAAATATTTCCATAACATTTCCGGGCGTAAAAGCGCTTCAGCATGTCGATTTCACGCTGCGCCGCGGAGAAATACACGCGCTGATGGGAGAAAACGGCGCCGGAAAAAGTACGCTTATCAAAGTTCTCACCGGAGTACATACGCGGGACGAAGGGACGATACTGCTAGACGGCAAAGAAATCGACAACCGTTCGCCCGAAGAAGCGCTGCAAAACGGCATCAGTACCGTATATCAGGAAGTAAATCTTTGTCCGAATCTTTCCGTTGCCGAAAATATTTTCGTCGGACATCAGCCGAAAAAACATTTTGCCATCGATTGGAAAAAGATGAACGAGACGGCAAAAGAAATTCTCGGTAATGTCGGACTTTCGCATATCGATGTAACGCGCGCGCTCGGCAAATACTCCGTCGCGATCCAGCAGATGATCGCCATCGCGCGCGCGGTCAACTTCAACTGCAAAGTGCTCATCCTCGACGAGCCGACGAGTTCGCTCGACGATCGTGAAGTCGCAAATCTCTTTGCGGTTATGAAAAAATTAAAATCGCAGGGAACGGGTATCGTGTTCGTTACGCACTTTCTCGAACAAGTATACGAAGTGTGCGACAGAATTACCGTGCTTCGCAACGGAGAGCTCGAAGGCGAATTTCCTATCGGCGAACTGCCGCGTGTCAAACTCGTTGCGACGATGCTCGGCCACGAATTCGACGAGCTCGCGTCCATCCGCAGCAATACGCAGGGCGGCGATCGTTCCGATCACGCAGCGGAAGTCGTTCGCGCGGTCGGACTTTCTCACACGGGTACGATAAAGCCGTTCGATATCGCAATCAAGCAGGGTGAAGTCGTCGGGCTGACGGGATTGCTCGGCTCCGGCCGCTCGGAGCTTGCGCGCACCCTGTACGGTGCGGACAAAGTCGATACCGGTACGCTGTTTTTCAAAAACGAAAAACTGAAAGCGTCGGAACCGATCGACTCCATGCGCGCGGGAATGGCGTTTTTGCCGGAAGACCGCAAAGATGAAAGCATCATTGCCGATCTGTCGGTGCGAGAAAATTTAATAATCGCGCTGCAGGCTAAAACCGGCGTTTTCAAACTGCTGCCGGCGGCGAAGCAAAACGAACTTGCCGAACGGTACATCAAAGCGCTCAATATTAAAACGCCGTCACCGGAAACGCTCGTTCGTCAGCTGTCGGGCGGAAATCAGCAAAAAGTGATCATCGGGCGATGGCTTATAACGCATCCCGATTTTTTGATTCTCGACGAACCGACGCGCGGCATCGATGTCGGAACAAAAACGGAAATTCAAAAACTTATCGTTCAGCTTGCAGGGCAAGGCATGACTATTATGTTTATCAGTTCCGAAATCGACGAAATGCTCCGTACGGTGAACCGTCTGTGTGTACTCCGCGACGGAAAAAAAGTCGGCGAACTCGAAAACGACGACCTCACGCAGCACGACGTTATGGCGGCGATAGCCGGAGGAGAAAACAATGGCAACGAATAAATCGCTGCGGCAATCGTTAGCGCGCAATCCTCTGCTGCTGCCGGTCGCCGCGCTTATCATCATGCTTTGCGTAAACGTAATCATTACGCCGTCGTTTTTTAAAATATCCATTCAAAACGGTGTGCTGTACGGCTATACGATCGATATCTTAAACCGTGCGTGCGAATTGGTCATTTTGTCGATCGGCATGACGCTCGCCGTCGCTTCTTCGCGCGGTACGGATATCTCCGTAGGTGCGGTCGAAGCGGTTGCTGCCGCAGTCTGCGTCCGCCTGCTCGGTTCAAGCTACGACGCGTATGCCGTCCCTTTCGCATTCGCGGCGGTGATGTGTCTGATTGCAGGCGTCGCGTGCGGCGCGTTCAACGGGTTTCTCGTGGCTCGCCTTCGTATACAACCGATGATCGCCACACTTATCCTGTTTACCGCAGGGCGCGGCATCGCGCAGTTGTTGAGCGCGCGGGAGATCAACGGCGTCATGGTGCCCGGTCAAATTCTCTACGTGCGTATGGAATCGTTTAAATACATCGGAGGTTTTATTCCGGGCGTCGTCATTCCCACGCCCGTTTTTATCGCTGCCGCTTTCGTCATCGCGACGACGCTGCTGCTCAGAAAAACCGCGCTCGGCATGTATATTGAAACGGTCGGCATAAATCCGAAAGCGGGTCGGCTCGTCGGCATCAATTCGACGCTCGTCATCTTTTTTTGCTATGTGTTTTGCGGACTCGCATCGGGGCTCGCAGGCCTCATCTCGTCGAGCCGTATCTATTCGAGCGATGCAAACAATATCGGACTCTACATGGAGCTCGATGCGATCCTCGCGGTAGCCCTCGGCGGCAACAGTCTCGGCGGCGGTAAATTCAATCTTGCCGGTTCCGTCATCGGCGCGATTACGATTCAAGCGCTCACGACGGGACTCTATGCCGTGGGCGTTTCGGCGGATCAGCTTCCCGTATATAAAGCGATCGTCGTCGTTCTCATCGTGACGCTGCAGTCGGAGGAGTTCAAACGGATCCGTGCGATGTATAAGCTGAAGCGCAGACATGCCCGCAGCGCAACGATGGAGGCATCACAATGAAAACTCAGCTGTTCAAACGAAAACTCGACGGCAGCAATTTTTTGCTTTTCGTTACGATCGTTCTGTTCGTCATAATGTATATCGCAGGCTGCATCATCTTTGCCGATGCGGGTTTCGGTAAATTTCAAACGTTTTGCAATATGCTTATCGACAATGCAGGATTGATAATCGCCGCTTCAGGTATGACGATCATCATGATCACCGGCGGCATCGATATTTCCATCGGTTCGGTCGTCGGCCTTGTGTGTATGATGCTCGCGTATTCCATGCAAAACATGGGGATGAATGCGTGGGCTGCGATTTTTCTCGTGCTGCTGTTCGGTGTCGCATTCGGAGCGGTTCAGGGATTTCTCGTCGCCTATATGAAGCTGCAGCCCTTTATCATCACGCTCGCGGGAATGTTTTTTTGCCGCGGACTGACGGCGATCATCAGCGTCAACCAAATCGCCATCACCGAAAACCGAACCTTTCTCGCCATCGCGAACAAAGATATCCATCTGCTTATCGGCGCGACGGTAAACAGACGCGGTGTAAAGATGTATCCGTTTATCCATCCGAGCGTTATCATCGCGCTCGCCGCAATGGCCGTCATCTGGTACGTTTGCAAGTATACGAAATTCGGACGCAATCTTTTTGCGGTCGGCGGCAACGAACAGTCGGCTCTGCTCATGGGTATCAATGTACGCAAAACGAAATTCCTCGCGTATATGCTCAACGGATTTCTCGCCTCTCTTGCGGGATTCGTCTTTTGTCTCAACACGACGAGCGGTTTCGTCGAACAGGCGCGCGGCTTTGAAATGGATGCCATCGCATCGGCGGTTATCGGCGGTACGATGCTCACCGGCGGCGTCGGCACCGTTGTCGGAACCTTTTTCGGCGTGCTCATCAAAGCGACGATCGAAACCTATATCCGGTGTAACGGAACGCTTTCGTCGTGGTGGAATAAAATCGTGCTGTCCGCACTGCTCTGTTTTTTCATCGTGCTGCAGAGCGTATTTATCATGATGAAAAATCAAAAGCGGCAGTAAGTGCAAATGCGCGCGTCGGCGCGTTCGGTATGTCCGCATCGTTTGTATTTGCAGCCGTTACGGTGTATAATGCGCTATACGGAAAGTATTATGCGTAACATAGGCCTTTGTATCGGAGCTGCGTTTTTGTGTGCGCTCTCCGGCTGTACAAAAAAAGCAAACGAAGAGCGGACGCAAAGCAGTATCATACTCGGATTTTCGCAGATCGGCGCGGAAAGCGCATGGCGCACGTTCAATACAAAATCGATGCGCCTTGCCGCCGAGCGCTCAGGTATCCGGCTCCTGTATGAAAATGCCGAACAAAAGCAGGAAAATCAAATCAAAGCGATCCGTTCGTTTATAGTTTATCAAGTCGATGTCATCGTTTTCGTTCCGATCGTGCAGGACGGCTGGGACAATGTATTGCGCGAAGCGAAAGATGCGGGTATTCCCGTCATCGTGTACGACAGAAAGCTCACCGTGTCGAACGAAGACCTCTATGCCGGATACATCGGAACGGACAGCGTCGAAGAAGGGCGCGCCGCCGCGCGTTTTTTGCTCGATAAATTTAAAAACAAGGGCGGCCCGTTCAATATCCTCGAAATACGCGGTACCGACGGGTCATCCGCATCGGACGGCCGCTCAAGCGGCTTTCGGGAAGTGCTCGGGGACGATGACCGCTTTTCGATCGTATACAGCGAAAGCGGAGACTTTATCCGGTCGCGGGGAAAAGAGATCGCAAAGACGATTTTAGCGGCGAACGGCTCCCTTTCAATAGACGGAAAGCCGATCGATATAATCGTCTCCAACAACGACGGGATGACGCTCGGTTTTTTGGACGTGCTCCGCGAACACGGAATCCGAACGGGAAAGGACATCGTCGTCGTAAGCTACGACGCGGAACAGGAAGCGCTCGATAGGCTGAGGGCGGGAGAGATCAACTGTGTCGTCGAATGCAATCCCGACAGCGGTGAGCGTGTTATGGAACTCGTCAAACTTTTGGCGGCGGGAAAATCCATTCCGCGTCGTACCGATATACCCGAGCGGGTGTTTACTGAAAACGACAATCTCGATGATGTGCCGCCGCGAGGTTATTGATATACGATCATGCAAAAAACGAACAGCATAAAAAAGCACTTGAGCTTTTCCTATATCTTCATCATCGTCCTCATGATCATACCGACGGCTTATTCCATAATTGCGCAGCGCATGTACACGCTGCAGTACGATAAAATCATTACCAACGTGAGCCGTGCGAACAGGCTGAGCCAAATCGTCAAAACCGAAATTTCCGACGAAATATGGGACATCGTTGCGGGAAAAGTCGATTTTGCCGAAGGACGGCAATACGTCATACTCGAACGCATACGGTCGGGCATCGCCGAGATCGCGCGCTCGACGATACGCGATGACAACCGGCAGCTGCTTGTCGTCGTTTCGCGGGCGGAAAAAACGCTTGAAAATTACGTCGATATGCTCGGCAGGCAAATCGACTCGGGCACAACGGTCGCCGAAAACGAAAAGACGATGGATGAAATACGCGGCGTATCATCGCTCATCTACGACATTTTGCAGGATTACATCGTTGCGGAAATCGAATCGTCGACGAATACGAACGAAAGTTTAAAACACTCGTCGATTACGCTTATGTATATACAGATCGGCATCATAATAATTATTATTATGATTTCCGTGTACGCGTTCACTTCGGTATCGGAAAACATACGGCGTCCGATCCACGATATGGAAATACTGTCGTCGCGCATCGCGAACGGAGACTTGAGCGCGCGTGCGGAAAAGCCCTATGTAGAAGAGCTCGACAACCTTGCGCTCAACCTTAACATCATGGCGGGAAAGATAACCGACCTCATCGATGAAAATATTAAAGAGCAGCAAAATCTGCAAAAGGCGGAAATGAAAACGCTGCAGGCGCAGATTACACCGCACTTTTTATACAATACATTCGATACGATTATCTGGCTCGCCGAATCGGAAAAAAAAGACGCCGTCATAAAAATAACGCGCGCGTTTTCCGATTTTTTTCGTATTTCGCTGAGCAAGGGACACGAGTGGATAACGATCGCGCAGGAGCTCGATCACGTGCGGAATTACCTGACGATCCAGCGTATCCGCTATGCCGACATCCTCGACTATACGCTCGACGCCGACGAAGGGATCGGCGACATCCCCGTCCTTAAATTGGTTTTGCAGCCGCTCGTCGAAAACGCGATCTATCACGGTATCAAAAATAAACGAGGGCGGGGGATTATCTCCGTAACGGCAAAAAAAACTGCGGCAGCGGACGGCGGCGATACGCGCATACGATTTACCGTCGAAGATAACGGCATAGGATTTACGGAAGAGCGGCTTAAAATCATCCGCGATGAGTTGCTGCAAACGTCTCCTGCGGAAAACCTGCACACATACGGTCTGTACAATGTGAACAAGCGCCTCAATCTGTATTACGATACGTCGGTGTCGCTTTCGATAACGAGCGAACGCGGCAAAGGGACGCGCGTTTCGTTTACGGTGCCCGTCGAAACGTACGGGAGCGGGGGATAATATGTACAGCGTTTTTATCGTCGATGATGAAATGATCGTCCGCGAAGGTCTCCGTACAAAAATCGATTGGGAAAAGTCGCGCTTTTCGTTTGCCGGCGAAGCGGGCGACGGAGAAATCGCGCTTTCGATGATACAGGATATAAAGCCGGACATCCTCATCACCGATATCAAAATGCCGTTTATGGACGGGCTCGAACTCGCGCAGGCGGTAAAAAAATTGCAGCCGAAAATATCGATCGTCATCCTGTCGGGACACGACGAATTCGATTACGCAAAAAAAGCGATTTCGATCGGTGTGGAAGATTATATTTTAAAACCGTTTACGCTCGATGAAATTCTTCGCTGCTTAAACCGCGTTGCCGAAAAGCTCGACCTGGAGCGCCGGCAATTTACCGACATCTCGCGGATGAAAGCGGAACTCGAATCGAATATCGTGCTCGCTCGCGAAAAGCTTTGTTCGGATATCGTACTCGGCGCACTCGATACGCATACGGCCATCCAAAAAGCGGAAGCGCTCGGCATCGATCTCGTCGCGCGCTTTTATATCGTAAGCGTCAGCACGATCGCGACGGCGGGCGATACGATCGATGCGTTGATCGCCGCAAAATCGCTCGTTTTATCGGTGAGCGGAAGCATGCCCGACAACATCGGATTTTTTATCGCGCCCGATACCTTCGTTTCGATCATCAAAAGCGGCGCAAAAGAATCGTGCGAAGAGGCGGCGTTCAACATCGCCGACACGATCCGGCATGAAATCGCAAAAAACACGGCGTGTACGGTTATCACCGCGATCGGTTCGGTCGCCGAACACATATCGCACATCGTCAATTCGTTTCAAGACGCATCGTCGATTTTAAAACGCTGCCGCATTTCGGACAAAAATAAAATAATAAGTGCGGGCGATATCGACGCATCGCAAAACAATTCCATCGTGCTGCAGGAAAACGATCCGCTGGTCGAACGCCTCAATTATGCCGACGAAAGCGAAATCGATCAAATCATACGGGAATACATAGCGCTGCTCGGCGACAATCGGGAGCGCTTTTCGATCATCGCATCCTATCTTCTCGTCGACGTGATCATGGCGGTGTCGAAGATAATCGAACAGTTCGGCGGAAAAATTCAAAGCGTTATGCCGGAAATCCTCACGCACGCGTTTATCGATGCCGCCGTGCAGAACGAAAAAACCTTTATCGCGGAAATCGAAAAAGTGCTCGCTTCCGTGCTGCGCTACCGCAACGAGCACGTACGCGGACACTACGCCGACGTCATCCTGCGCGCAAAAAAATATATCGACGCGAATTTTGCAGACCCCGACATTTGCCTGCGTTCGGTTGCGGACGCGGTGCATTTCAGTCCGAATCATTTCAGCACGATATTTTCACAGGAATGCAATACGACGTTTATCGAATATTTAACGGGGGTACGGATCGCCCGCGCAAAAAAATTATTAAAAGCGACCGATATGAAAAGCGCGGACATCGCATACAAAACAGGTTTCAACGATCCGCACTACTTCAGTTTTATTTTCAAAAAAGTGACCGGGCTTTCGCCGCGCGAATACCGAGCCGATCCGGCAAACGATACATACGCACCGCGGCAATCCGGCTCGGTTTCGGACAACGGCTGAGCGTTTCGTTTAAACCGCGGAAAAACGATCACTTTTTCAGCGCGAGCGTACAGCGCTCAACTTCGTCGAATGTCGGAATCGACGGGGATGCGCCTTTTCGCGACACCGCAATGGACGACGCTTTCGATGCGTATTCGAGCGCTTTTTCGACGGGCATGCCGAGCGCGCGGCACACGATAAAATAGCCGGTAAACGTATCTCCCGCCGCCGTCGTGTCGACGACGTCCACGTCGTAAACTCCGTGGCGGTACGTGCCGCTCGCATCTTTGTAGGCGACACCGTGTTTTCCGAGTGTCAGCACGACCGACGCTTTGTCGAATTTTTTCGTCACGGCGCGAAGGAGTTCATCGCCGTCTCCGAGAGGCGTTTCCGCGATATCGGCGGCTTCCACTTCGTTTACGAGAAAACAATCGACATAGTGCAGCGGCAGATCGAGAATGCTTTTTTCGAACGGCGACGGATTGAAAAAAATCACGAGTCCGCGCTCGTGCGCTTTTTCGATGATGTAATCGAGCATATTGATTTCGTTTTGGAGGATAATAAAATCGCCTTTTGAAAAATGAGAGAGCACGCCGTCGATGAAATCTTTCGTCTGCATTTTGTTCGTTCCGGCGTAATAGACGATGCTGTTTTGCCCCGATGCGTCCACTTGTATAAACGTGTGTCCCGACGGCGCATCGTATTCTCCGAGCAATGCCTTATCGACGTTCATATCGATGATGGCCTGTTTTAAAATCGCGCCGTCGTTTTTGCCGATCCCGCCCGCAATGCAGATTTCAATACCGGACGCTTTGCCGAGCGCGCGGGTAAGCGCCGTCGTCTGATTCAATCCTTTGCCGCCGGGAAATATGTCGCGCCGCACGGCCGCAAGCGTTTCTCCCGGACGCACGAAATGCGGCACCGTATAGACATAATCGATGTTCAACGAACCGAAATTGACTATTTTCATATAATCCTCCGAAACCCGACAGCTCTTTTTGTTACAGTATACCGTATGAAGTACCGATTGGAACAGCAGGGTACCGCGATATTGCGGCTATTCTTAATTAAAATTGTGTTTTCTTATTTTCCCTGTGTCAATAAATTTTTTGTTGACGGCCGGAGTTTTTTTTATTATTCTTAATAAAGACAGGTTTATGTAGTCTTTTTAAGATTGCACAAAAATCAAACGTTTTAACAAGAGGTCTATATGTCAAAGGAATTGGAATCGAAATTAAATCTGTATCTTGCAAATCAGATGATCGATTATGTCAAAAAACATAATCTCCATTGGAACTTAAAGGGTACTCAGTTTTTTACCCTTCATGCAAAACTCGAAGAGTTGTACGACGAAGCGAACGACATCCTCGATGAAGTTGCCGAACGCATTCTCGCACTCGGCGGCAATCCCGTTTCAAATATGAAAGAAGCGCTTGCAATGGCGACGATCAAAGAATTGGACAGCGGTCCGAAATCCGCCGACGAAACGATCCGCGCCCTTATTTCCGACACCGACTATTGGATCAAAGATTCGAAAGAAATCGCCGATCTTGCGGACAAAGAGGGCGACAGCGTTACCAACGATATGTTCAACGGCTACACGAAAGCATATCAAAAATTGGCGTGGATGCTGAAAGCTTATAACAGCTGACAGCCTTCTCCACTCGTATGCTGACAGTCATAAAAAAAACGCGGCGTTTTGCTTTACCGAAAGCGATGCCGCGTTTTTTATTCGTACGGAGGATTTAATACCTGCCGTTTCTTCGGTCAACTTCTTTTTCGTTTTCATGTCTAACCCCATTGTG
>ERZ772971.2132-NODE-2132-length-11033-cov-5.202314_pt1 | contig 11033 bp, 9 predicted proteins | sample MGYA00511943_ERZ772971 | MGnify/ENA primary metagenome ERZ772971 (study PRJEB29015, sample SAMEA2737929) | human oral metagenome | biome: human oral; feature: human-associated habitat; material: dental | place: China | collected 2144 ... | reverse complement strand
GCGAGCTAGGCAGCGTCGGGCGCGATCTGGCGGTGCTTTTAAGAGATGAAATTTCGCCCGCTAGCTCGCAGACGCAAAACCGGGACGATAAAATTTCGTCGGTGCAAAACTCAAGCACCGCGCCGCAGGGTCTCAACGCCGAGACTTCGACGGCACAAAATTCTGGCGATGAGGTGCGAAGCCCGGACGATAAAATTTTACCTGCGCATGCTAAGTTACAGAGCCTGGGTGCTGAAACTTCGGCAATGCAAATTTTGGACCTTGAGCCGCAAAGTCTGGACGATAAAATTTCACCTGCGCGCGCCGAGCCACAGAGCTTGGATGCCGAAAATTCGGCGCAAAATTCCGTGTCGCAGAGCGGAGACGATCGCAAGAGCCCTACGGCGCAAAGCCTCGCATGCGAAAATTCTACGTCGCAAAGCTCCGCATGCGAAAATACTGTGCCGGGTAGTGGCTCATATCGCTTGCGCGAGGATCTGCGCGCAAAAATTTCAAAGAATTCGCGCTTCGTCAGGCCTATTTTGCGCGATAAGTTTTTTTACAAGGCGGCGAAGCTCATCAGCGCGGCGATGGACATTAGCGACGGGCTCGCGCAGGATCTGCCCCGACTGCTCGAGGCTAGCGGCGTGGGTGCGCGCTACCTCGCCCGTCCTAGCGAGGCTGCGATGCAAAGCGGCGAGGAGTACGAGATTTTGTTCAGCTTCGCGCCGAAGCTTTTGCCCAAAATCTACGCGATTGCCGCTAAAACGGGCGTTTCGATCAATATCATCGCCGAGGTTTGCCCGCGCACGCCACAAAGCTCGATGGAATTTTGCGGCAGCTCACACCACTTCGCGCCTTGAAATTTGCCGAGCTCGCTTTAAATTTTAAGGCGCGGGATTTGAATTTTAGTTCGAAACGACGCGCCGGGCGAATAAATTTCATTTAGCGAGCGGGGCTGCGGTGATTTGAAATCGGACGCTTTTGGGTCATGACCGCGCCCCGCCGAACTAGGTAAATTTCATAGCCAAAGCGGGCAGTGCCTCAAGCCTTGCGATTAAATTTTATAAATCCGCGCAGACGGCGTGCATCGCGACTCCGTCGTTTGCCGCACTCACGGCATATAGGTGCCCGCCCTTATCCGCAGTGCCGTGTCCGCGGAACTCCACGCCCTGCATCGCAAGAGGATATGATTTTAGCATTTGCGGCTCCTTAAAATTTGAAGCGATTATAGCTTAAATTTGGGCGCGAATTTTAAAATTTTGTATGCACGTTGAAATTTTACGGCGTGCACGTTAAATCATACGATGCACACGCCAAAATTTTACGGCGTGCGGCATGGAATTTCAAATTTTGCGGAGCCGAAAATTTGAAATTTAGCCCCTTCGCGTAGCCTACACGCAAGCTCGCTATCATACCGCTACACAATTTACAAAGGAGCCGTATGAGGGAGATCGTAAAAAAATTTGTCGCAGGCGACGCGGATATTATATTCGCCAGACTTTCCGTTATCATCGTGCTTGCCGTGATGGGCAACTACAAGTGGTTTGAGTTTGAGGTAGAGGCTTTAAAGCCGCTCTTTTCGCAGACGTGGCTTTCGTTTTTGCCCTCAGCGCTCGGGGACGCCGGCGCGAGCTATTTTTTGGGCGTGGTGGAGACCGTGGGCTATCTCTCGCTCATCGCGGGCTTTTTCAAGCCGAAGGCGGGCATCGTGGGCGATCTCATCGTGATTGTCATGGCGCTGAGCACGCTCAGCCTGCTGCCGCAGCTAGGTAAGATCGACGGCTTTATCTTTAAAGACCTTTTTTTGCTAGGCCTTGGCTTGGTGCTGCTAAAATACGACCTGGCGCGCCTTTGCCGCGGAGAAAAAAGCTGCGATTGAGCCGTCAAAACATACTGGCGTCGGTTCCGACGCAACACTAAATGATCGCGCACGGCGAGCTTGAGGCGTTTTGATTTAAAGCCTGCTTTGCCGGTGAGTGCGTGCTTGAGCTCGCTCGCATAGCGCCGTTTAAAATACGGCGGCGCGCTAAAATTTTTATGACGCGCGGTTGAAATTTATCGAGCTGCGGTAATTAAATTTTACTGACGCACAAACTCAAAATTATAAAATTTAAATCGACCTATCAGATTGTGCCACAAATTGAGTCGCGTTAAATTTGACGGCGAAAGCTTAATCCTAAGCTCAAAGCATTAGATTTAGATCCAGCCAAATTCGCATTTGATTAAGCAAAACGAAAAGAGCAAAGTTATATCATTTCTTAAAATTCTGCAATTTTTTCGAAAGGATGAGATATGAAGCGTTTTTCACTCTCAAAGGCCGTTTTTATGGCGGCGAGTTTGGCTCTGCTCGGGCTAACGGTTGCGAATGCGCAGGAGAAATTTTCCCCCGTCATCGTCATTCACGGCGGCACCAGCGGGCTTGATCTAACCAAGGAGGAATTTAAAATCCGCGAAGAGCCGATGAAAAAGGCGCTTTTAGCGGGTCAAGCCGTGCTTGAGAAGGGCGGTAGCGCGATGGATGCGGTAACGGCGGCGATAATAGTGCTTGAGGACGATCCGAATTTTAACGCGGGCAAGGGCGCGGTATTTACCGCCGACGGATTTAACGAGCTAGACGCCTCGATCATGGACGGCTCGACCAAAAAAGCGGGCGCAGTCGCGATGGCGCGGCATATCAAAAACCCTATCCTAGGCGCCAGGCTCGTGATGGATAAGACGTGGCATACGCTAGTCGCGGGCGAGGGAGCCGACAAGCTCGCTAAAGAAAACGGCCTAGAGATGGTCGATCAGAAGTATTTTTTCACGCAGTTTAGATACGACGCGCTGCAAAAAGCCAAAGAGAAGCAAAAGCTGCTACTTGATAGCGAAAAGGCAAAAAAGACGTCGCTAAATTTACACGAGCGCCCGTATCTTGGCACCGTGGGCGCGATCGCGCTGGATAAAAACGGCAACCTAGCTGCAGCGACCAGCACCGGCGGCATGACCAATAAAATGACCGGCCGCATCGGCGATAGCCCGATAATCGGCTCGGGAACCTACGCCGACAACGACTCGGTGGCGGTTTCTTGCACCGGCACGGGCGACATCTACATGCGCGTAAACGCCGCGCACGAGGTCTCAGCTCTATATAAATACAAAACCTCCGACGTGCAAAAGGCCGCCGAAGAAGCGGTAAAAGAGGTCAAAGCGCTCGGCGGTAGCGGCGGCATCATCTCGATCGACAAGCACGGACACACGGGCTTTGCGTGGACGAAAGACAAGCTCGGTATGTATCACGGTGAAGCAAGGCTCGGAGCCAAACCGATCGTTTACTGGCCGCTTGGCGAGAAATAAGCGTATTTAGCCCCTTTGCGGGGCTAAATTTAAATCAAATAGCAAGGATAAATACGCTTTTACATGTCTATTAAATCTGGCGCTTTCATCGATCAAGCGCTTCGACTAGGATAAATTCGATCAAATTTTAATTTCAACACCTCGGCAAAGCGCAAATTTTCTATTTAAAATCGACTCTCTTTAACTTAGGCTCAAATCAAGAAATATTAAGTTCCACCGAGCCTTAAATTTTACCAAAATCCATATTTCTTGATACCAAGGCGCTAAAATTTCAGGTAGAATATCGCCACATAAAATCAAGGCGGTAAAATGAGAAAATTTATAGTCGTTCGCGGACACGCGGGCTCAGGTAAAACGACTTTCGCAAAAGAGAAAATTAAAGAATTTAAAAACGAATATCCGCAGGCGCAAATTTATCATCTGGAAAACGATATGTTTTTAACCGATGAGACGGGGGTTTATACTTGGTCGCCGAAGCTTTTGGAGGACGCGAAGCGCAAGGTTGCCCGCGAGATAAAGCAGGCGTATAAATTTGCTCTGGAAAACAAAGCTAAAGACGTTCTTATCGTGCTTAGCAACGTGAGCGCGCGCACCAAGGAGCTGCTAAGCCTAAAAGAGCAAGCCGTCCAAAATGGATTTATTTTCGAATGCTTTAGAATGCAAAATTTCTTCGCCTCCGAGCACGGCGTCGACGAAAATACGGTAATAGCGATGTTTGTCAAGGTTGCAAACAACAAAATAGATGGCGAAATTTTGATCCCGCCCGTTAATCCTATGAGTCAAAGCGTAGCGCAAAAGATTAAAGACGCGGCGGCTCTAAACAGGCGCGATCTGCCCTTTGATGCGGTGCAAAATACCTACGTAACGAAAAAATATATCACCGCTACGCAGGATAAAAGGCTCTGGAGTGCGCGTCAAAGCGAGCTTTATCCAGAGCTTCGCACCTACAAATACTCAAAACGTGTCTTTTTCAAAGCCGATTGGGATAAGGCGCTACTTGAGATGCGCGGGCTCATAATGGACGATAATCTAAATATCATCGTGCGTCCGTTTAAAAAGGTCTATAACTACTCGGAATTTACCTCGCGCAAAAGCCTTTATCCTATCGATATCACGGACGATACGCCCGTACTTGCCGTACGAAAGGTAAACGGCTTTTTGGGGTGTTGCACCTACGTAGATATCGGCGAAAGCGGCGCGAGCTTTAACCGCCGCGTCATCTACTCCACGACGGGATCGACCGATAGTAGATTTGCGCAGATGGCGCGCGAGCACTGCTGCAAATTTGAAGAGATTTTCAAACGCTATCCAAATAAAACTTTTTTATTTGAGATCACCGACGAGAGCGATCCGCACATCGTAGAAGAGGAACTAGGCGAGACCTTTATCGGGCTTATCGACGCTAAAACCGGCGCGCAAGAGAGCGAATTTGAGCTGGATAAAATCGCCGCAAGCACTGCCGGAGCGCTAAAAAGACCTTTTTATAAGGATGGCGAGCAGTATCTAAAAACGAGCTTTGCGGAGCTTAAAAATATAGTCAAAGAGGCGAAATTCGAGGGCTTTATGGTGTATATCCCAAGCCAAAATGATTTTTGCTTTAAGATGAAAACGCCTTATTATCTCGTGAATAAATTTTTCGCTCGCAGTAAAAACGAGGCGCTTTCCGGCAAACTGGATAAAACCAAGCTTGATGAGGAATTTCACCCCTTGATTGACCATATCAAAGCAAACGAGCGAGAATTCAAATCCCTTGACGAGCAGGGCAAGCTAGGCTTTATAAAAGAATTTTTAGAAAAAATTTAACGATTAGCGCGAATATTTGACGCCGCGCAAATTTACGTAAAGCGTAAATTTGATGCAGCGATTAAAGCTTAAAGGAAAAATGATGATATTTTTTACCTCCGATTTGCATTTTTATCACGGCAATATTATGAAATACTGCCCTAAATTTAGGGCTTTTAACGACGTAGCTGAGATGAATGAAAAGCTAATAGAGCTCTGGAACGCTGTAGTGGGGCCCGAGGATACGGTTTATGATCTGGGCGATTTTGCATTTTGTAATAAATTAAAGGATCTAAAAAGCGTCGCGCGTAGGCTAAACGGCTCGCATGTGCTGATTTTAGGCAACCACGATACGCTCATTAGCCAAAACAAAGAAGCGCTGCTACGCGAGCTAAAAGACGACGGAAATCCCATCTTTAGCGATATCCTGCACTACAAGGAGCTAAATTTTGACGGCGGTGCGGGCGCGATAAAGGACGGCAAAGCGGGTATGAGCATCTGTATGTTTCACTATCCCGTAGAGGAACACAACCACGCCTCGAAAGGCTCTTTTATGCTTCACGGACACTTGCACGACCGCGCTTCCAGCCTGGAGGGGCGCATACTAAACGTAGGCTTTGACTCGCACGGCAAAATTTTAAGCTTAGAGGAGATCGTGCAAATTTTAGGGCAAAGGCAAATCGCGGCAAGATACTCGTGATCCGGGCTAAACACGGACAGCCGCAGCATTGATTTAAGCGTAGCCTGCCGCAATATCTTGCAAAAGCGCCCGCATAATACCGGGATAGACAAAGGACTCGGCGGCGGCATCTCGATCGATAAGCGCTGACGCACGGGCTTTGCGTGGACTAAAGATAAGCTAGGCATGTATCACGGCGAAGTAATGCTTGGAGCCAAACCGATCGTTTATTGGCTGCTAGGCGGGAAATGATAAAATTAAGCAGGCGGCAGATAGCGCGAAGGTCGTAGGAGCGCCTAGCGAGAGATGATTAAATTTAGCCTCTTTTGTCTCGTTTGCTCTTTAACCCCGCGCAAATTTTAAAATTTGCCGCGCGTTTTAAAGGGCGGCTATGCGCTTAAAATAGCTGCGTCGCCCGTTTTAGACAAGCTCTACTCTACTTCGGCGGGGCGGAGCTTGTCTAAATTTTAAAATTTATCCGCGTGTAGTCCGCGCCAACTCGCCGAGCGGCAAGAATGGGAGGAGGGATAGCTTCCGTTCGAGTATCAAAACCCAAAACGATACCGCCTTTTGCACTAGCTATGAATACGGTGTGTATGAAGCAACAGAGCAAGGGCGAACCCAACCGGCGCTCGGCGAAAATTCGCGAAATTTAGTCGATTGTCGCGCGCGGTTTTATCTGAGCTGCCGTTAAATTCTATCCGTAGCCGCCGCAATCTTGCCTGAGTTCACATAGAATTCCACGGAATTTTATAGAATTTTAGCTGCGTATTTTGCAAACCGATCGGCGAAATTTTGCGGACGCGACCGAATTGCATGCGTAAATTCTGCCGTCAAATTATAACCTAGCGCAAATTTCGTGGATGGAATCGCTAGCTAAATTTAAACCCGCGCGGTTAAGCCTAATAAGCCCGCCCGCTAAAATTTCGTTCGCGCAGAATTTCATTTGGGTAAAGTTAAAATTCCAGCCGAAACTCCGTCTCGCCCGGCTCGCTTCTGCACGAAATTTTAAGCCCGAGCTCGTCGCAGTATTTTTTGGCGATAAAAAGCCCGATGCCAAAGCCGCCGTTGCGTTCGTCAAAGCGGGTGTAAAGCTCGAAAATATGCGGCAGATTTTGCCGCGCGATGCCCGCGCCGCTGTTTTTTATGCGAAGCGAATGCTCGCGCAGGCTCACCTCGACGCAGCCGAGCTCATCACAATATTTTATCGCATTGCCAAGCAGATTGTCGATGATTTTTCGCAGCTTAAACTCATCCGCGCAAAAGGCTACCGGGCGCAGATCGGCGCTTAAGCTTATGCACTTTTGCTCCGCAGAGACGCAGAAATACTCGATACGACTTTGCAGCAGCTCGCCTAAATTTACCTCTCGCCCGCCGCCGCTTTTGTTTAAGCTTAGCGCGGTTAAGTCCTCAAAGAGCGCGTTTATCGTATTTGCGCCCGCCTTGATATTGCCTAGATATTTTTTCGGTTCGGTTTCAAAAAGCTCGATACTCATCAAAATCACGCTAAGAGGCGTCTTTATCTCGTGCGTCGTGTCGCGGATGAAGCCATTTAAAAACTCGATCTTTTCATAAAGCGGACGCAGCGAAAGGCGGATGATAAAATACGCGATCAACAAAATAAGAGCCAAAACAAGCGCGCTCGCGGCTAAAATTTTAAGCTTCAGCTCCGCGAGCTTGCCCTCAAGTGCCTCCGTTTTGATCGCCACGTAATACTCCGTGCCGTCCTTGGCGGTGAGATTAAACTGCTCGATCCTACTCGCCCCCTCCATATACACGCGCGGCGCGTCATCTCTCGGCTCGAAATCCCGCGCGATCTCATCGCTGCTATTCAGATCTGCCGCGTATGCCTGCATGGCGTCAAAATCGCTCTCGTTTAATCGCCCGCCGCGAGCGAGCTTGGCCTCTAAGCCGTGTTTAAAATCCCTGATCGCAAAGGCATCGCGATCCGCGATAAAAAACTTCTCCCGCTCGTAAAATATGCTGCTTACCAGCGCTAAAAACAGGACGCTAGTAAGAGTGTAGAGCAAAAAAATCGGTAAAATTTGACGCATTTTGGACACGGCGCGCTCCTAGATATATTTGTAGCCGAGCTTGGAGGCGTTTATGATGCGATCTTTGCCTAAAATTTTTCGCAGCTCCGCGATATAAACGCGCAGGCTAAGCTCGCTCGGACTCTCGTCGTAGTCCCACAGCGCGGCGAAAATTTCATCCTTACTAAGGAATTTATCGCGGTTTTTCAGAAGCAGAGCAAGAAGCCGCGCCTGCTTCTGCGGCATCGGCACGACTCTTCCGTCGCGATAAAGCGCGTGCTGAGCCATATCGAAGCTAAAGCTTCCGCCGATATTTTCGCGTCTGGCGGCGTTGTGGACGAAGGTGCGCTTTAGCAGATTATCCGCGCGCAGAGCCAGCTCTTTTAGCTCGAAGGGCTTTTTGAGGTAGTCGTCGCAGCCGCTTCCAAAGCCGCTTTCGACGTCTTGCAGAGTGTTTAGCGACGTCGTGAAAATGCACGGTGCTCCGCGCCCGGCCTCGCGCAGCTCGCGAAGCAGCGCAAAGCCGTTTCCGCCGATGATTTTGACGTCGAAGATCCACAGATCGAAGCTCTTTTCGTACGCTAAAGAGAGCGCCTCGTCGTAGCTTTTAGTGCCGCTGACCTCGTGCCCCGCGCTGCGCATGTAGGTGCACATCATATCTAGCAGCATCCCCTCGTCCTCGACGATCAAAACCCTTGCCATAGCCCGCCTCCTTGCGTAGAATTTTTGAAATTATACCCTGTGAAATTCCAAGTAAAATTTAATTGCGAAATTTCACGGCAAAATTTTATCATGACGAAACAGCGCGTCTTAGCTCAAAAGTATGCTTACTAAATTTAGGCTTGTAAGATTGCTCGCCATTGCTCGCCTAGTATTATTCGCGCGGCACGGCGTAAGAAACTAAAATTTTACGATATAAAATTTTCGCGCCGCATAAATTTCAAGCTAAAATTCCGCGTTCAAATTCTCGCGCCGTGTTTCGATAAAACGAATTCCGCGCAAGTGCTGCGCGGAACTACGTAGCTTGCGCGCGGGCGGCTATTGCTGCGTCATAGGACACGGAGCGGCGCCTGCGTTTTGATTGCACGGCATCTCGCCTCTTGGCGGCATTGCCGGACCCGCGCCGTCGCCCATTCCTTTATGCGGCATATGACCGCACTCTCCCGGAGCAGCCTGCGATCTATGCGGACCAAACCCGTGAGCGGGCCTTTTAAATTTGCCGAAATTACCGCGATCCTTAAGCTCGATATCCAGCCTATCCGCCTGCTCGACGCTTAGCTTGCCCGCCTGAGCGTTATAGTTTTTTCTAAACTCGTCTAGGAATTTCTCGCGATCCTCGACGCTCATAGCGTCCAGCTTCTTTTTAAACTCCGTCTTAAATCCGCGCTTGAGATCCCTTGCCTGCGCTCTTAGCTCGCCCGCGCGTTTATCGATCTCAAACGCCGCTTCGCTTAAGCTCTTGGCGTCCGCGCTAGCGACTGCGGCATTGATCTGCTCGGGGCTGCTCGAGCTAAAATCTGCGGCGAACAGCACGCCTGCGACTAAAACGCTTGCTAAAACAATCTTTTTCATTCTCTCTCCTTTGTGAAAGTTGGCGTGATTGTAATAAAAAGTCGTGAAGAAAAAGTTAAGCTTCGCAAAAGTCGCAAAGAGGGTTAAATTTTGAAATTTTGCGAGCGCTACCGACAAGTTTGCCTTTGACATACGAGCTTTAAATTTAGGCGTGAATTTTAAATTTACGTGCGCTCGGCGCGAGATCGCCGTTCTTTTGCAAAGCCGCTTTAAGCGCATAAAAATCACGCGTAAGCTCATTTTAAAGGCGCATACGAGCAGGCTAAATTTTAAAATTATTTCAAATCGCTATAATTTCTCAAAAATTTAAGGAAACCGGATGAAAATTTTAAATTTTGTGCGGACGAGCCTTGGCGCAAACATCTATCAGGGCATGGGTTTTGGCATCGCGATGACGTTTTGCGGCGGTTTTATCGACGCTTATACCTTCATAAAGCGCGGCGGCACGCTAGTGGCGGGGCAGACGGGCAACGTTACCTTTCTCTCGGTGGATTTGGCGACGCGGAATTTTGACGGAGCGCTTACGAAGGGCGTTACGATGCTTGCTTTTATGGCGGGCGTTTTTGCGGTAAGCATACTGCATACAAAACTTCATAGCGCGTTTTGGCGGCTTGCTACGATAGTGCCGCTGATTACGTTTTGCGCCATCGTGGGATTTTTGCCTGCGGATATGCCAGATATCTATATTGTGCCGCCGCTTGCACTGGGGATGGCGATGCAAACGACGGCGTTTAGCGAGGTCGCCGGCAGAGGCTATAACAATGCCTTTACTACGGGCAATCTCAAAAAGACGATGATCTCTTTGGGCGAATACGTAATGCACCGTAAAAGCGAAGATAAGCGCTCGGTTTTCATATACGCAGCCCTCGTAATCAGTTTCGTTGCGGGCGGCATCGCTTCGGCGCTTTTACAAAAGATCTTGGGTTTATATACGATTTTAATTGCGGCGGTGATTTTGGCAGTAACGGCAGGAATTTACGCCCTTATGCTGATTGAGCGCGAGGATCATCTTTCGTCTTGAATTTGCGAGGTTGATTTTATCGAAAAGATTTGCGGAGCGCGAAAGCTCCGCAAAGTATTTTGTCGAGCGCTTATTTTATAACGCCGCAGACCATTCTAGCGCCGCCACCGCCGAGCGGCTTCGGATGGTCGCTGTGGTTATCGCCGCCTACGTGAACCATCAGCGAGTGGCCTTTTAGCTCATCTAAGCTCTTGATCTTAGGAGCTAGCACCGGATAGACCGCATTGCCCTCGGCATCCACGAAAAGTGCAGGCAGATCGCCCTTGTGACCGCTATCGTCCCAAGCAAACGAATGCTTTTTGGTATCGCTCGGATCCCAGTGGCCGCCTGCTTTCATACCTAGGCCCTTCTCGGTCGCGCCGCAGTCGGCGTTTTGATGCACGTGAAAGCCATGTACGCCGCTAGCAAGACCTTTTAAATTCGGGAAAAATGCCACGCCGTAGTTCGTCTCGACCGCTACGACCTCGCCGACGGTTACATTGCCCTTCTCGCCCAGCTGCTCCATAGCGATGACGAGGTGCTTGCCAGTTTTAGGGTCAAAATTTTGCATATCGCCGTGCTCGTGAGCGATCAAGGCGCTTGCGACTAAAATTGATGAAATTAGAAATTTCTTCATGAAAAATCCTTTAAA
>ERZ772971.2126-NODE-2126-length-11046-cov-7.383405_pt1 | contig 11046 bp, 7 predicted proteins | sample MGYA00511943_ERZ772971 | MGnify/ENA primary metagenome ERZ772971 (study PRJEB29015, sample SAMEA2737929) | human oral metagenome | biome: human oral; feature: human-associated habitat; material: dental | place: China | collected 2144 ... | reverse complement strand
TTCTCCCATATTTTCCCGTTCGTCTGTTTCATCAGTGTCTTCCTCGACGTCGAGGCGGCGGGGGCTGCTGAGGACCTCGGCTCCTGTGCTCCTCGCCCTGGCTCTTGGCGTTGGAATCGCCGGCTGCGACGACGTGTCCAGTGCCAGCAGTGATGCTGCGTCGTCCGCTGCGCCGGCCGAGTCCCAGCAGGATGCCGCTGGTGGTGACTCCGCCGGCTCCGAGGAGGCACCGGCCGAAGAGCCCGGTGAGGAGCCTGCCGCGGAGCCGACGGAGGACTCGTCCGGTTGGAGCGGCTGGCTCGGCAGCTCGGACTCGGGGGAGGGCTCCGAGTCAGGGGCGAACTCCGAGTCGGAGTCTCAGAAGAAGTCGGAGTCGGCACCCGAGCCTCAGAAGGAGTTCTACGCCAACTGCAAGGAGGCCAAGGCGGCGGGAGCTGCGCCGATGTACAAGGGTGACCCTGGCTACCGTCCTGAGCTGGACAGAGATGGGGATGGCTCTGCCTGCGACAAATAGGCTCCGTCTTTCGCTGCTGCGAGCCGCCGTCGGTACTCCACTCAAGGTTTGTTGATAGGTGTCCCGTCATGTCGCGTGGAGTGCTATGCGGCATGACGTGGCGCAACGTGCTGTTATTTGCTTCCCCATATCGAGGTTCTCATGAAGGTATTTCCATCCCATTCTGGATTCTTACTGTCCTCCTGCACTGGAGTGAGCCGGCTGGCCGCGCGGATGTCGGGTCGTCAGAGGATGGTGGTGAGGTCGGCGTCCGCGGCCTTTGCCATGGCGACCTGCGCCGGCCTGGCCGGGTGCGGGATTCCGTCCTTGGCTGACGATGCGGGGGCGCCTGCACCGGCAACATCTCCGACGGTGACTGCTTCGCCGTCGCCGTCACCCACTCCGACTCCCTCCCCGTCGCCTACTCCGAGTCCCACCCCATCCCCGACCCCGAGTCCTACGCCGTCGCCGATTCCGACGACGCAGGCCCCGCGGTCGGAGTCTCCTGCGCCATCTACGACGCAGGAACCCGAGCCGACACCAGAGGCGACGACGCAGGCCGGTGGTGGCGCAGCGGCTCCCGCGCCCGCCGAGGAGCCGAAGCAGGAGAGCACGTACTTTCCCAACTGCAAGAAGGCGAAGGAGTCGGGTGCGGCCCCCTTGCATCGGGGCGATCCTGGATACCGTGAAGAGCTGGATCGGGACGGGGACGGCGTCGCCTGCGAGTTCAAGTAAGGTCCCGTCGAGGTCTGCCGTCTCGAGCGGTGGTGACGCGCAAGTCTCACCTGCTCCATGTGCGTCGTTCGCAACGTCCAGACGTTACGAACGACGCACATCGGCTGGGAGCGGCCCGTGGGGCCATGACTTCAATGACACCGCCTCAGGCGGCTGGGCTGCCGACTGACTCTGGTTCGAGCCCTTGCCGTGAGGACAAGCAATATGCCGGAGTTCCACACAAACAGCCTCGTCTGGAACCCTGCGGCCGGGTACCCATCTACTCGGCCCGGGCTTCGGTGGCTCTCTGGTGGTCCTTGGTCGCTGAGGTGACTGTGCGGGCTACGAACTCTGCTGCATCGTCAGAGTCCTCGTGCTCCCAGATATGGATGACCGTCCATCCAAGGGCGTTGAGTTTCTCATCGGTGTCACGGTCGCGGGCCTGGTTCCTCGCGATCTTCCACCTCCACCACTCGGAGTTCCGGCCGGGCATGGTCCCGTGCTCAGGGCAGCCGTGCCAGAAGCAGCCGTCGACCTGTACCGCCACTTTCTTCCCGGGGAAGGCAATGTCGACCTTCCGACGTGGAATCCCCGGGACCTTGTACTGCACCCGATACCGCAGTCCTATCCGCCACAGCGCTCGCCGCAGCTCCATCTCTGGCGAGGTGTCACGCCGTGACAGGTTGGAGTAGCGAGCGCTCACCTTCGGATCGGCGGGCTTGTCTCGTGCTGGTTCGGGAGCGTGCAGCGGGTCGGACGAGCCATCATCCGATAGCGCAGGCTGCATACATCACCTCGTCAGTAGCTTGCGGACCGCCTCATCAGGACTTGCTGGAGCGGCGTCTACCGCATTGAGGATACGGCGGCCGGACGCTGTCGACTCGAGGATGCGGCGATCGCGGTCACAGTGCATCTTGAGTACGTTCCAGACCACGCCTACGTTGACGCCGTTCCCCAGCTGCTTGTAGGTCTTGGCGTCGGGTTGGCCGGCAAAGGAGAACTCATCGGGGAACCCCTGAAGGCGGGCGGCCTCCCGAGGTGCCAGCCGGCGACGTTTCTTACCGACGATGCTGGTTTGTGTGATGGCGACAAGTGCGGGAACGTAGGTGGGCGGCTTCGCGCGCAGACCGGACGGACGGAAGTGCATGAGGCAGTCCCAGAGGGACTCGATGTCCTGTGCCTGCCACTCGAGCTTACGGCGGGACGGCGGGAAGTTCTTCACGCCAGAGGTGGTCATCCACGCCCGGCACCAGGCCGCGTTGTCAGTGAAGAGCTGCGCGTTCTTGCGCAGGAAGTTCATCTTCCAGGCGGGGACATCATCGAGCTCGCCCGACTCGATCTGGATCTCCAGGTCCTCGATCGTCTGCCAGGCATCGACCCAGATGGGGAACCCAGGCAGTTTCTTCCCCGGATTGTGGTGGCGAAACCGCTGTACCCAGTCGTCCCAGGCGTAGATCCAGTCCTTCTCGGGTCCCGACAGGTCGTACCCTTCGACGTCAGTGAGCAGGTAGTCGTCTATCTTCCAGTCGACTGGCCCGTCCGCGTACAGTTCTCTGGGCCTCGCCACAGGCTGGGGATCCGTTGACCCAATGCCGTTAGGGTCGTACGTGGCGGTGATGAAGACTCGCTCCCTGACCTGTGGACGCCCTCCCCGCTCTGGTCCTAGCTGGTGTGGCGAGAGGATGGCGGGGGTGCCTGCGACGCGATACCCCTGCCTCCTCAGGGACCTGACGATGACGTCCCACTCGTGGGCGTGGCGTGGTCCGGCGAGGTTCCGAACGTTCTCGAGGAGAAGCACCGTGGGGTGACGTTCCTGGACGATCTTGAGAATGTTGAAGTAGAGCGTGCCCCGCACCTCGTCCAGCATCCCGGCCTGGGCGCCGGACTTAGAGAAGGGCTGACATGGGAACCCGGCGGCGAGGATGTCGTGGGGCTGGATCCTCTCGGACACACCGTGTTCGCCCGCATCAACTGTGATGTCGCCGAGGGCACCGACTCCCCAGTTCTGCTCGTAGATGCGGGCTGCATCCTTGTCGATCTCGACCGCGTAGGTGCATTGGCCACCCATCCCAGACAGGGCCGCGTGGAAACCCCCGATACCCGCGAACAGGTCAACGTAGTAGAAGGGGATGGTAGGCACGGAATAAGCTTAGCCGGTTGAGAGCCAAAGGCCGGCCCGACCTCACGAAACTGCAGAAGATCACAAAGTCTTTACTGAAAGGTTTCGCCTATATGTCGAGTGTTGCGTTGCGCTGTCGAGCATGGCCACGGATCGCACCGAGCTGTCGGTGCGCAACAGATAGACGCGGACCAGATGAATACTGACAAAAACCTGCGACTGCAGAGGTGGCTCACTGTAAGGGTAACAGTGTGGTTGCTGATGGCCATCCTGTACCGATCGCACTTATCGTAAGATCTGTCCATACTGACGGAACGGACCCCTGTTGGGGTGCGCAGCTACGTTCTAGTCAACATCCGGTGGAGCGGGCTCAACAGGACTACGATCCAAGCGACGCATCTGCAACGCAACGCTCAAGAGCCTAGGAGGCAGAATCAGTGTAGAGCGTCGCTGGACCAACCGCGGTTCGGCAGAACGAGTCTAAATCAACCAATTGAAGGAATTAATGAGGTCACCCAACCGCTCGTCCCATCATCGTGGGCGAAACCAATCATACTAGCCATGCCGTTCTAACCACACCCTTCCCTATCAACTAAGGTAATCAACAATGGATGTTGATGAGTCTATGAGCAGTACTCAGTTATCCGGCTACCAAAGTGCTGCGAGCAAAGCTAACGCTGTCGCAAGGATGTACTTTCTTGGGAATCAGCCGGCTGAGCCGCTGGGCCCTGGAAGCAAAGAAAAGAAATCGGCGCTAGTGTCGATGGGACGATTCGTTGGCCTTGAACTCGACGATGTTGCCGGGAAAGGCGAATGCGGACGACTCATCGCTGAACGACTGCAAGTTACCTGGGGTGCGGACTGTGTGTCCTCGGGTGACACGGTGACATTAAAAGGACTGAATCTACTAGTTGATTCCGCAGTGAAGTTACAGTTGAAATCGGGTAGGAGACCGTGGCGGGCCCTTGTGCGCGACATCATGGCCTTGAATCCGGCACCTAAGTGGAATGATATAGAGGAGACGAGCATGCAAGAAGCAACCTCAGAACTGGAATCCGACATCGTCGACCAGATTGAGTTGTTAATGCAGCCGGGGCCAGTCCCCACTGGCGTCGAAGTTAAAAATCGTGCTAATAGCGGTGTCATTGAAGAAAAAAATGAAGGGCGATGGCGAACGCTGCTAGCCGATGTTCAAGGCTGGCTTCATCTGCCAGAGGAAATCAACGTCAGTTCAACAGATGAGTTCGACCGATCGCTGGCTCAGTGTCTTGGTTTAATGCGAATAGAAGGATCTGCGCAAGCACCCGAACAGAATGAACTACTGGAAACTCTTCTAAATCGCCTACAGAAAGCAAACGAACTTCGCGACGAGTTTGTCGACGCCCTTTCAGAGGAAACAGAAGGTTCAGTTACGCAAAGTACCGCTACTGCAAACTGGGAAGCGAGATGGGAAGATGCCGAATCCTCGCAGGAAATAGACACCAGCGAGCGGATAATTGCCGAGGCCGATGTATGGCCAATTGCAGAATTTTGCGGCCGCGCGAACGATGGAGATCTGAACCTGTCACCTTCATATCAAAGAGCGGATGTTTGGCCAAGGGGGGACGCTCAGTTACTCATAGAGTCCATTCTTAGAGGAATTCCGCTCCCATCGGTGATTCTGCTGAAAAAGAATGACCAAACCGGCGATCATTTTGAAATCATTGACGGAAAACAACGTTTAACTTCGATCCTAAGATTCACCGCTGCGCATCCCCGAGCACTAGAGACTGTCAGGCGGAAAGCGGAAGAGTGGGGCGTTGACGAAGAAGATCTCATTGATAATTTCCAAAAGGACTACGCGAATAAGTTTAAAAAAGAGTGGCGCGCTCACGAAACAACACAACTTACAGCCGGCGTTGAACAATCTCTGTACTTTCCTTTTAAGATCAGAAAAGCTAGCAGTTCTACCTTAGTTGGAGAGCTTGAGAAAGTTCAGGGTCGGTACTACTCCGAAATCCGCACTTTGACTATACCTGTTGCCGACGAAACCAAAAAAGTACAAGACCTGTTTGAGCGGAGGTCAAAGTACCGTATCCCGGTGATTGTTTACAGTGCGGCATCAAGCAGGCAGATTCATGAAGTGTTTAGCCTGTACAATCGACAAGGTAAACGCCTCAATGCCGAGGAGATTCGAAATGCAGCGTATCACGAACTCGATCTGATGCGGGCGCTCCTGGTAACGAGCGGAGATGCTGACGAACCTGAAAAGGTTGCCCCATTCCTTATGGATTCATGGGAACAAATTTCTTCGACAGGCGAAGCGTTGGGAGACGCCAACGGAACTTATGCAATGAAAACCGCCGGATACAAACGCACCAAAGCGTTGTCCTGGGTTGTTGCTGCACTCCTTGTCGAAGATGGAGGTATAGGAGGGAGATCGACGGCTAACCAAATTAACGCACTTCTTAAACGAATTCAGGAAGATCCAAGTGATCCTCTGAGGGATAGGCGCCGTATTCTTAAGGTCATGGAGATGCTCGATGGCGCGATTGATGCTCACCAGATCCTTCCCGACGAAACGTGGAGTGCCCCGTTTAAAACCAACAGCAGGTGGCAAGAGTTGCAGTTGGTTTCTTCATTTATCGCTCTAGCTGCCGCCTATAGTGTGCGTAAAGACAAGTTGGAGGATGATGTCGATGATGCTGTGTACGCGATTCAGGAGGCTTCTAAAGCATGGAAGCGACCGAGCAAAACTCAGTCTCGACAGCAGTGGCAGTTCATCGGGAAGGTTGTAAAAGAATTCCTTGAGGTTCTAGATATCTCTGTGGAAGAGGCAGACGATACTATACGGCGAACCTATGGAACATCTGGACTTGCAGAACTGGCATACTTGAGTTGCGAAGAGAATCGGTGAGTACATGGTTCTTCCGGAAGTCTCGGCAGAAGAAAACTATACGCGCATCAGCATAGGATGGCAGGAGCGCTATAATCAGGTTCTCGAGAATTACGCCTACCCCAGCGGGCAGGTCATTAAGGATGATTCTGCCTACATATGCGACAGAGCCATTCTGCCTACGGGCGATTCTCGTTGGCCCAACACGCGCTATCGAAGTGGAATCGTCATTGGCGCTATTCAATCTGGGAAAACGGCGTCCATGATTGGATTCATGGCGCGCGCGCTCGACAAGGGCGTGAATGTTATTGTTCTACTTGCTGGTAGGCAGACAGCATTATGGCGTCAGACTATGGATCGAGTGCGCTCTCAACTACTAGGGGGAAGTTCGTCACTCGGGGAATGCGTGTTTATCCCCTCTATGCGCCAAGAAAATGAACGCTACGCTGTTAAGGGCGCCTACGCCATTAATGAAAAACGGGCAGAGCGAGCATTTCGGAAAAGAACTCCCCTCGTGTTTGTTGCGATGAAGGAGGTCAATCACCTCGCCTCGGTAAGTCGTATTCTCGGCAACAACGTGTTCCCTGCTGCTGCCAAGTGTGGTGTAGACGTCAATCTCCTCGTTATTGACGACGAGGCGGATGACGCTTCCATAGCTGACGACCAGGTGAAAACTGATGGTGATTCGTTCCAAGAAATCAAGAGAATTCCGTTCGGGATTCTCGATCTTTGGGCAGATAGTGCGGTGCCAACGAGAACCAAAGCAGAGCATGTCTATTCTACGTACATTGCCTACACGGCGACGCCCCAGGCAAACTTTCTTCAGAACAGCGAGAATCCGTTGGTTCCGAAAGACTTTGTTGCGGCGCTACGCACACCCGGTGCATCCGGAATGTTGTGTCCCCGGGAGATCACATACGATGGAGGAAATGTAAGAAACTGGTATATCGGGGCAGATGTCTTCTATGGTCCTCTCGCAGACTGTTTCTGCAGCCTGATCGATGAGTCTATTCCGCCCGATGATAACGAAAATGCGGCTGCAGACGTAGGTAGAACAAATGGATCAGCGTCTATCACCGTGGATTGCGTTGATGAAGAGCTACTCAAACAGGGGCTGCGGGCCTACATCATAGCCGCAGCAATGTCGACGATTCGGTCAGGAAAGTTGGGCCCGAATACTGCCGCCGGTATGACATTCAGTTCGGTCAATGAAATTAAAAGTAAAGTAGCCCCTGTTACGTCGATGCTGATCCACCCCTCAGCCGACCTAGACGATCACTTCAGCGTAAAGGACGCAATCACCTACTGGTGGGATGGAGAAGGAGGAAAGATCGGCGAAGGGGTGATTAGCGATCTTGAATCTCTACGGCAGTCTTGGATAAATCAGTATGAGGAGTATCGTATCTCGGCCTCAAAAATCGCGAAGGAGTATGCCGATAGGTTTGATATTGTTGATGTACCAACTTGGAGCGAAGTCGAAGAGGTGATAAGACGAGAAATCGTTCCGTGCACCAGGATTGATGTCATCAATAGTCGTCCCGATTCAGATGAACGACCACAGTTCGATCCACGATCCGACAGCTGTGGAGCCTGGCATCCTCCGGTCAACCAGTCATCTATCTTCATTTCTGGTAACGTGATGTCTCGCGGTCTGACTTTGGAAGGTCTGCTTACGACGGTGTTTCTCCGGTCATCAAATAGCCCGGTCGCCGACACCCAGATGCAGATGCAGAGGTGGTTCGGGTATCGGGGAAGGACATTAGATCTTTGTCGCGTGTATCTTACCGCAGAACAATTGAAACTGTTCTCGGAATATGCCGAGGCTGATCGAGTTCTCCGTCAACAGATAATTTTAGCGATGCGTGCCGATGAATCTCGGCTCCCGGGTGTGGTGGTCCTTCAAGGACGAAGTTTTCGTCCTACCAGCAAGGTGTCGTCCTTGACGACCAGTACGCTCTCGCCGGGACGCAGACCCGTCGTGCGGTATATGAATCATCCAACCGACGACATTGAGAATCAGTGCCTTGTGAGAGATTTATTCTTAGCGGAAGACGCAGGTGTCGTGGGTGTCCCACGTGGGCTGGTGACATCTGCGAGTTATTCGCTTATGACCGTGGCTGATGTACTTGACAACTTGAGATACAAGTTTCACGGTCAGGAGGCAGATGAAGTTGGAAAATGGAGTGCTGCTGCGAGACTAGTCGGTATCCATCCAACCGAATCCTGCTACCTCCCCTTGTATCGTGCTCCGGCAGTCAACGAAACTGAGGTTTACCTAGGAGGTAGGTCGCCATACTCGTTGGCTGCCTACCTAAGACTGTGGGCTGCCAGCATTGGGCGGAAAGTAGACGGACTCATGACTGACGAGACTCCGCCTCAGCGATGGAACCTTAAGTACTCTGCCTCAAGGGAAATGCAACAGCCTAGATTTCGGTTTGGCCTGAGGTATGGCTCGGGTGCGTCTATACATGCGGGTCCGCTCTTCAAGTTGTCGACACGCTATGGCGTACCGGTCAAACCGATGCGAAGGAGGGTCTCTGGCTGCGAATTGGAAGCAGAGTGGGGGGCTAGGCGTGCAGTTGAGTATGGATATGCCGGAGACGATGTATTTGATGCAATCGTATTGGATCAACCTGTCAGAAGGCTCGAAGATGGGACTCGTTGCGAGGGAGAACTAGGCCTCGTACTTTTCCAGTTGATTGATCGAGGGAAGGGTGAGGCTTCGTTGTCGGTAGGTATGAGCATTCCGGCGGGCGGACCCGACTATGTGCGTGCGACTAACAATAGAAATCGGAGATAGGTATGTGTGGCGATATTGATGGCGATGCTACGTTTGAGGTGTTAAGGAAAGCAGTTTCCAAGTCTCGGCGTGCTCAAGGGAGAGATCAACGTTATGTGCATTGGGTTGGTGATAGCCGCAAGCTCGCGTATGCTCGCGATCATCGCGGCCGATTGGAACTGTTCATTTCTGAAGATCCGTTGGAATCTCACGTAGACTCTGTTGCTCGACGACTGGACTTGAATGTCTGGAGAAGCGATGGCGGTGGGGTTTTGCGTGCGAATCGAATCGTGTTTCCAGCTGGGGACCACGTGGACGCGCTGTTTACCGCGATTTTGGTCGAACTTTTAATACAGGGTATTCATGTAGATGCCCAGAAGGCATTTTCAGCCACGGAGCGCCTTATTGCATTAGCATTTAAAAGCGGGGACAGAAGGGTGAATGCTCTCACAGGTCTTGCCGCGGAGCTTTCCTTGCTGGAATGCTTGGTCAGGTCGCGGCGTTTTTCGGATGATGAGATTGGTCATTTGTGGACAGGCCACTCTCAATCCAGCAGAGATTTTGTGCTTGGTGACGTTGGCGTGGAAGTTAAGGCCACGACGCAAGGGGTCAGTCGGCACCACATCCAGGGGTGGTATCAAGTAGAGTCAGGCGTCTCCGTGGGCGATGATGCGTTCGAGTCGCGTCTTTTCCTGCTTTCCGTGGGTATTCATTGGTTGCCGGTTGGTGTGGAGGGACGAACGGTCGAGGGTGTCCTGATGGGAATGCGAGGCGAACTTTCTGACCCTGCCTGGCAGGGGTTAGTTCAGTCGGCTTGCCGATATTGTGGTGAGAACTATGTTTTCGATGTGACTGGATTGAAGTCAGAGGAAGCGTTTCGACGTCCGTTTCAAGTAGGGTTTGTGAGGATGTATGATATGAGTCATGATCGAATTGATCTTCTTCGTAGTGCGGATGTTCACAAACACGCGCATGTAGTGGGGGATAGTGTGTCGTTTGATATTGTTTTACCGGAATTTATTGACGGCGCCAACCCAATTTCTGGATGGTCGGCGGTTCTGGGTGCTCTTACTGATTCCCGCGAGTAGGGGAGATAGCGCTGTTGCCAGCTTCGGCTCGGACTTTGATGGGCGGAGACCGGCTCGTACTTGTGGCGTTCTGATCCTCACCCATCCGCCCGCACCAGCCGGACGATGCCGGCTATCTGGGCGGCCGTCGTCCAGGCCAGGATGATGAGTCCGGCAGAGGCAACGTCCGCCCGCGATGTGTCGGCCGCAAGCCAGATCTGGGCCGCCTGGCCCGGAAGCCAGCGGGCGGCGTCGCCCAGGAACGCGGCCAGCTGCGGTGCCAGAATCACCAGCGACACAGCCGCCGTCGACGCACCGATAACGCTGCGCAGCGCCGCACCAAGCCCAGCCGACAGCAGTAGCACCGCCGTCAACCAGACCGCGGTCCGTCCCCCGGCCCACAGCGCCGCCGTCGACATCGCCGGACACGCCGCCAGGCTCGCCCCGACCAGGAGGCTCGCCGCCACCATTCCCGTACCGGCCAGCATTATGAGTCGCGCCGCCGCCAGCCGCCCCCGCGCCGGAGTCACCAGCAGACTCGTCATGCCCTGCGCCGTGGAGTGCTCAGCGCCCGCCGCGGCCACCCCGGCCGCTACGAAGCCGATCTGCACCGCCAGCGCCCACACCGGAGCGACCTCCTCGAAACCGAGGCCCCACCCATCCACCACGTTACGCAGAACCGACATCATCGTGGCGACCGCCGCCGCGCCCGCCACCGCCGCCGACCACCACATCGCCGGCAGCGTCACCACCTTCACCAGCTCCGCGCGGAGCGCCCGCCCCCAGACGGTCGCCACCCCAGCGGTAGCCCGCACCCTGCTGGTCGCACCGGCTCCGCTCATGCGTCCCGCCTCATCCATACCCAGCAGCACACCGCCGCGCACCCGCCCGCCCACGCCGCGCAGACGGCGGCCGCCATCGGGATCGACAGCAGCTCGACGAGGCGGTCGTAGTTGAGCGTCGTCGGGTTCGCAATGAGCCGCACCGCCGCCGTGTCCG
>ERZ772971.2120-NODE-2120-length-11062-cov-8.418734_pt1 | contig 11062 bp, 8 predicted proteins | sample MGYA00511943_ERZ772971 | MGnify/ENA primary metagenome ERZ772971 (study PRJEB29015, sample SAMEA2737929) | human oral metagenome | biome: human oral; feature: human-associated habitat; material: dental | place: China | collected 2144 ... | reverse complement strand
CGACAATCCAAAGACAATTGAGAGGCTAGGACTTTTGTCCCAGCCTCGTTTTTGTGGTAGAATATAATAGATTAATGAAAAAGTGCTCATTTTCGTATATATTCCATTAAAAACGAGAAAGGTTGCTTTATGGCAATAGATATTAGTGAAGAACAGTTGGCTATGGAGTCTGCTGACTTATTAAAAATTCTTTTAAAAGATCGAACGACCAAGAAAAATATTGTTTGGGCAACGCATTCTTATGAACTGTTAGGGAAGGGGTTTTCTCCAAGTGATCGCATTACTCCAAGTAAGGTGACGGGAACCTATGCAAACTTGATTCAACCCCGATCAGAAAAGTCTAAGTACGAGCAAAAAGACCGAACCAAGATTAGAGCCGAAGTCTTTACGCCAACTTGGTTGGTTGAAAAGCAAAATGGCTACGTGGAAGCTGAACTTGAATCTCTGGATCTTGAAGATTATATCCAAGTGCGCTGGCTAGAAATCACCTGTGGTGAAGCACCTTATATGGTAACGCGTTATGATACAGTGACTGGCGAGGAAATTCCATTATCTGAGCGAGTTGGTTTTGTTGATAGAAAATTGCAGCGTATTAGTCGTGAGGTCTCAGATGAAGTCACCTTCTTTGAACTCGTAAAAGAAGCTTATCGAGCTTCTTATGGTTATGAGTATCAAGGAGACTCACTCCTCTTGGCGCGTGAAAATCTTTTAGCAACATTTGAGGACTACTATCTTGCAAAGACTGGAAATCAACCGACCTTAGAGCAAAAGAAAGAGATAGCAACTATTATCTCTTATAATGTCTTTCAGATGGATGGATTGAAAAAAATCAATCCTTACTCAGCTAGACAAGAGCAATCTCAACAGCTAAGCTTGTTTTCAGATGTGCTAGAAGTTCAAGAAGTAGAAGAATCTAAAACCCAAATCAAAGACTGGAAAAAGAATAAGATGATAGGTTTTGAGCGCCTATCTAGTGAGGAAAGTGAAATGAAATTTGATGTCGTGATAGGAAATCCGCCTTACAATGATGAGAATATTGCTTCTACAAACAAAGCTCCTTCTATCTACAACTATTTTATTGATGAAGCTATTAAAATTTCAGAAAAGTCGCTTCTAATACATCCAGCTAGATTCTTGTTTAATGCAGGTGATACAGATAAAAAATGGAACAACAAGATGTTAAATAGTCAGCAGTTTAAGGTACTATTTTATGAACAAGATTCAGGGAAAATTTTTCAAGGAACAGATATCAAAGGTGGAGTAGCTGTTACATATCAAGATAAAAAAGGTGATTTTGAACCAATTTTGATATTTACAAATTATATAGAACTAAACTCAATACTACATAAAGTAATTAAAAATCGTAATTTTGAAAGTATTGATTCAATAGTTTATAATCAAAATAAATTTAATTTAGATGAATTATATTTATCAAATCCAGAGTATAGTTTAATTATTGGTAGTAATGGGAAAGATAAAAGATTGCGAAATAATATTTTTTCAAAAATTGATGCTTTCACTTTTGATAAAAATCACAACAAAGACTATAAAATATTAGGTTTAGATTCTGGGAAAAGAGTTTGGAAGTTTATTAATTCAAAATTTATAGATAATCACCCAAATTTACATTGCTTTAAAGTAGTTTTACCAGAGTCAAATGGAAGTGGAGTTCTTGGAGAACTATTAAGTAAACCGCTTATTTTAAATCCCAATGAAGGCTACACACAAACTTTTATAAGTATAGGTGAATTTGATTCTAAAGAAGATGCAGATAATTGTTTGAAATATATAAAAACAAAGTTTTTAAGAGCTATGTTAGGTGTGTTGAAGATTACTCAGCATAATCCAATTTCAACATGGAAATATGTCCCTCTCCAAGACTTTACGGTCAATTCGGACATTGATTGGACACAATCAGTGGCTGATATTGACCGCCAGCTCTATCAAAAATATGACCTTTCTCCTGAAGAAATTGCCTTTATTGAGACTCATGTAAGGGAAATGGATTAGAAAAGTATTTTTATTTGACAAATTATGCTCAGTGATCTATAATAAACACATAGGATTAGGTCAGGAAGCATACGATGCCCTGACCCTTTTTTGTTTTATAGGAGATAAGTTTGAAGGAACATAAAACATTTAATCAACAGTTATCAATCTTAAGAAATAGGGGTGTTGTAGTCCCGACGAATGGGAAGCCAAAGAGATTTTTAGAACAAGAAAACTATTACAATGTTATAAACGGTTATAAAGATTTATTTTTAGTAAAGGACAGCAATAATCTACCTGTTGAGCCTGAACTTTATCAAGAAGGAACTCACTTTAATGAACTCAAAGCCTTGTTTTTATTTGATAGAGAACTAAGGATATTATTATTGAAATATTTATTGATATTCGAAAATTCAATAAAGACTACAGTTGCATATGAATTCTCTAAAAAATACCCTCGTAAGAATGCTTATTTAGATATTGCAAATTTTGTAGACAATGATCCTAAAAAAGTTCTTCAACAAATCTCTATCTTAACCAAGACGATTCATGATAAGGTGGATAGAACTGGCGCTATCAAACATTATATTGAAGAACACGGAGAAGTACCACTTTGGGTTTTAGTTAATTTTCTTACAATGGGAAACATTGCTAATTTTTACAATATTTTAACGGATAGTACAAAGAATATCATTGCAAAATTTTATACAGATAAATATAGAACACAAAATAAAGACAATACATTTAGACTATCTAGTGCAGATTTAAGTGCATGTTTGAAAGTGGCTAACCTAGTTAGAAATATCTGTGCACATGATGAACGACTGTATAATGTTAATTTAAGAAATGTCAGAATATCTCAAATAGCAAATCATTTTGGGATAAGGAGATATGATAATAAACGTTTCATAGTGCTCATTCTATTTTTAAAAATTGTACTTGATAAGAAAGATTTTCAAAGATTGTATAAAGCTTTAAGAAATCTGTTCAATCAGTATGCTGATGAATTTAAAACTGTAGTGTTTGATGATATTTTAAACACGATGGGAATAGATTTAACAGAATTGGAAAAATTAGCTTAATTTTTTAAAAAAAGGAATACTTATGCCAGTAGAAATTAAAACCTCAAAAGAAATTCATCCTAAAATCTATGCCTACACCACCCCTACAGTAACAAGTAATGAGGGATGGATTAAGATTGGTTATACGGAGCGTGATGTCACGCAACGGATTAAAGAACAAACGCATACTGCTCATATAGATACAGATGTCTTATGGACTGGGGATGCAACTTATACGGAAGAACCTGATAAGGGAGAGACATTTAAGGACCATGATTTCCACCATTTCCTTTCTTTCCATGATGTGGAACGCCGTCCCAAGACGGAATGGTTTTACTTTAATGGAACTCCTGAGAAATCTAAAAATCTTTTCGATAAGTTTGTTCAGCATGATTTGTCAGGTTATCAGCCTGGACAAGGACAGGACTATACTCTGCGACAAGAGCAAGAAGAAGCAGTTTCTAAGACCTTAGCTTATTTCAAAAATCACTCAGGAGGTAAGTTCCTCTGGAATGCCAAACCACGTTTTGGTAAAACCTTATCTGCCTATGACCTAGCTCGACGAATGGATGCTGTCAATGTTCTGATTGTAACAAACAGACCTGCCATTGCTAACTCATGGTATGATGATTTTGAAAAATTCATAGCAGGTCAAACGACTTACAAGTTTGTTTCAGAAACAGACAGTCTTAAAAATCGGCCAACCTTGTCACGAAAAGAATTTGTTGCTATTTTAGATGACGATGTAAGACAACTTGCTTTTATCAGTCTCCAAGACTTGAAAGGCTCTGCTTATCTTGGTGGAGAGCACAATAAACTCAAATGGGTTACAGACCTTCATTGGGATTTGTTGGTTATCGATGAAGCTCACGAAGGAGTTGCTACCTTCAAGACAGATCAGGCTTTTAATAAGATCCATCGAAACTTTACCTTGCATCTATCAGGAACTCCATTTAAGGCATTAGCCAAGGGAGAATTTACCGAGGAGCAGATCTACAACTGGTCTTATGCTGATGAACAGGCAGCTAAAACAACTTGGTCGCCTGAGCAAGAAGAGGAAAATCCATATGAGAGCTTGCCTCAGTTAAATCTCTTTACCTATCAAATGTCTCAGATGATTGGCGAGGAGTTAGAAAAAGGTGCTCAACTAGACGGCGAAAATATCGACTATGCTTTTGACTTGAGTGAATTTTTCGCTACAGATGATAAAGGGAAATTTATCCATGAGCAAGATGTCAGAAACTGGTTAGATACTCTATCAAGCAATGAGAAATATCCATTTTCAACCAAAGAACTTCGGAACGAACTCAAGCATACTTTTTGGTTGTTAGAGCGTGTAGCTTCAGCTAAGGCTTTAAAAGCATTACTAGAGGAACATCCCATTTATGAAAATTACGAGATTGTTCTAGCAGCTGGTGATGGGCGTATGTCCGAGGAAGATGATAAGGTTAAACTCAAATCCCTAGACTTGGTTAGAAAAGCGATAGCAGAGAATGACAAAACCATTACCCTATCCGTCGGTCAGTTGACGACAGGTGTGACTATCCCTGAATGGACAGGGGTATTGATGTTATCAAACTTGAAATCACCTGCGCTTTATATGCAAGCTGCCTTCCGCGCTCAAAATCCATACTCATGGAGCGATAGCAAAGGAAATCATTTCCGCAAAGAAAGAGCCTATGTATTTGACTTTGCGCCAGAAAGAACCCTGATTCTCTTTGATGAGTTTGCAAATAACTTATCACTTGCAACTGCAGGAGGTGGTGGAACTTCCGCAACTCGCGAAGAAAACATTAGAGAATTACTAAATTTCTTCCCTGTCATAGCAGAAGACCGTGCAGGTAAGATGGTTGAAATTGATGCCAAGGCGGTTCTAACCATACCTCGTCAGATAAAAGCTAGAGAAGTCCTCAAACGAGGCTTTATGTCCAATCTCTTATTTGATAACATCAGCGGCATTTTCCAAGCTAGTCAAACCGTTCTAGACATTTTAAATGAGCTTCCAGTAGAAAAGGAAGGCAAGTTACAAACACCTTCTGATTTACTAGATTTTTCAGATGTTAAAGTGGATGATGAGGGTAATGCAGTAGTTGACCATGAAATCGTGGTGAATCAGCAAACGCGACTCTTTGGAGAAAAAATTTATGGACTTAGTCAGTCCGTTGTTGAACTAGTCACAAAAGATGAGGACAAAACTCAAAAACAACTAGTCAATGACTTGAGCAAGACAGTTTCTTCAGTAATTGTAGAAGAATTGAAAGCTGGATATGATCTGAAAACTCGGGAAACAGACCAGATCAAGAAACAAATTACAGTAACATTTGAGAATGAAGTTCGAAAAAATGAGATAGAACGAAAAATTTCTGAAGCTCATATCAAGGAAGAGTTGCAAGAACAACTCAAGGAAGCAAATGATAAGGAGCAAAAAGATAAGATTCAAGAAGATCTTGAAAAACGAATCGAAGAAAATAATCTCATTCACAAAGAAAAACTAGAACAAACACTCAAAAATGAAGTGGAAAAAATGCCTGAGAAGTTTATCGAGCAGGTTGAGATAAAACGTGTGGAGCAGTTGAAACAATCAGCTCAGGATGAGATTCGGGACCATCTTCGAGGATTTGCACGAACAATTCCAAGTTTCATAATGGCCTACGGTGATCAATCTCTAACACTTGATAATTTTGACACCTTTGTTCCTGAGCATGTCTTCTTTGAAGTGACTGGTATTACGATTGACCAATTTCGTTATTTAAGAGATGGTGGGCAGGATTTTGCAGGACATCTCTTTGATCGAGCAACATTCGATGAAGCAATCCAAGAATTTCTTCGCAAGAAAGAGGAGTTGGCAGATTATTTTAAAGATCAGAAAGAAGATATTTTTGACTATATTCCACCACAGAAAACCAACCAGATTTTCACTCCTAAACGTGTGGTGAAGAGAATGGTGGATGACCTTGAAAAAGAAAACCCAGGAATCTTCGATGACCCATCTAAGACATTTATTGACTTGTACATGAAATCAGGACTCTATATTGCAGAACTTGTTAAGCGACTATATAATAGCGAAGGCTTGAAAGAAGCCTTTCCAAATCCTGAAGACCGCTTAAAACATATCCTAGAAAATCAAGTTTATGGATTTGCGCCTTCAGAAATTATCTATAACATCTCGACTAATTTTATCTTTGGAAATCTCTCCCAAGATATCAGTAGAAAGAACTTTGTTTTAGCAGATACCATTCCTGCTGCCAAAGAAGGTAGAATTCAGGAATTGGTAGATAAATATTTTAGGTAAGATTCTAGTTGATTGTAATTAAATCTTACAAATTAAGCAAATGCTTTTCGTATAAGGGAGTTTTTATTATGGTTATTAATAATATTAATTTAGTTATACCCAACGATATTCAAAAGGGCTTAGAATCAGGAATATACAAACAATTTGGTTCTGTTATCAGAAATAATAAGGGACAGATTATTAAGCATCTCAAAGCTGTAGATTTTTCTAAAGATACTGCAAATAAATTAATCGGCAATAAGGCTATAAAAGTTGGACTAATAGGTGCAGGAGTTTTGACTGTAGGGGGAGTTGGTTATTACAGCTATCGTAGTATTCAGATGAATAGTGTATCAAAATCTTTAATAAAGAGGTTAACTCAGTATTTAATTACCGCTCAAAAAGGAGAATTGACTGAGAAAGATATTGATAAGTTTTTAAATTTCTTAAATAAAAATGAATCTCTACTAAAAAAATTAGAATTAGATACATCTCTTGATGAATTATTTGAATTAGTAAAGTCTTATACAGAGCAGTTTGCTGAAGCAAACAACTATGTATATCATAATGAAACTAAAAGAAAAACTAGTCATAACGACAAAATTATTAATCTAAAAGAGTATCTTAAAGTACAAAAGAACATATACAGTTCAGAAGTAATTTAGTTATTTTAAATTATATAATTTGAGATGCTAAAAAAGTTTCTATTCTAATTTCTGAAAATAATTTTTAAACAAGTATTTTCATTCAAATCATATTTTTTCAATTATAAATGATTTATCAGAATACGAAGGACTATATAAATGGTGTGAACTTTTTGGTAAAATCTAGCTCAATTTGTGTATTTTTAGGGTAAAATTCACACCATTCAACTGAAATTGATTCAAATTAGATGAAATTCTGTTTTCTGTAAATGTGGGAAAACATTGATTTTAAACGGATATTAAAACTTATTCAAATAAAAGTGTTTCCAACCAGGTCTTAAGAAAGCTCGTAAAGCATCACAATTATCAAAACGTTAATCAACACGCTTATATCAACGTTTACAGACATTTAAGAAATTTCTCTTGGATGTCTTTTTTTGTCTAGCTAAATTTTACAAATTGGGCAATTTAGGTTACTCAATAATATAAAAAAGATAAAAATTTAAAGTTCGAATTTTAATTTTAAAAAAAGTAATTATTATTGAATATCTGTTCAAACATTTTTTCTTTTCTAAGGTTAATATAAGTATATATACTTTAAAAAAGGAAGTCAAACATCTTGCTCATAGATTTTTGCATTTTTAAAAAATACATTTTGTCATATAATAATGTGGAAAATTGACGGATTCCTTAAATAATCATATAATATGAATATGTAAACCCTTACATACTATTCTACTTATACTTGATAAAATGCAAGTTCTTGAGGATCTATAAATATATAGACACTCTTCTATTTATAAAGTGAAATAAAGAATCACGGAGAAAGTTTATGGATATTAAAGAGACATTCAACCAGCTAGACAATACAAAATTTAATGATTTCAATAATCGCCTTGAAGGTTTTGAGAAACTTTTTAAAGACAAATATTATTTTACCCATCCCGAAGATTTTAGCTCAATCTTTAGCATTTTGGTAAAGTATGGAAAAAGTACAAGTAAATATATTTTATCGAAAGGAGAGATATATGAGTGAAATAGTTATTAATGCTCAGAATTTATCTAAAAATTTTTATAATTTTGATTCAAGACTCCCATTTATCAAGAGATTTTTGAAACGTAATCAAATAACGATTCGAGCTGTTCAAGATATTAGTTTTACGATTAAGAGAGGGAGTATAGTTGGCTTTATTGGGAGTAATGGAGCTGGTAAATCCACAACGATTAAAATGTTGACTGGGACTCTTTATCCTAGTTCCGGAAAATTAGAAGTGAATGGAGAAATTCCATTTAAAAGAAGTATAAATTTTAGAAAAAAAATTTCAATAGTAGTAGGAAATAAATTACAGTTATTTCAAGATGTTTCGGCTATGGATTATTTTCAATTGATTGGTACTTTATATGAGGTAGAACCGGCGATTTTACAAGAACGAATTCAGGAATTAAGCAATTTGTTGAATGTAAAAGATCAGCTTTACCAGCAGGTCCGGACCCTCTCTCTTGGACAAAAAATGAAAATGGAGTTTATCGCGGCATCTTTAACAAGTCCGGAAATATTATTTTTAGACGAGCCTACTATAGGGTTAGATATACAGTCTAAAAAAGATATCAGAACATTTTTAAAGAAAATGAATGAAGAATGTCATACTACTATTATTTTAACGAGTCATGATATGGATGATATTTCGTCTGTTTGTGACGAATTAATCGTCATTGACAAAGGAAAAATTATTTTGCAGGAGTCAATGGATGTTATTTTATCTAAATTTTCTGATTTTAAATATTTAAAGATAAAAATGACATTAGATTTGGTACCAGAGTTATGCTCTGTTAAAGGAGTAGTAGTCATTTCTCAAACAAAATCGGAATGTATACTAAAAATACCTAGAGATTTTGTCTTTGAGACATTAGAATCAATCAATAAGCTTGTAGATATAGAAGATTTTGAAATATCAAATCTTTCTTTAGAAGAAATTATTTTACAAAACTATTTTACAAAAAAGGAGCACAATTGAAAAAAGAAATGTCTATTATTCTGATATCATTTCGATCTATTTTGAACTATAAATCAAGTGTACTATTGTTAATGTTACAGGCAAGTATACAAATTATGATATCAGTATTTTTATGGACGTATATATATCAGAGTAACCAGATAAATATAGCAGGATATGATTTTACCTCAATGGTTCAATACTATTTGGGGACTATAATTTTTTCATATTTTGTTTTTTATCCAGTTGATTGGGAAATCAATGACGATGTTCATTCAGGAAATTTTTTTAGCATATTAATAAAACCTGTTACTTTTTATAAGTATTATTTTTGTAAAATGCTTGGAGATAGGCTTGCTCATTTATTATTTATCATCATTCCTGTCATTTTATTCTCCAGTGTTTATTACAAGAATGAGTTATTAACCATTGAAATTCTTATTTTAGGAAGTATTGCAATTATTCTATCTATGGTTCTATGGTTTTTAATATCATGTTGTGTAGGTATGCTTTCTTTTTGGTTAGAAAATATATTTTTTGTCCTTACTGTTAAAGAAATAGTAATTCAGTTTTTATCAGGAATATTATTGCCTTTAAGTTTTTTTTCAAATAATTTTCGTCTGTTTTTAGATGTATTACCTTTTAAATACTTAGTATATGAACCGCTTCAGATGTTTAGTAATGATACATATAAATTAATAGACTATTTGAGAATTATTTGTATTCAATTGATTTGGTGCATCATTTTTTATATTATATCAAGATTCATATTGAGAAAAGGAGTGGAGCACTTCTCAAATGTGGGAGGATAAAATGTTTAGAATAAAAGTAATTTTTAGGCTACTTCATTTTGGTTTTAAATCTGATATGAATTTTCATTTTGACTTCTTTTGTGGTCTATTTTCGTCGATACTGTGGATTGGTTTACCTATTGTATTTTTTAGATTGATTTTCTTAAACATAGACTCTTTTAATGGTTGGGACTATTATCAAATTTTATTTTTGGTAGGTTCCTACACTATTGTAGATGGAGTTATGATGGGATTGTTAATTAGAAGTATGGGAATTTTAGAATCAGATATTTTGAGTGGTAACTTGGATCAAATTTTATTGAGGCCGTTTGATACTCAGTTGTTCTATATTTTTAGATCATTTAATTTAGTTCAATTCGTGAATACTTTTTTTGGTCTTGCGATCATTTTTATAAGTTATGGAAATTTAAATGTACATTTAAATTCATTAAAAATATTATTTTATATCCTTTCTTTAATGTGTGGTTGTATTATATATTATTCAATTTGGTTTCTAATAACGATTAGTTCATTTTGGTTCCCAACTAAATTTTCAAAAGTAGATGTATTTTTGAATTATATTGGAATTTCTAAGTATCCATATAATATTTTTACAGGTATTAACAGATTGATCACTATGTTATTTGTTCCCAATTTATTAATTGCCAATCCTGCAGTATTAATATTTTTAGGGAAAGATACATTGAACCTATTTTTCTATCAAATAGTTTTTACAGTTTTTTTGATTATTATCAGTCGTACAATTTTTAGAAAAGGATTGAAAAAATATGAAAGTGCAGGAAGATAAACAATGTTGTTCAGTTATATGTTTGACTAAAGGAAGTGATTCGCTGTACTTTGTTTTGTGGTCATTGAAACATCAGATAATTATAAACTATAATTTAAAGAATAGTATTATTAACTTATAGGTGCTAAGAAAAAATTTAAAGAAATTCCCTCATTCAATCAAACTTATTCATATTTTTTAAAATAAGAAAATAGTTGGATTTTGATGATGGTTGATATAAAGCTAAGCTGAAAGTACCTGAAATCCAACTGTGTCAAACCAGGTCTTAAGAAAGCTTATAAAGCATCAAATAATAGAAAAATAAAATTTAATATAAAAAAATCCCATCAGAATATTTCTGGTGGGATTTTTGGTGGGGAACCAATCAATTTTGATTGATTTTTAACCTTTTATAACAACTGAAAATGCTGTTAAATCAACCATTTCACTTCAAATCATGTTTATAAATCATTCCCACTCCACAGTTGCAGGTGGTTTACTTGTGATATCGTAGACGATACGGTT
>ERZ772971.2114-NODE-2114-length-11085-cov-5.646963_pt1 | contig 11085 bp, 6 predicted proteins | sample MGYA00511943_ERZ772971 | MGnify/ENA primary metagenome ERZ772971 (study PRJEB29015, sample SAMEA2737929) | human oral metagenome | biome: human oral; feature: human-associated habitat; material: dental | place: China | collected 2144 ... | reverse complement strand
CCCTGAAAGCGGACAACATCAAAATGGACGGTGTAGTAGATGTAGGGCGTATGATTGAAGGTCGTGCAGCCGGTGTAAACGTACAGAACATTTCAGGTACTTTTGGTACTTCACCTAAAATCACCATTCGTGGGGGGTCATCTATCTTTGGCGACACCAAACCGCTATGGGTAGTCGATGGGGCTGTACAAGAAGAGGTAGTACCGCTAACCTTCGAACAGCTTGCCTCTGGTGATGCTTCTACCTTAGTAAGCTCAGCTATCTCAGGTATCAATGCCAACGACATCGAGAGCATCGAAATCCTTAAAGACGCTTCAGCGCTTTCACTCTATGGGGCGCGTGCGCTCAACGGTGCGGTAATTATCACCACCAAAGGGGGCAAACGCAATATGAAAACCCAAGTGAACTACCAGTTAGAGGAATCAGTGCGTATGGTGCCTACCTATAGCCAGTACGACATTATGAACTCTCAAGAGACGATGGACGTATACCAAGAGTTAGAGCGCAAAGGCTACTTCTCACTCTCTTCACACACCCAAGGTCGTTACGGAGGGGTATACAATATTATGTACCGCGCTATCGATACTTACGACCCTGCTACAGGCAAGTTTTTACTCGAAAACTCCGATGCAGCGCGTGCAGCTTTCTTGCGCAAATACGAATACGCCAATACCGATTGGTTTAAAACCCTATTCCGTCCTTCACTTACCCAAAACCATACGGTGAGCCTTTCAGGTGGGGGCGAAAACGCTTCTATCTATGGTTCAATAGGTTTCTTTGCCGATCCAGGTTGGACAATAGCCGACCGCGTACACCGCGTTACAGGTAACTTAAAGACAAGTTATACCCTTTCTCCTAATGTGAAGATAGGAATCCTTACCCAAGGTTCTATCCGTACTCAGAAAGCACCGGGTACTTTTGCTCGTTCAGAAAACACCGTTAGTGGGGGTTACGACCGCGATTTCGACATCAACCCTTTCAGTTATGCGCTCAACACCAGCCGCACTTTGCGTCCGTATGACGATAATGGCAACCTTGAGTACTATCGCTATAACTACGCTAAGATGAATATCCTTAACGAGCTAGCTAATAACTACATCGACCTGAATGTTATCGAGTTAAAACTACAAGGCGATTTAGAGATAAAATTGGCTAAAGGGTTAAAATATAACTTCTTAGGGTCTGTGCGCCACGTAAAGAGCAGCAGCGAACACTCTATCACCGAAGATTCTAACGTGTCAAATGCTTACCGTGCTGCCGAAACTACTATAGTAAGACAGCAAAACCCTTTCTTATTCACCGATCCTAACGACCCCGAGGCTATCGCCAAAGTAGTAATGCCTGAAGGAGGTATCTTTAAGCTAAGCGAAAACAACCTCCAAAGCTACTATTTCCGTAATGCGTTAGAGTTCAAAAGACTACTCAAAGATGTACACGACATAAAGATATTCTTAGGGCAAGAGTATCGCCATACCGACCGCGATAATAATAACTTCACAGGTTATGGCTATCAGTTCAACCGCGGAGGCACCGTTTTCACCGATTACCGTGCCGTACAAAAGGCTATTGACGAAAGCAACCCTTATTATGGCAAATCATACACCAAAGAGCGTGGTATAGCTTTCTTCTCTCAAGGTACTTATACTTACGACAACCGCTACGTATTGGCAGGTACACTCAATTACGAAGGTACTAACCAATTAGGCCGCAGTCGTTCAGCGCGTTGGTTACCTACGTGGAATATCAGTGGCCGTTGGAATGCTAGCAACGAGAAGTTCTTAGAAAACAATAGCACCATCTCTAACCTTGCTTTCAGAGCCAGCTACGGACTTATCGCCGGCTTAAGCCCTGCAAGTAATGCCTTGCCTATCTTCAGAAATGCCGTAATGGAGCGTTACAGAAGTGGCGATAAAGAAAGTGCTATCCGAATCTCTTCTTTGCAAAACAGCGAGCTTACTTGGGAAAAAGTATATGAAAGCAACCTAGGGCTTGAATTAGGGTTATTCAAAAACCGCCTCAACCTTTCTGCCGACATATACCAAAAGAACTCTAAAGACCTGATTGACTATGTAAATACCTCTGGTATCGGGGGGCAACGTATCAAGTTAGCCAACAATGCCTCAATGGTAACCAAAGGTATAGAGTTGGCATTAGATACTAAAAACATCAAAACAGACAACTTTAGCTGGAGTACCGGTATCAACTTTGCCTATTTCAATCAAGAAATTACCAAGCTTTCCGATGAGCCTAACGTTTACAACTTAGTACGCGATTTAGGAGGAAATGTATTAGGAGGCGCGCGCAATACCCTTTACTCATACGATTTTATCGGTCTTAGCGATAAGGGGATGCCGCTCTTCAACCTGCTAAACGGCAGTACAGCTTACCAAGATATTAACTTCCAATCGATTACTAATATCTTAAGCTATCTGAAGAAAGAAGGAGCTGTAGAGCCTAACATCACCGGAGGTCTTTCTAACACCTTCCGTTATAAAAACTGGGAACTCAGCGCCCTTATCACCGTACAAGCGGGTAACAAGATACGCAAAGCGCCTCAGTACAGTGTTGATTATAATGACCTAAGCGTATTCCCTAAAGAAATGCGCAACCGTTGGGTAGCTGCTGGCGACGAGAAGACCACTAATATACCAGCTATCCCTAGCAAGAGAACCATTACCGAGTTAGGCGAAAACACTCTCCGAAGAGTGTATAACGCTTACAACTATTCTTCTGCAAGAGTAGTCGATGGTTCGTTTGCTCGTATGAAGAGTATAAGCCTTTCTTATACTTTTGGCAAAGAGGTACTCGATGCTTTACGCGTTAGCAACTTTAGCTTACGTCTGCAAGCTACCAATCCTTTCTTAATCTATGCTGATAAAGACCTCAACGGACAAGACCCTGAGTTTTTCCGCTCTGGTGGGGTTGCTTACCCTGTTACTTCTCAGTATACATTCACTATCAATCTCGGAATTTAAAAAATGCTAACAATGAAAAAGATATATATACCTTTAGTAAGTTTAAGCTTATTTGGCTTAAGTTCTTGCGATAAATTTTTAGACGAATTGCCTGACAACCGTACTGAAATAGACACGGTCGAAGAGGTTCAAGAGCTGTTAGTAAGTGCTTACCCTAACGGACTATATATGGATATAGCCGAAACTATGAGCGATAACGCTAGCGATAAGGTTACCCTACCCGAATCAAGCCCCCTCAATACCGACTTGTATACTTGGAGAGGAAGCAACGAAACCACACGCGATACCCCTGTATTCTATTGGACAGCCGCTTATAATGCTATCGCTTCTGCTAACCAAGCCTTAGCGTCACTCGAGCAGATGAAAGGAGGCAACGCTCAAAAATTTCTAAAAGGTGAAGCTTTAGTAGCGCGTGCTTATGCTCACTTTATGTTAGCATATTTGTGGTGCAAACCTTTCAATCCAGCTACAGCGGCTACCGATTTAGGCTTGCCTTATGTTGATAAGCCAGAAACTACTGTGTTTGGCAAGTACAAACGCATATCGCTCGAGGCTTTTTATAATGCTATCGAAAAAGACCTTAATGAGGGCTTACCTTTGATTGACAATACTAAGTACAGCAAACCCAAATTCCACTTTACTAAAGAAGCGGCTCACGCTTTTGCCACTCGTTTTTACCTATACAAAGGCGATTGGGATAAAGTTATCGAGCACGCCGACGTGATTTTGGGCAGCAATCCTCAAAGCAAATTGCGCAATGAAAAGGTACAACAAAAGTCCCTTACGGCTTTGCAAAAACGCGAACAAAACAGCAGCAGTGCCGAAGTGTCTAACCTGTTGATAGCGGGCGTACTCTCTCAGTATCAATTCAGACATACTTCTAACAAATACGGTATGACTTACGACTTGATGAACAACCAAATTATCAATGCGCGTACCCACCCATTAAATTTAAGTTGGGCTTATACCGTATATGGTGCTACTGTCAATAACCAAAACCTGCTAAAATTCCAGCCTTATTATACTGATATGAATGTATCAGCAGGAACAGGTGTCCCTCATACTATGGTTACCCTACTATCGTATGACGAAGTTATCTTAAACCGTATGGAAGCCTACTTGATGAAAAACGAATACACTAAGTTCTTAGATGATCTAAAAGTATTCTTGCCTGTCAAAACAGAAGCTGACTTCAATACTAGCCGTCTTACCGAGAGTGTGATAGAAACCAAATACAACGGCAAAGGCACTGATCTCGACCCTGCCTATACTCTTAACTCTCGCCAACGTGTATGGTTAGCTTGCTTGTTAGATTTGCGCCGTGTACAATTCGCTTTCGAGGGGCTCCGTTGGTTCGATAACAAACGTCTCGGTATGAAGATTACCCACCTCAAAGACGGTGCTACTATCGAGTTACCTAAAAACGACCCAAGACGCGAATTACAATTGCCCGACTACGCTATAAAGCAAGGGCTTACCGCTAACCCAAGATAACAAACTTATAAAATAGCAACTATATGAAAAAGATATATATATTAGCAATGACTGTAGCACTAACTACAGCTTGCCAAAAAGAAAAAGCACTCGATACCGAAAAGAGTGTAATCGAAGAGCCTTCTGCTCAAACCCGAAATAATATTGAGCAGTATATCTATGATAGTATCCAAAAACCTTATAATGTAGGTGTCCTTTATAAGTTTGTCGATAATGATTTCAGCGCTGAAAATCAAAAAAAATACCTTTATCCGGCTACCGAAAGCAATGTTGTCCCCATACTCAAAAAGCTAAAACGTATTTGGATAGACCCTTATACCCGAATAGCAGGCGAAGACTTTATCAAAGGGGCTGCTCCTCGTCAAATATCACTTATTGGTAGTTGGTTAGTCAATGAGGAAAATGGTACTATCACCTTAGGTTTTGCCGATAGTGGTATGAAGATAGCCCTATTTGGGGTCGATAAAATAGACCTAACCGACCGCGATAGAGTGCGCGAGTACTTCCATACCGTGCACCACGAGTATTGCCACATTGTCAATCAGAAAAAACCTTACAGCGATGAGTTTGCTAAGATTACCCCTTCAGGCTACACTGCTGTGTGGAATAACCATACCGATGCCGAAGCCCTACAATTAGGTTTTATCAGTGCTTACGCTCGTGCTAATAACATCGAAGACTTTGCCGAGATGACCGCACATATGCTTATAATGGGCAAAACCGCTTGGGATACTAAGATTAATGCTATCACCAGTGCCACAGGCAAAGAGGCTTTACGAAAAAAAGAGGCTTTCGTAGTAAACTATTTCAAAAGCGAATGGAATATCGATTTCTATGAACTACAAGCTGAAGTACAACGTAAAATACAACAGTAATGACTATGAAAAAATTATTATTCCTTTCTATACTCGTTCTTTTAGCCAGCTGCCAAAAGAACGAACCTAACGATGTCTTTGGCAAAACGCCCTCTGAGCGTTTTGAGCAAAGCCAAAGCGAATTGCGCGCTGCCCTTACGGCCCCTCAGCAAGGGTGGAAGTTAGCCTATGCTACCAATAAAGAGAAGTTCGGTACTTTCAATGTCCTAATGAAGTTCTCTGCCGAAGGCACCGTCACTATGACCTCTGATATAGGGGGTAGCTACACCCCTACCAATAGCCAGTACACCATACAAGAGGCACAAGGTACTCTATTGGTATTCTCAACCTATAACCATATTCATAAGCTGGGCGACCCTCAAAACCCAAGCGATTTGAATGGTAAAGGCTTAGAAGGCGAATTCCAATTCATCTACTACGGCAAAGAAGGCAACAAACTCAAGTTCCGTACCCAGCGAAAAGATACCGAACAGTTTGTGTATTTCGAGCCTGCTACTGCCGATGATTGGGCTAATGTAGAAACGTGGGGCGAAAATATCAACCTCATCGAAGACAATGCCGATAATTATTTCTTTACCGTTAGCAATACCGCTACCAGTACAGGCTATGAAATGAGCTTTTCACACCGCTTCCTAACGTTAAAATCAATTACAGGGAATGAAACAGTAAAAGCCAATGTAGTGCCTACCGATAACGGAATCGCTTTTGAGCCGGCACTTAGCCTTCTCGGCAAAAACTTCACCGGTTTAGTCAGAGATAACAGCACAAACCCTCCTACCTATAAGGCTACTGTCGAGGGTACTACTGCCAAGCTAACCTATTCATTAGTGCCACCTCAAGAGCTTATAAACGATGATTATAAGCATATTAACACCAGCATATCAGGTTTAGTGATAGTGCCAAACCCTATGGTAAATCATCCTTTGATGTCTGATGCGTTCAAAGAACTTCTCGAGCTCGGAGGGGGTAAAACCTTCGCCATCTTTAGATTAGATTTCGAAGATGACGGCACTTGCTCTATACAAGTAGGATACAAGTTCGAAGGCGATAGCAGAAACTCTTGGATTTACCTCGATTGTAACTATGAGCTTAACAACAAACGCTTGTATTTAAACAATCCTACCCCTCTAAACGTACAAAACAGTTGGAGACGAACTCAAAATGCAGCTATTCTTGCCAAAGGTAGAGCTCTAATACAAAAAATATTAGACCTCGGGGCTGGAGGCTTCTATGTGAAGAGCAGTGGTACCTACTCAGGTTATAAACTCTACAGATTGCAAAGTTTTAGCGCCCCTGAGTACATTGCACCATTCCTCGGTATAGATAAATAATAGCTTTTATAACCTTAAAAAAATATTGCTATGAAAAAAATACTATTCTTAGCTGCACTTGCCCTACTGGCAAGTTGCCAAAAAAACGATGACGACACCTTTCAGGATGAGGACAGAAAGGAACAAAATAAAGCCTTACAAAACGAGCTTACTAGCAATAAAGACGGCTGGAAGCTCACCTATACAGCCGAAGATGGCTCTACTGGGGGCTATCAGTTTTTGATGAAGTTTGGCGATGACGGCACCGTTACTATGACCTCCGACATCTCATCAACTACTACCCCTACAGCTACTAGCTACAGTACCCAAGAAAAAAATGGGGCTCTTGTATTAAGCTTTATAGGGCAAAACTACCTCCACCAATTAGCCGATGCCATCAAAGGCAACGCCGCTAATGGTTTATCGGGCAAGGTATACCAATTTCAATACGCAGGCAAAGAGGGCAACAACCTCAAGTTCCTAAACCTATTGAAGAGCAGCAAACCTACCCTTGTTTTCGAGCCCGCTACCGCTAATGATTGGTCAAATATTGATGCTTTCGTTGCTAACCTCAACCCTATAACAAAACTTACTGACTATTACTATCTAAAGGTAACAACGGCCACACAGTCTGTTACCTATTACAATGTAAGTTTTGATAGCAGAGTCTTAGCCCTAAAGGATACTAACATCAAAGCCCCTGTAGCAGCTACTCAAGAAGGTATCGCTTTCTTAAGCCCTCTTACTATCGAAGGCAAGAGCTTCACCTCGCTTACACGCAGTGGGGGTACCGTTACTCCTACCTATAGTGCTACAGTCGATGGGGTTACCGCCAGCTTATTCTTTTCTTCAATAAGCCCAGAGTTCTTAAGTTCTAATGATTACAGAGATATCAATACAAGCATCGAAGGATTGTCTATAATGACGCAACACTTCAAAAACAATAAGTTTATGTCTAAAACTTTCTATGAAGATGTTTTAAAGGTAAATAACAGCATCGACTTGTTTATGCTCAAAATCAACTTCGTAGATGCAGGAGAATGCGAAATACAAATAGGTCATATTTTCGCCGGTAGCGGTTTCTCTATCATTCAAGTAAATTGCGAGTACGAGTTGAAAAACAACCGTCTTTACCTCAAAAACTTAGATAGCCGATTAAGATCAAGCAATGCCACTGCTTGGAATGACGCAAAGAATGCTGCCGTTTTAGAGAAAGCAAAACGCGCGTTAGGGGCTATATACAGCTTGGGCGTACAAGGCTACTATATCAAGAAAAAAGATATAGTTATCGAACCTCTTACCGACAACCCTGTATATTACCTACAAAGCCACGAGTATCCTTTGTATACCTTCCCTGCTTGGGGAGTACCTCTATAGCATATTTACACTATGAAGAAGATTTTATTTGTATTTTTTTTAGCAACCTTTGTTAGCTGCCAGAAGAACGAACCCGAAGACCTCTTTGGCAAAACACCTGCTGAACGTTTTGAGCAAAACAAAAACGAACTCCTTGCAGCCCTTACTGCCTCTGAGCAAGGGTGGAAGCTCTCCTATTTTACTAATAGCGAAACATTCGGGGGCTATACCTTACTGATGAAGTTCGACCGGAATGGAAGGGTCGAAATGACCTCCGATATAGGCGAAGAATTCGGCTCTACCCAAAGCCAATACACTATACAAGAGGCGCAAGGCACCCTATTGGTATTCTCTACCTATAACCATATCCATAAGCTGGGCGATCCTCAAAACCCAAGCGATTTGAATGGTAAGGGTTTAGAAGGCGAATTCCAATTCATCTACTACGGAAAAGAAGGTAATAAACTAAAATTCCGTACCCAGCGAAAAGATACCGAACAGTTCGTGTATTTTGAACCTGCTACCGCCCAAGAGTGGAGTACTATGCAAAACCTTTGGGGAAGCATAGAGGCTTTAGAGAGCGAACCCATTAGGCACTATTTCAAAGTAACCGCTAATGGCAATGTCGAGAATTACAGCCTATCACTATCGCATAGGTATCTAACCCTTACCTCTACAAGCAACAGTGGCAAAGTGCTAAAAACAGGCGTTCTCCCTACTACTGAAGGTCTCAAATTCAATCCTCCATTAGAGATTGAAGGCAAGACTTTCACCGAATTGCCTTGGGACAATAATGCCTCACCTGCGCGCTATATTGCTACCGTCGAGAGCGTTACTGCCGAGATAAGGTTCACTCGTAACCCTACCCCCGATCAGCTGAGCAACGACTATGCCGAGCTCAACAATATCAGCCAGTTAGTGCTGCTCAACAGCTATGTAAAAGAGGCTCCACAAACCTCTGACCTATTCTATAACACCGTGTTCAAAATCGATGATACTAAATCTTTTAGCCGCATCGACATCATTTTCCAAAGGGGAATTTGCGGTATCTTTGTAGAATACAATTTTGGTGGTACTTCAGCAAGTCTTTATTCGGTATCTACCTTTTCGCTAAGAGACAAACGCCTCTTTATCGACACCCCGTTAAGAGACCTAAGCTCAAGCAATATGACTCTTTGGCAGAAGCCTGAAAACAGCGCTATTTACGCCAAAGCACAGCAAGCCATCTATGCTATCTTAGCCCTTAGCCGCAACGGACTGTATGTGAAGAACCTGCAAACCAAATATGGTAACAGATTCGACACTTACCTATTCCAAAGCTATAGCCTACCTATCAAGTTCCCTGCTATAGCAGTCCCTAACAGATAATCTTTTAAACCTTATTCAAAATGAAGAAAATACTTACCTTTTTATGCGCTGCAGCCCTTGTAGCTTGCGGCAAAGACGATAAAGGAGGAGAGAACCCCGCTCGTACCCCCCACTACGATAACCTAAGCGTGGCTACCAATACGGTTAGTTTCACTACCCTTAGCAGCACCCAGTCGGTAGGCATTACCGCAGGCTCAGGCAGCTATACCGCCACCACGGCACTACCTATCGTTAGTCTAGAGGTGGTAAGCAATACGCTACAGCTCACCAGCGTAGCCACCGGTACTACTACCGTAACCGTAGTCGATACCAAGAGCCAGCAAAAAGCTGAAATAACCGTAACCGTAAAAGCACTCTATAGTGTTGAGAGTGAAACCATCACCCACTCCGACCGCCACAATTTCGCTGACAACACTCATTTGGTGCTTACAGGCGTAAAAGCCGTAGGCAACAACGTGTTCAAAGGTTTTGGCGAGTTTATCTCTGTCACTACCAAAGGCGTAGAGACATTTGGCAACTATGCCTTTCATAGCTGCCAACAGGTAGAGTACATCACCTTAGAGGGAGTAAAAGAGATTGGTCAAGGAGCTTTTCAGTCAAATGCTTCTGTTCAAACCGTTACTATCACGGGGGTAGAGAGCAGTACACTAAAGATAGGCAAAGAAGCTTTTGCTAATTGTGCTGAACTAAAGACTGTTAGCCTACCTGCTCAAACCAATGAGATAGGAGCTAGTGCCTTTAACTTTTGCCGCCAGTTAGTAAGCCTACGCATAGCAGCGCCAGAGCCTCCAAAAGTATTCCGCACCACCTTCCCTAGCAAAGTACCAGGTACCAACCGAGTATTATATGTCCCTAAAGGAAGCAAAGCCAAATACGAAGCGGTAGCCTTTTGGAAAGACAAATTCAGCAGCATCGAAGAAACCGATTTTTATTAAAAAAATTAGTAGGATAATGGGCTTACAAAAAAAGAATTTTTATACATAAGGGCGATTGGTCTCTAAAATAACTGCTTTTATTGAAACCAATACCTTTTTCTTTATTCGTTTTTTATCTAAGCTAATTCAACTTGCTAGTTGAATTAATTAGTGACTAGCAAGTTGAATTACTTTAAGTAAAACACATTAACTGATAAGAAATTCTTCTATGGTATAGTGCTAAAAGTAAAAAAAATCTATGTAAGATTAGGGTTAAACCAATCATCAGCACGGTCAAAGAGGAGTTGCCAAAGGGTGCGATTGGTAAGATAGAAGCGAGCTGTAAAACTCATTCCTTTACCTATATTACCACGATAGCCATTTTTCAGTTGTAAATAACCTTTGTTGATTCCACAGCGTATTTTAAATAAACCTTCGCCTGTTTGCTCATTTACTACTAAGTTTTTATCTATTTCTTTCACACTACCATTGAGTAATCCCCATTGGTTATAATTATAAGTATCTATTTGAAAACGTACGTTTTGCGAGGGGTGTATAAAACCAATATCTTTAGGAGAAACTAAACACTCGGCTATGAGGTTTTGTTCTGATGAAATAGTAGCTACAGCTTGTCCTTGAGAAAGAAAATTACCTAATCTAACTCCCTTATATTGAGTGATTTTACCAGTGATAGGAGCTATTATTACATAGTTTTGTTGCTCTTGGCTAATGCGTTTTTCGTCTGATTGCAATGACTGCAATTTGCGTTCTACCTCAGTGCGTTGAGCTTGCC
>ERZ772971.2113-NODE-2113-length-11089-cov-8.012688_pt1 | contig 11089 bp, 10 predicted proteins | sample MGYA00511943_ERZ772971 | MGnify/ENA primary metagenome ERZ772971 (study PRJEB29015, sample SAMEA2737929) | human oral metagenome | biome: human oral; feature: human-associated habitat; material: dental | place: China | collected 2144 ... | reverse complement strand
GCTACATCATTCAAGTAACTATCCAGTTTACTGGGATTAGTCACACACACTTTTTATCCTATAGACCTTATTTGTCTCACTTTCAAAACATACATTGCCATTCCATATTTTCTAAAAGCCTGGAAGCACTCTCTGTATATTCATAGCTCGCATTTTCTATTTTTTTTAAATACTTTTTTATCAAATATAAATTTCTGCTAATGTTACCCTTTTTTAATGCAATAGTATCTAATATCAAATCAAATTCTTTCCAGCATTTACTTATTTTATTAACACTATCACTTAGTTCATTCAGATTATATATATTTGATTTAAAAACGTCCTTCTTTAGTATTTTTATTAGTTCAGAATATCCAGCAATTTGATGTCTAAATGATATATATGGATATGAAAAAAAACACGGAGCATGATAACCAAACCTCTCTTCTAATACATTTAATAATACTGGTGCATCTTTATAGAGTTCTTCTATGGCTGTTTGATTAAGCTTGTATTCTACATCACTTATATTTAACTTATTATCGAGACTATTATAAACAGCATTCAACAAGATATTATCTGAAGGGTTGTCTTCCATATTTATTATGGAAAATACATTTGGTTCTATATTTATTTTTTTTAAGTCAATTATTGCATCTTTAAGTGTTTCTAAAGAAATCCAACCATTAAAAATATAATAATTATCGATAACATGAAACATTCTTTTGTTAGAATCATATTGTGTGATATTAATATAATGTTCAGTTGGAAAAACAGGACTTCGCATAGACTTGTTCTTGTAGCAAGGTTTTAATGTATATGAATTTACAAGAACAGATGCTACATTATTTGTTTTTACTATTTCCAATAATTTAGAAATGACATTTTTAAAGTCCCCATAACAAAAATTAAATTCTTCAATTGATTTAAAAAAAGAACTGTTTGATAGATTCTTATGAATATTTTTCAAGTAATTAGTAGCAAGATGTGAATTCGGAGACACCGAAAAGTATAATGGCTTATATTCAAAATATTTATCTATTGGCATATTAATTTCAAAAGTACAAAGCGATTCAAAATCATATATAAAATCATATCCTATGTAATTAAAAGCATTTATAATTTTTCTATTGCATTGAAGTATATATGTTAAGGATTTATAGAAACAATCGCATCCAATAGAACTAACTTCATTAGGTATTACTTTTGTTAAATTATTATTTACAATCATATTTTATCACCATCTTATATAAATCAAACAGTGAATCAAATCCACCAATAATTTCCTCGTCTGATAACACTATATTGAATTCAGATTCTATCTCTATCATAACCTGGATTAATTCAACGGAATCAAAATATATTTTATTTTCGCAAAATGATTCATATGGTTCAAAGCATAGCAACTTATCATCATTAATAATAGACGCTATGATTTTTCTTAGCCTGTCATATATTTCACTCATATTTCTCATGTACGTATTTCCTTATCACAAATCTGCTTTACACTGGCATCGTGTGTTGATATTAGTATAAACTTTCCTTTCTTTATACTATTGATTGCAGAAATAATATCACTAGCAGTATCTTTATCCAACGCATATGTTGGTTCATCTAGTAATATAATTGGGCAATCATCGTATATAACACGCGCTAAACAAAGTCTTTGAATCTGACCCCCAGATAAGTTTGAACCTTTCTCCGAAATTTTAAAGTTCTTTATCACATCAATAGAAGGGAATTCCTTATTAAGCCCTGATAATTCAATCGCTTTTAGAAGTTTATCTTCTTCATATTGGCAATTTGAAAGGCAAATATTTTCTAGTGCAGTTCCTTCAAAAAGCTTGTTTTCCTGAGGCAACAAAGATATAAGTGGCATCAATTTCGACTTTCCATCTATAACTACATTCTCTCCATTCCAAATAATGTTTCCTTTTACTCTAATAAATCCTGCAATAGAATCTAGCAGTGTTGACTTTCCACTTCCGCTATTACCACAAATTGCAACACACTCACCTTTTTTTATTTTCAAATTAAAACTCTCTAAAATTTGCTTGTCAGCGATTTGCACTCCTATGTTATCTAAAACAAGCTCGTCTGAAATCTTTGAAAGGTTATAAAAAGACTCTTTGTTGATATCAGTAACTCTATTTAATTCATCAAACTTTACATTTACTTCTAAGCAATCTTGTAATACTGTATGGATTTTTATTACAGATCCATATAAAAGATTTATGTATAGGTATAAAGCAATTATTCTTGTTTCCTCATACCCTTTATTCTTTCCAATCAGAATTGTAATAACTATTATAGCTATAAATACGATTCGATCCCCTTGTTCTCTTATGTTTGCAAATATAGATTTCCTTACACTCTTGCCTTTCAAAATTTGATGATACTTTTTTATCTTAGTCTCAGCTGATTTCTCTTTATTCCAGGAAACTATATCATCCCTTGCCTCTAATCCTTTTGAAATATACCTACTAATTTGTTTTCTAGATTCTACCACTCCTTCAAATGTTTTTCTGCCATACCTTAATATACATTTTTCAATTAATATCCACACAACTATTGAAGTGCATATGTAAAAAAACAAAAGCTGATTTATTTTTAGAATACAGTAGCTAGCAGATAAGATGGTCACAATAAGACTGCTGGCATTGAAAATAGGGTAAAAATATGAAAAGATAGCTTCATCGGCTAATGTTTGATAATATAACCAATCACCACTATGTATAGTTTTTATTATGCTATACTCTCCATTAACCAATTTATCTGCTATATATACCCTAAAATCAATCTGCAGAATTTGTATCATCTTTCTCTTTTGATAGTCAACGTATTCCTCAGATATATTAGACAAAAGGAAAATGATAATAAAAAATACAATTGATTTCACAAAAGTACTAGACTTAAAACTGTTAGTATCTTCTAAAACCGAGCTCAACAAAGACACAGCAAAAGGTGATAGCAACGCTACTACTACTATAATCACAAACGTGTATCCTAATCCCTGTTTATGTTTTGATATTAGTAGCCTAATTGTTTTGTACATTTATTTCACCATCTTTAAAAGAAATAATAATATCCGCAAGGTTTTTCATTTCTAGTTTATGCGAAACTATAATACGAATTTTATTTTTTTGTTTCAGTATATATTCACTTATTATTTTCTCACTTGCTGCATCTATCTGAGAAAAAGGTTCATCAAAAATGAGAATAGGGGATTCTTTTACAATGCATCTAGCTAAGGCAATACGTTGCTTTTCACCGCCAGACAGTTGTCGTCCAGTTTCTCCAATTAATTCATTTAGACTAAGTTCAGATAATCCAACAGTCTCTAATGCACTAACTGCATCTTCTTCGCTTATTGTTTCATTTGCCCATTTTATATTCTCAAATATGGTCCCATCAAATATAAATGGCTTTTGACTCAAATACGCTATACAGTTGCGTATCTCTTCTCCAGAAATCTCCGTATAATCAATCCCATTCAGCATGAGTCTACCATTTTTGACATTCATTATTTTCAATAGGAGCTTTATAAGTGTTGTTTTTCCCGAGCCTGATATCCCATGTATAAATATAAAATCTCCACGGTTTATTTCGAAATTTAGATTCGATATTATTGGCTCTCCTTCATAATATGAAAAACTGATATTATCTGCTTTTATTGAATTTATCTCCTTGAAAATCCTTGTATAACATTTCTTATCCTCGTTGTATTTTTTTAAAAACGGCTCAAATGCTTTATATAGATAATTATTATTAACCCTCATATCATATATATAATTAATTTGTGAGAACTGTTCTAATAATATACTAACATATCCCATAAATGCAATGATTTCCCCTATAGATAGCGTTCCTTTTGATCTTAAAAACAGACCAAAACATAGTACAAAAACATATGCTATTATATATGAAATTTTTTCTATTGATCTACAAAATAAGATTGCTTTCTTATGTTTTAAATCGGCTTTGAATTTCTGCTCTTTAGCTTCATGAAACTTATTACCTAAAACATTATATATATTAAAGATTCTAATCTCCTTAGCTAAATATGTGAGTTCTGAAAAAATGCCCATATAAGTACGATCTGCATTCTGTCTTATTACATGCGTTTTAGATGCAACAGACATCGCTTTAATCGTTATAAAAGAAAGTATTGGAATAATTATAAGCAGTACAACAGATAGCGAGACATTCATATGCAGTATTATGTAAGTTGTTGCTCCAATTGAGGTTGTTATTTCAATCCCTTTGCAAATCATTTGCCATGAATCAAAACAGAATTCATTACTTTGCGTCACAATCATTTCAAAGATTTCACCGTGTTTATCTATACCATTATCAGTTTCTGTACTAAAGTATCCAAGCATCAAACGATTTCTTAGTGAACATTGCATATCAGTCTTAATTATTTCTCTAAAAATATCCCTTATTACTACAAATAATCCTTCTAAAACATACATAGAAATTAAAACTACCATTAAATGTATGAGGATATTTTTTGCAGAAATAGAATCAAATATTTTTCCTAATACATATACGGATATGCAATTTGCCAGCGATAGGACAAATTGACTCATCACAAAGAATACTATGCAAACATAGTAAGTATATTTCATGTTTTTTAGAAGCATTAATTTAAAATTCTTCATTTGAAGTACCTGTACACAGATTCCACTATTTTGGCTGATTCATCACTTGTAAAAACGTTTATACTAAACAATTTCTCCCAATAGTCCCTCACATTCTCAATCTCCTTGATTGATAGTCTTTTCTCCTGACCTTTATCTATTGAGACAGGACTAAAAACCATGCATATCACCTTTCCTTTACCGATAGATTGAATTGCAGATATTGTATCTGATACATACTTTGCATCATCTTTTGCGTTAAAAACTAATATATAACAATGCGGTACCGTCCCCATTAAGAATGCTATTGATGGTAATGTCCCTACCGTGTTTTTTATTGCGTATGATTTTGGTATTGTGCCAGACTGAGACCCTACTACAATTATATCTGGTTTCGGACTTTCAATTTCTAATCTTCTCATTTCCCCTTTAAGATATTCCATCATGTCCCATTGTGAAAATCGAATACTTTTCAGTATCTCCAATGGGTAAAAACTTTCAAAACCAAACAATTCCGAATGCATTTCTGTGCCAATATTTTTTACTTTTACACCATCAGACTCAAATGTTTCTCTTAGCTTAATCTGCAATGTGAATTTTCCTTGTGATGTTCCAGTCCCAAAAACACCTACTATAGGTATTTGAGTACCTAAATGTCCGTATATCTCCAGTATGCTCTTTGCATGAGCCAATTCTTTTTCAGTAATTAACGGATGCCTTATCCTTAAATTTTCTTTCTTTGCCTTTTCAAAAAGACTAGGATACATATAATAATCCACGTACTCTAGAGAATATATATTCTGCTTTTGTTCTATGCCGAATTCTATCGCTTTTTTAAGAAAATCAACTCCAGTCAACCTATTTAATTTGTTTACTTTTGAAACAATTATCGCATCACTATTTAATTGTACATCTGACCCAATTAATTTTATTTGTATTTCTCTATTATTATATTTTATTTTTTTACCTATATTGCCGCTCCAACTACTGTCAAATATATCCATTATTTCTATATTAGTTAATTTATTATATTTTATTAAAGCATGCATTTCTTTTGTATAACCATATATAGTAGCTTTCTTAATTTCAAAAGGTGAAGAATTATTCAAATATATAGTCTCATCATTATGATTATATTTCTCTCTAATTTTTTTCTTAACGACTGTAGCATTGGCTTTAATAAATTCTATAACATTGTTACCAGGTTCTATTCTTTCACTACTTATCATTTTCGCGATTTGTCCTACAGCATGTGCTGTAGCAAAACTTGATCCACATAAAAATGCATAAAAAGGTGAATTGGGCCATCCAACTCTCTGCATTTTTCCAAAACATCCAATAACACCTTTCTCCTCATCCCAAGAATATTGACCCTTTGATAAATCGCTATCACTAAATACTCCTATATAACCAGGCAATGAAGCAGGTATAGATGCGAATCCTTCATCATTCAATGCACTAAAAATTAACACTTCATTTCTTGAAGCTAAATCACCAACTTCATTAAACATATCTAAATATCTAGTAGAAAAACTTCCCATGCTTAAATTGATATATTTTATCCCATTTATAATGCACCAATTTAAGGCTTCTATAACAATTCCCGCATCAGCAGTTCCCTCTTTAGATAACACCTGAATTGAGTATATTTCTGCCTCTGGAAACTCATTATGAATAATCCACGCACATGCTGTTCCATGACCGTAGCTATCATTTGAGCTTTGTGTTATTTCAAAATTCTTATCTGAATTAATATATAGGGAAACTATTCTTGCATTTTTTAAGTCTGGATGTTCTAAGTTCACCCCTGAATCTATCACTGCTATTTTAGTATACATACCATTCTCTATTTTATATTAATTACTCTTGCATGATGCTATTAATTTCATCTTTAATAAATTTTTTATTGTTTTTTCAAGTTGGTATTCTATAGCATTTTCATCAATATCATATGTTTTTTTGAGTTTTTTTATTAATTCCTTCATCGTGCTTTTACTTTCCATGCATTTCAAAATTATATAAATAGTTTCGTTCGCTTCATGTATTTCCCCTGTTTCCTTATTGAAAATAAATAACGTCCCACCTTCAATTTCAGGTTCATATCGAATGAATATATTTTTTTTTAAATAGTATTGTTCCATGTCATATCATCTCCTTATAATCTGTATTTGTACACCTTGGATCATGTTTATATATGTTATTGAAATGTTTGACTGATAAAGCCATGCATCCTCCACCACATATACTTAGTAAACTGCACTCACTACATACATCCTTATCTATAGGTATTCCTTTTTTAAATATGTTGAGTTTACGCGAATGCCATATTCGACTAACTGATTCTTCTGATATATTTCCAATACAAAATCTTTTGTCCATCGCAAAAAGACTGCAAGGGTAACAATTTCCAATAGCGTCTATGAACATCTTTCTAGTTCCTGCATCACATATTCGCGTTTTGGGAGTCTCCCTTTCAGGGTAGAACTTCTTAATGTCATCTCTGTATTTATACATTTTACAAATTGCCCCTGATATACCACCTTCAAAGATTACACTGCTTCTTTCAAGGCGATTTGCCAATTTATTCTCTAGACAAAACATTTTATTGACATCTGGTTCTAAGTCCCCTGTTGCACCTCTACCTATAGTCATTAATGGAGACGCAGATAGATATTTCACTCTATATTTTTTAGCTATATCTGCAAGCCCTAGTATTGAATCTTGATTTATCTTTGTAGGAACTACATTCAATCTTATGGTTATTGATTCATCAGATAATAGTTTAATTGATTTTATTACCTTATAAAAACATTCTTTACCCCTTATTTGATTATGAATCTTATCTATAGAACTATCTAGGCTTACATGAACTATATCGTACTTGTCTAAAACAGCGCCTAATTTCTTTGCAATCTCTTTTGTAATCAGTGTCCCATTGGTGTATATGATTAGTTGTAAATTCCTTTTCTTACAATACGATATTATTTCCATGATATCATTTCTAACAAATGGTTCCCCACCTGTTATCCCGAGTGTATATATTTCCGCCTCATATAATTTGTCTATAACTTTTTTACATTCATCTGTATTTAATTCACGTTCTTGTATTTTAGAATCATTATCTGCAGCTCGACAATGACAACACCTCAAATTACAATTTGAGGTCAATTCCCAACCTACAAATAAAGGAGATTTTATTAAACTATAATCACTTGATCGAATCAAGATATGTGTGTCAATACAATTCCTGACCCTTAAATATTGTTTTTTTATAATTTCACCATGCTTAGACATAACTATAATCTTAACCAATACGCAAAAATGCTAATTGGATTTATCCTTTCTCAAATATCTTTTGGATTTTATTAAATGTATTTTAGTCAGATTTATAAAACACATTAAGGTCATTAAATATAATCTGTATATTGGAGAAAAACAACATCAATACACTCCACATCATCTTTATTCTAATCCAAAATATGTTGTATCTTGTAATTTTACCGTACTTCTTGATATTGAACTAAATCGCGTGTTTAAGTTCCTATGACTTTTGTAAAAATTACTCACAAATCTTTATTCAATCTATTAAGTGCACAATATTCATTATAAATATGTTCTTCGTTGATTTCTTTTGAAAGTCTACATGACTCAATAATAAAATTATTATTTTTCAAATCATTCCATGCTTCTTTAATAGTTGTTTCCGGATACTTTCCAATCAAAAATTCTTTATATCTCAAAAAGGTACATGGGTATAATCCTCCATCTGGTGATATGAAAAGTTTAGACCTACCCGCACAGCATCCTAATATCGATCCAGCAGAACACATATAGTCCCAGATTTCTCTATTTTTTAGTAATTCGTTATCTTTGATAAAATAACCACTGATTTCTATTTTAGACGAAAATTCCGACTTTATCTTGAGAAATTCATTATATGCTTTATCATTGTTAACTTCTAAACACTTGTTATTAAATACAGGAGAGAAATGTACTTTTCTTACGGTCGTATATTCAATTAAGTCTCGACACATGTCTGCTAAATAGCAATAGTTATAATTTGTTACCACACAGTTTATAATTAAATTATCCCACGAGCAGCCTCTTTCACTTATCGTTTTTAAATTATTTATTACTTTACTATAAACTTTTTCTCCTCTTTGTTTATCATTGTGTTTTTCGTTTCCATCTAAGCTTACCTGTATACTGTCAAAGTTCTTGTCTAATACTTCGACCAATGACTTCATTAGTGCTTCTGTCAGATTAGTTCCATTTGTAATTAAGGTTATAAATATCCCTTTACTTTTTATGTATCTGACGACATCGATGAAATCTTTACTTGTTGTTGGCTCTCCACCTTCTAATATAATCTCAAAAATACCCATATCATATAGTTCATCTATTAATTTAAGTTTTTCCACGAAACCTAGCTCATATGCTTTATTTTTATTATAACAATAAATACAAGACAAATTACAGCTGTCAGTTATAGCCCAAAAAACAGTAATAGGTTTACTTAGCTGAACTAAATCTCCCTTTCGTATTCTGTCATGAATGTTTTCAACAAATTTAACAGAACATCCTTTTAAATTCTTTTTATATACAAGCTTTCTTGAATTAACAATATCTGTAAATTTACTCATTCTCTTTACCATCTACTGAATAGGAATAATACGCGGGTTAAAATAAATTATTTAATTATATAACTATACTCAATGAGAATGGGATCTTTGTGACTCGTATGCAAAAAATTTCTCATCATCTGGATTAACTTTTACAATCCTAGGATTAAATTCATTCTTAGGCACTTTTAAATCAATCTTTTTCTTAGTTGTTTTTGTTTCTTTTTTCTTTATACTCTCATTCATTTTTGAACTCCTTTTTTATTTACAAAATTGTTTATTATTTTACACCGCGTATCATATCCGATCTGCACTTTTCCTGATAATAAAGAACTTACCCCTATGCATCCACCCGTGCATAAGCCCCACATTTCACATGAAGAACATAATCCACCTATAGCAGTCGTTACTTTTCTTATTTGGTTTGATTTTGTTTCTCTCCAAATTTCCATTAAACTCCTTTTACTAATATTGCCTAAAGGAGAAAACGGGTGCGAAGATGCATATACGCATCCATATACATCTCCATTTTCTGATATATAAGCTCTTTTATTACCAGCATCACAAATATATTCTTTGCCCCTATATCTTTCATGGTTACAGTCAAAGTCAATTAAGTGCATATATTGGCAATTTCCGCTTATTAAGTTGCCTAAATACTTCGTTCTATACGTGCAACTTTTATCAAAGATTTTTAATTCTTCTTTAATCAAAAGTTCAACATCGATACTATTTAAATTTATTCCATTCCCAATAGGTGCCAAAGTTGACGTTGAGAAACTATATGCCCCACATTCATCGGCTATATGGTATACTTCTGATATTGAATTAATTGTTTCATTTAATGGTACACTATGCACATTTACTTTATATCCAGAATCAGAAAGAAGTTTTATATTTGAAATGACAGTTTCAAAATGGTTTGTTTTTCTTCTGCTAAAATATTCTTTCGTATTAATTCCATCAAGACTTATTTGAATAGTATCATTTTTATCAAACCCGCTGTCATTTAGTTTTTTTATTACTGTTGGTCCAAAGAAAGTTCCATTAGTCAATATTCTAACAATAATATTGTTTTCCTTTAATACGGAAATTATATCAAATATATCCTTATTTAAAAACGGTTCACCTCCTGTGAGTATGACTATAAATGGTTCTGAATTAACTATATTTCTTAGCCACCGTTTTTTAAAATACACATAGGTCCCGCTATTTACTCTATTGCTATTTGAGCAATGGATACAGTATTGATTACATTGATTGGTTAAAGAAATCTCAACTTTCAAAGGTGCTTTTATATCTGGGCAAGCCGCTATATATTTAGTAAATTTATCCTCATGAGTCATATAGACTTTACTCTGATTATTTATATATTTCAATAAATATGAATTCACAACAAGTACCTCATATTATTTCTATAAACGCATTTACATTATCATAAGCAATTATATGTTTATTGTCAATATTTTTAAAAAAATTTCTTTTGCCTTTTTAATCAATTAACTAAGTTTATTCTGTTTTACATTAATTCAAATTACCAATAAAAATATTCTATATATACTTTTATTTTGCTATTGTGTTTGCTAACCATTTTTATATAACATTCATTAGACCAAAACACTTTTTTATATTTTAGTTCGCTAAATTGCTCATATATTAGCGTACTTCTTTTACCTTTTAAGTACCCTACAAAGCCTGAAACTGCCATTTCGGGTGGTATTTCTACCAACATATGTATATAGTCAGGACATACCTCAGCTTCGATAATATTTATCCCTTTCCATTCACACAGTTGTCTTAAAATCTTTCCTATTGCTACTTTTTTCTGTCCATAAAATACTTTTC
>ERZ772971.2108-NODE-2108-length-11113-cov-3.982185_pt1 | contig 11113 bp, 12 predicted proteins | sample MGYA00511943_ERZ772971 | MGnify/ENA primary metagenome ERZ772971 (study PRJEB29015, sample SAMEA2737929) | human oral metagenome | biome: human oral; feature: human-associated habitat; material: dental | place: China | collected 2144 ... | reverse complement strand
ATCACAAAGGAGTTTCTGAGAATCATTCTGTCTAGCCCAAGTGGCAGAGCTTGACAGAAAGATAGCCTTAACACTCGCTCCCGTAGAGGAAGTCGAGGAAGCCGAGGGAGCGGGAGAAGAAATGAAGCTGAAAGAGAACGTACAGCAGCAGCCCAAGGAAGGAGACAACACACGCCCAATATCTACGGAGCGATTAGCTACACCAAAAGGCTCATCCTCCTTGACTCAACCCACGGCTTCCCGCCCCAACGAGATGGATGGGGCTGTGAGTAAGGTCGTCTTCGCTAAGCCGAAGATAAGATAGAAAGCAAGCACCCTCCTTTATCGGCATAAAGGAGGGTGCTTGCTTTCTATCGATCATGAAATTTCTTTTCCAGTAAACTTACTCGTTCTAGCAAAGCGTCAAAGGGCAAGGATGCTCCATAGATCATAGACTGCTGCATATCCGAATAATCCCGTTCCCAAACCGACCGAACCTCTTCGGGTGGAGATAAAACGATACGATCTCGAATGTCAGGAGTATAGTCTACTCCCGAAAGGCTAGTAAACACTTCACGATGGTGGGCAATGGTACCCCATAAATGATCGTCCTCTATGGCTTGGATAGCAAAAGGAGCATCCATCATCTTCTCCAGGTCATATAGATGACGGGACTTACGCTCGGCACTTCCCCCTCTTTGGCTCGTGAATAGCTCATGGAGAAGAAAAGCCTTTTCCAAGAAGGTTTTCTGCGGAGCTGCCGTGGCTATGCTATGCGCAGAAACGAGCCCAGTATCAATCTGAGGGAATTGAGTAGTGACAAGACTCTGAATCGAGGTATTCACCGTCGGCTCAAACAAAGACCGGGCTCCGATCTCCAGCATCACTCTAGGTTGGAGATACTCATTGAGAGGGAAGAGAGTTCGATAGTATACGTCGATCTTTCTAGGCTCCGGATAGGTATGATCGCCTTCTCCATCATCCTCGGGAACAACAGTGCAGTATTCATCTAAGCCATACGATACCATTGCTGCCTTCAGATGACTTGTCAAGTCATCGCGAACGAAAAGAGAGGACTTCTTGCGTAAGCCCTTGATCTGCTTCTTTGTTAAATCGCCATGAAGATCAAAAAAACTCCGATCAACCACAAGATCAATATCTTCTGAAAACCGCTCGATCAGCCCAAAAGACTTGCTTAGAGAGGTTCCTCCCTTAAACACAAGCTTATCAGAAAAAGGAAGTGTGAAAACAAGTTGTAGGATGATGGATACCCACAAATCCTTTTCTACCGCTTGCTCAGGAAGACCTAGGCGAACGGCAGTCTGTGTGATAAGAGTACGCTGCTGTGAAGCGCTAAGAGAAAAGTAACTATTCATAGGAGCCTTTGACAAGTGTCCTTATCCAAGCTGGCATCAGTGGATAATCTCCCGAGATCTGCTCTTCTCTAAGAGGGGAGAGTATCTTCTTCAGATGTTGCTTATGAGCGTCGGTTATATGGTCTTGACCAATCTCTTGAAGAGCAACAGTAATCAACTGGGCTATCTTATTCTGGAAGGATAGTTTCTTCGGAACAGTCTTCTTGAATGTGATTCTATGACCATTAAAGAGTTGTACGCTCCGAGGACTCCCATCGGTTAAGAACACGAGGTTCATGGGAACCTGTGTTGTGAAGCCAAGCACGTTCATAGCATATGCTCCTGCTGGAGCAATACGAGCCTTGTCTCTTTGAGCGATACTCTGAGCAATCTCTTCATAGGAAGGATAAACAACCCCAAGACCTAAGACCTTGTCTTCCTTGGGGTAACAATAGATCCCTCGAGCAAGACGAATGAGCGTACCTTTGCTGGCCAACCGCTCCAAGGCTTTTAAGACACTAGTGTTCTCCCCAAGGGAGACAAAGTTCGCTGGAAAGACGATTGTACCCCTTCCGCGCTTTGATACACTCTTAACGATCTTGTCATCAATACTCTCCATGCATATATAAGCTTTATTCTGTCGCAAAACTACACGTTTTTTACGACAAAACAGCCCTCACAGGAGATTCCCACTCTCCGAACACCTCATCGCTACCACTCCTCGCGTCGCCTCAGCATCTCATCGACCTCTGCTCTCAAAAAGAGCAAACGACCATTAGCCTTGAGGTAGGGGATCTTCCCTAGGGAGACCCAGTTATAGATGGTCTTCTGCTCCACCTTGAGGAGCTTAGACACGTCAATGATGTCGAGGTACTCTGCCCGAAGGGGAGGATGAACCCGGAACTCTTGCTCTTGCCTTTGCAGGCAGAGTAGCTCATCAAGCTTAGCTTCCATCAGCATAAGCTTCTTGAAAAGGCTCTGAAAGCGGGCCTCACTCTGAGGTGATTCTAGATGGGGCATGACTTATTCTCTTGATAGTTTCCTTGGGCATCCTGCCTAAGGATGCCTTGCTCTTTCATATAGGCAATGTACTTCTTTGCGGTACGATCTTTGATCTCGAGCTCACGCATCAAGACCTCGCAGAGCTCCTGGTAGGATAGGAGATTCGTCGTACGGAAAAGCTCCCGAACTACAGCAAGCAGCTCGCTACTCTTACGCCGGTCTTTGTCCTCCTTAGACTTCTCTCCTCGGTAGACGTGCATATCAAGAGCCTTATCCCAACCGAAGAGCATCATCGGCACATCCAAAGGACTACCATCTCTAACTTTTAAGGCCTTGACGACCGAGTATTCAGGATGATCATCTTTCTCAATGGAGAGGATGCCTGCCGCCTTGCGCTGTAGCTCAGAGCCAATATGCCCTCTGAGCTTTATCCCACTAGGCACAAAGTGAAGGACGCAGATAAGGCAGGTGTTATAGATACCAGCCAAGCGGTAGAGCTCATCGACGATAGCAATGCTCTCCGTCTCATCATTAGCTGAGCGAATGAGGTCGGCAATACCATCAATAACCACGAGGTGAATACCCCCATGCTTATGATGAAAGATGTCCATACTCTCTTGGATAAGCTTCAAGCGATCCTTACGCGAAAGCGAAGCTAGATAGAGCGAATGGTAGAAGTCAGGGACAGCCGTGAGTGATGCCCGACGGAGCGTCTTGCCTAGATTCTTGTGTAACTGAGCCTCTGACTGCTCCGTATCGTAGTGTAGGACTGCCAGCCCCCTTGGATTCGGTGTAACTTCAAGCCCTAGGGTCAGCTCGGCATCCAGGCGTTGCTGGGCAAGGGCTCCAGCAAGAATCGCTGAGACATAGTTACTCTTACCTGTACCCTCTCCTCCCGTAATGCAGAAGAGGTTGTCCTGCGTCCCAAGAGGCACCCCGTTGACTGCCACGAGCGATTTGGAGGCATCAGGAGGGTTATCATAGTCGATTTCACACGAGCGTAGGAGCATCATCGTTTGCGTGTACATTTGAGAGAGGAGCGCATTCAGTAGTCCTCGGAAGTCGGCCTCCTCATTCCCCAGAGCAAAGTAATCCGAAATATCCTTCTCAGCCTTCGTCCCTTTGAGTGGAAGCTGGAGCTGCTTCACATGATAAGCCGACAAGCGACCTACCTGCCGCTGAGCCTCACGAAGCCCGGTAGCATCCGAATCATAGAGGAGGATAATATGCCGGAAACGTAGCTGTAAACTCTCAATGATACGCTCGGGAATCTGCGCAGTTTCGCTATTGAAGCAAATCGCATGGAAATGCCGAGCGGAAAGCGAGAGAACGTCTTTCTCTCCTCCCGTAATGAAGAGCATATCGCCTTTACTGGGAAGTTGCTCCATCCCAAAACAATAGGGACTGGGCATTCGCCCTCCATAGAGAAAGCGCATCTTCGAGCTGTTGGGACGATAAATCTTAATGTAGCCATTACCGATATAAGCATAGATAGGCTCCGTAGGACTAGCTTTCAACTCAAAAGGCTTACCCTCCTTCGTTTGGCTCCTATAGCTCTTCAGCGAGCGCACTCGAAAGCGTCTGAGAGTATCTTCATAGATACCATAATGCGCCCAATAAGCTAAGAGCCCATCATCAAAAGGCTGAATCTCGAAGCTATAGGGGAGCTCATCCTGGACTGGCTCACTCAGCGTAGAAGCACGCTGCCCCTCGGGAGCAATAGGTTTCTTGATCTGCTCTCCGGCAAGGATACGAAGCCCCAGCTCCCCAACAATCAGCTCCAGGAGATCACGAAAGCCCGTTCTCAGATCGATACCTCGTAACTGTGCTACAAACCAAAAGCAATCCCCCGCATAGGAGGGATCGCCATGGTCGTAGTACTTATAGGTCGACGATTTCTTGTCATAGTAGATATGACAAGAAGCTCGCCTATCATCATAGAACGGACTCCGGAAATTACGATGCAGATTGACCTCAAATCCCAGATAGTGACTGAAGATAGTGAGGCCCTGATCCGTCAAGGCTAGTACCTGCTCTTTCTCTATCATGATGGGGATCATCGTTCTGAAGCGAGACAACTCGAGAGGATAAGCTTATCCTTATAGCGCAAAAGACGATCCAGAAGCTCGTCATTACGCATACCCGAGATACGCAAGCGGTTACAGCGAGCGCAGATAAGCAGAGACTTATAGAAGTAGCGTACATCCCCGCTCTCCGTATAGCGGAAGCGAACCAGGTTCTTCTTACGCCAACGATACAGGGTCGACTCAGAGACATTCAAAGTCTCTATGAGATCCTTCGTAGACATCTCGAGCTCATCATCGATGTCTTGCTGGAGGTGGGTGGTACGCTCTACATACTGCTCAATTCGATTAAGCCGGTCTATCAAATCCTGATAGGCACTGCTCTCCATAGAGATTACTTCCATTACTTCAGTTGCGTTGTGACAAATTCAATGTGGCCCTCCTCCTCTTCAAGCAGTTGCTCAACAAGACGCTTGAAGCTTGCTTTATCGTAGGCTGAGATCTCAATCTTGCCTACTGGCTTGGAAACTTCAGCTGGCTCATTTGCGCTGAATGCAAGAACCTCGTGGACAGTGATGTCCAAGAGTGAGGCGTACTCGAAGAGCTTGTCTATACTAGGGAACTTCCCCTTAGACTCCCATCGTGAAATGGTGCTGGAGGAAACGCCCAGTTTGACAGCAAGATAGTCTTGCGAAATCCCTTTGTTCTGGCGAGTGGATCTTAGGTGCTCGAGTAACTTTTCCATATACTCAAAGTTATAAACGCATCCGAGCTCAACCAACCCGTTTCGTGCAAGTTTGTGCGCCCAATGCAAGAGGTCTTGCATCAGATGCAACATGATGCTATGTCGGGCTGCAATGGGACCAACATAAGATAGGGACTAGGCAGGTCTTTTCATCATAAGTGCACGTGAATTTTCCCTAGCTACCCAGGAGACACTGGTGCACGGTGCAAGCCCCCTATATATAGGGCTTGCACCGTGCACCAGACTGTGTAGCAGGGATCTGAGTAAATGCTTATTATAGAGGAGCTTTGCTTATCGTTCGTTTTTCTGTACCTTTGTAACTAGGAAAAGAGAGCTGTTGCGCTTTCAAGAGTCCGTCAGAATGGTAGTCAAGAGTCGGTCAAAAAACTGCTACATTTTTGCTACACTACCGATTGACTGGATTAGATAGACATCTGTGATACAACGAGATAAAGGGGGATGGTACATTTCCCTCTCTCTCCGCAATAAAGGGTGTAAATCAGCGAGTTATGCGATTTACACCCTTTTCTACACCCGGAAATATCGATAGTCTATAAGACGATAAACGAGCCCTTGGAGCTTCTTGATGGAGCCTCAAGGGCTCGGCTTGTTTTCCCACATTCTCCTAATACATCCTCCCCTTTCCCTGGCTATTCGGGCGTGCTCATTTCGCCTATACATTTGCAGTGTCAGAGCCATTCAAGACGACACTTGAAGACTCATAAAGACACATTCAACTAGATTGACACCGCAATGTATAAGCAACTATGACACTACACGAACTCCTCGAAAAGCCCGTATGGCAGATGACGGGTGAAGAACTACTCTTCCTCACCCAACAGAAAGTAATGCAACCAGAGGGAGCAGAATCCGAGATGTCTTCCGCCAAAGAAGAAAGACACTTCATTTACGGACTATCTGGATTGGCCCGACTTTTTGGGTGTAGCCTCCCCACAGCCAATCGCATCAAGCAGAGTGGAAAGATCGATCGGGCTATCACGCAAGTCGGACGAAAGATCATCGTCGATGCAGACCTTGCCCTTGAGCTCGCTGGACGCAAATCAGGAGGACGCAGATGAACGCTTTCACCCATTCCTGCGATCCATCACCCGATATGGAGGAAGTATGGAAACGCTCGCTCATCCGAGTTACTGACGAATTCACCCTCCCTCCCGTAGTGCTCCGTGTGGATGATGCAATCATTGGCACGCTCGGCAACTTCAGCGTCTCGACGGGGAAGGCAAAAGCCAAGAAGACCTTCAACGTCTGTGCGCTGGTGGCGGCAGCCCTCATCAATGGCCAGGTGCTAGAATATCGAGCGAGCTTTCCTGAGACCAAGCGCAACATCCTCTACTTCGACACCGAACAAAGCCCATATCATTGCCAGCTCGTCATGCAGCGCATCTTACACTTGGCTGGACTTCCTCTTGACCGTGAGCCCGAGCATTTACACTTCAGCCACTTGAGAGCCATCGCTGAGCCCGAGATCCGCAGAGCCATCATTCGCTACGCCATCTACCACACCCCTGATGTAGGGCTCGTCATCATTGATGGCATCCGTGATCTTATGCATGACATCAACAGCTCCACTGAAGCTACCAAGCTCGTCGGAGACCTAATGCAATGGACAGGCGAGCAGAACATCCATATCCAGACGGTCCTTCATCTCAACAAAGGCGACGACAATGCACGTGGGCACATTGGCACTGAGCTAAACAACAAAGCCGAGAGTGTGCTACTTATTGCCAGGGATAATGCTGACGCTGATAGATGCATCGTATCCCCTGCGATCATTCGCTCGAAGGCTTTTCAGCCATTCGCCTTCAGATTATCAGAAGACGAAGGCATCTGCTTACCGAAGCTGGACGTTGATCATACCATTCAGCATGCACAAGTAGTCGCTTACCAAGAAATCACCTATGAGGAGCACAGCAAAGCCTTACGAGAGGTATTCGGTCAGGATACCGAATTAGGATATGGCGATCTACTTGCTCAGCTTAGCTCTGCCTACTCTGCTGTGACTGGTCATACCTACCGACAGACAAAGCTCAAAGAGCTCCTTCGCTTCCTCCTCCGCAAAGGAATGATCATCAAAGAGGGGCGAGGACGCTATCGCTACAACTCAGACCGGCACCACTAAGTCCTTCGATTGGTCGGTCGGACGCAGGCTATATATGCCTGACCAACCGACCAACCATAAACAGAGAATGGGCGGACGGAAGGGGTGCCTATAGTAAACGTCTGACCTACCAAAGAAGAACCTCCAAAGAAAAAACAGCATGCATCTACACGACATCAAGCAAGTCTCCATCGTAGCGTACTTAGCTCGGATAGCGCCGTCTTTTTCTTTTGGAGGAACAACTACCCTAAGGTCACAAGCTCCCTCAATAGAGCTCATCGCCGTACGAGCTGTGAAACACCCCAAGCTCTTGCTGTATCTCGCAAAGCGAGAGCTACATCAGCTTGCTCTCTTGACTAGAACTTCACCTAGAGGAGTAAGCAAATAGAGTCCTTCTTCATTCGCTCTCCCAGCTTCCGAAACTCATACTCTCGCTTCGTCCCTACGTTATGATTGAGAGCCTTCTTGATAAGGACGAGGCTGCTGGATCGGGCTACGAGACATCTTCCTAATTAACGGCGGAACAAAAGCTATATAGCTTTCGGGGCATTCCTATATAGGATTGAGTTGATTACTATATAGCTTTCGTCTCCTTACTATATAGCTTTCAAGTGATTCCTATATAGGATTGAGTCGATTACTATATAGCTTCCACCCGATTACTATATAGCTTTCACTTCATTCCTATATAGCTTTTGATGTATTCCCATATAGCTTTGAGCGAGAAAGCAGAATGAAAGCGAGAAGGTACAGTGAAAGAATGTGCTGACACATCAGTACTATAAGCTTTCCACCGTGGCAATTTCTCCTTTAACACTCGGTAGCTGATACGCCACGCATCATCTGGGACGAGCTCTCTACTTTCAAAGATTTGGTCACTCTGGTGCAACTTGTCTGGAAGAAGTTCAGGACTCGTCAGCTGGTAGAAGATCAGACCTCGGAACATAGCTTCTGGAGGAGAACCATTGAAAGCCATTGCCCAGAAATCTCGATACTCCAGTTCTTCAATAATGTTGCTGGGGGTCGAGTATTCCTCCTCGAAGCTCTCTAACTCTTGCTCGATATACCGAAAGGTTTCAAGCCCAAGTAAAGCCGCTGACTCTACCGTCGGAGAGGCCTCCATTCGCTTTTGGAGCTTAGCCATGGCTTCGGATAGCTCGCCCATAAATGTACCCGAAGAGATACTGAACTGTAGCTTGTCAGGGTAATCAATCTCCTGCAGGATCTTCTCCACGGCATCAAACGATGCCTGAGGGGGGCTTACTCTGATAAGACCAGTATCCTCGTGGACACTAAAGGAAAAGATGAAATGCCCATACTCAAACGGCTTAAGGAAGGCGAATGTCTCGCCGTCTCTCTTCTTCGTTATATAGCCATGCCGGATAAGCGCCTGGGCAAAGAACTTATAAAATCCTGCAAGATTATCTTCGTATCTGCTCATATCTTCTTATAGATTATACTTGGGTGTGATAGTTGGGAGTACCTCGGCCTTTAGCTTCTCGTAGTAGGGAAGCCACTTGTTATTTGTCCCATCATAAAGATACTTCTCGCAGAACCTAACTTTGTTCTCGAAGTTCGACTCTGGATCATTACAGAGCTTGGCTATGATTAGGCCTCGGAAGAAAGCATCCAAGGTCCCGGCGAGGATCCCTTGTTCGCCATTTTGCCAAGACAGCCCTTGATTTAAAAGTTCATCCATCCGCTTGAGGACATTCGGCAGGTAGGAGTAGTACTGTACGAAGTCCGCACCTTCGCCATTGATATAGCCGAGGTACCAGTCGCAGAACTCTTCCACTTCCTCTTCCGTATCAATCGCCACCAAATGATACTTCAGGATGAAGCTATGGTGCCTTACCGTAGTCGTCAGTATTGTCCCTCGATGTATATCCCATGGAAAGGGGTAGTCCTCATCTGCGACCCGCTGCAATAGGAGCTCTACTTCATCATGAGTTATTCTTGCAGCACGAAAATTTATGAAGCTGTACTTCTTCTGAAAGCCTAGTGACCAAGTGACGGTTATCCCATCTTGAGGCAGATAGTACCACATGCCATCAGCTTTTCTCGTCTTATAGCCCTTCGCCTTCAGGACGGGGTCGATACGCTCTAGGGTGAGTCTTTGTCTCTCTGCTCTTTCCATTGCTTATATACTTATATATTATACTTGGGCTCGATGGTTGGGAGCACCTCGGCCTTTAGCTTCTCGTAGTAGGGAAGCCACTTGTCATATCGGTCTTCTGAGAAAACTTGATCATACTCCTATAGCTTTTCTCTTGGGATCCCCCCAAGCCCTAAGAGTTTATCCTCCCTTGAGTAAGAATAGATTCCTCGAGCCAAATGAATAAGCGTGCCTGGGTGAGCAAACGCTGCAAGACTTTCAAGACACTTGTGCCTTCTCCGAGGGAGAGAAAGTTCACAGGAAAGACTATGGCACCCCTTCCGCACATTGATACGCTCTTAATAATCTGGTCATCAATATCCTCCATGCATACACAAGGGGGCATCTGTCGCAAAACTATATGTTTTTCACGACAGAATAATCTTCGCGACTACCTCCCCGCGGTGGGAGCGGTGGCACAAGCGGCGGAGGTGGTTGCCTCGCTATGCGGGCGCACCTGCGCCTTTAGCCACCATTCCTTTCGATAGATATAGAGAGTATCGCTGTTGTCCAAGACGTAGATCTTGTTTCCAGCGTAGTACACGGGGCGGGTAATGACCAGATGAAGGCCCTTTGTTCTTTTCTCTTTGGGGGTGACTTCATCCGTCCACAGCAACTTACGAGCCTTTAGGTCAAAGACGCCAGCCCATCCCGTACCATAAGATTCGTAGGGGCGCTCAGCAATGAATGTAAAGTAGTCCCCTTGGAGTCGTGCGGCATCGAAATACTCGAAAGCCCCGATCCCTTGCGGATCAACCTCCGAAAAAGAATAGCCCTCGATGATCTTGGCTGTAGCAGCATCAAGGATCTGCACCCCAAAATTGCTGATTAATACGATGGTTTTTTCAGCTTCACGAAAGAAGCACCACCCCAAGCTATCTAAAACGATGTAGTTGGAATGATCTTCATCAAACCAGCCTCCAGAGAACTGATGCACGGGCTTACCCGTCTCCAGATCCAGAGCTATAAGTCGGTACCAACGGGTGCAGATCCAGAGTAGGCCTTGTGCTATACCCAGCACCTTTTCAAGATGGTCAAGGTTGTCGGGGTCATTGCTACTACTATCACGCAGGGGTAGGTCGAAGGTCCAAAGCACTTCTCCCGAGGAATTCAAGCGACTGAGTTTAGACTCGAAGTCCCTATAGCCGATGATCTCCTCTCCCACTTTATATAAGTGGTAAGGGACGTTTTGTGCTAAGAGAGGTTGCCCGTCTGGGACTGAAAGGATATTCTCACCCGTCTCTAAGGTTTTAGGATCGCAAGTATGATGCCCAATGTACGCGCCTGCTTCTCCATCAAGTAGGCGGACCTCCTGCTCAAATACTTTCAGCAAGGTATGCCCCGAATAGACTTCTATGCGGCCATAGCTATACCAAGCGTAGGTGTATTCGCCTACGGAGACGAGCTGACTTGCGGGCCTCGCTTTCTCAAGCAAGACACCATCAATACAGAGGTAGCCCCGCCCATTCTCCTCATAGGAATAGTCTCCCGTGATGGGATTAACGCCCTTCACATTCTTGATTTGGGCAATCTCTTTGTAGGCTATCATTGTCGTCTGAATAAGCTATTTCCTTTGGGGGGATGATGGAGGAGTTCGCTATCAAAGTTAGCCCTTTCGACGGTAGTACGGCGGGGGAGCTATCGGAGGGGAGGATGCGGGCTTGCGGATGGGGGTGGTATGAACCTATATTGGTCGGCGGGCTGACCTATATAGGTCGTCATCGCGACCTATAT
>ERZ772971.2107-NODE-2107-length-11117-cov-3.777798_pt1 | contig 11117 bp, 6 predicted proteins | sample MGYA00511943_ERZ772971 | MGnify/ENA primary metagenome ERZ772971 (study PRJEB29015, sample SAMEA2737929) | human oral metagenome | biome: human oral; feature: human-associated habitat; material: dental | place: China | collected 2144 ... | reverse complement strand
TCCCTTATCTAGCGAGAAGTCGGCAGAGGCAATGCACGCCAAAAGGGGAATGTGGGTGCGTATGATTAGGGCATTGCGGCTGGCCGAATATGCGCGTAAGAAAGGGTTCGAACGACTTGCCGCATTGCTAGACGCGTTTTATTGCCAAACTTACACCCCTTGGCTAGGTACGCTAGACAAGGCACGAAGGGCTAACGATGCGCAACTAACCCTCTCGTTATTGGCCCAACGCCCTGGCTTGTTCGCTCGTAGTCTGTTCTCAACCATGCTTAACTTTGATTCGCAGGCAACACTTGCGGCCTTCGAAGGCATTGTTTATCAGCTGCCTGCGCGTCTGTTGCTTTCGTTAAACAATGGGGCTAAGGCCTATTTCGACCCAAAGCGCATGCGTTTGGCACGTCCTATAACAGGTGTGATGCACAATCTTGACCCTCATCCGCTGCTTGTTTCTTTCGATGATACACAGCTGAAACAGCTGATTGCAGACGTAAATGCGATGTACAAGCGAGCAATGAAAAGCCGATATGCGCAACAGCCTCACTGTGCTGGTGATAGCGTTTATATTGACCCACGACTTTATCAGGTGCCAATAGGCGTGGGCGATAGGTCGAATAGCGTTCAAGACAGGGCATGTGCGTTGCAAGGAACGCGATTTAAGGTAGAAGGCAATGCCGTTAGGCTGTTCATGCAATGGGGCAATGGGTTGCCTGCCCAACACCTAGACATGGACCTAAGTGCTGGTATTGCCCTTGAAAATGGTAAATCAATATTCTGCTCTTATTTCAATCTATCTTGCCCAGGAGCAAAGCATTCGGGCGATATACGAAATATTCCAGAGCAGGTTGGTACGGCCGAGTACATCGAATTGAACTTAAACGAATTGGAAAAGGCTGGTGCGCGATACGTAACATTTAGTTGCAATGCCTACTCTTGCGGTGCACTGTCGCCCAATTTAATGGTTGGTTGGATGAATTCTGCCTATCCCATGACCGTTTCTGATAAGGATGGTGTGGCCTACGACCCGTCGTGCGTTCAACATATTGTGCGTGTTGACGAGTCCAATTTGTCTAAGGGATTAGTGTTTGGTGTGCTCAATGTGCTACGAAGAGAGATAGTTTGGTTGGAGATGCCATATACTTCACAAACTATTTTAGGCGTTGATGTGGCTAGTGTTGAGGCTCTTCTCAAACGATTGGAAGAGAAAACGACGGTTGGCGAACTGCTGGAAATAAGAGCCGAGGCGCAAGGCGCAACGTTAGTTGGCAACGAAAGCGATGCCGATGAACGCTACACTTACCAATGGGCACTGAATACCGCGGAGGTGAGCAAGCTGTTGTTGGGCTAGGATAAAGAAGTATAAGCAAGTTTGTTGGCTAACGAGAAGGCAAGGGAAACAATTAACTTGTTTCTTGTCGACTCGTCAGCTTGTTTACTTGTTAGTTCGTCTATCAGTCAACTCATAAACTTATCCTACGTTCACATGTCAACTTGTTCATTTGTATCTCGTCAACTGGTTAACTTGTCTTCTTGTTGACTTGTCAACCAATCTCCTTTCTTCACTTGCTTAATATTTCCAAGTTGTTATCTCCAATCTTAGCAGCCATAACCGAATAGCTACTTCCTGCCGAGCCATAGATGGTAGAGGTGGAGGCCAGCATCCACAGTTCGGCCACTCCACCTCTAATGCCTGCAATGCTATTGCGTGCGGCAGGCTTGGGCGAAGTGATGATGCGGTTGCCAAATTCGGCCTTTAATGCCGTCTTGGTAGTCTCATCGTCGGTTGCAAGAAATATGCGCGTGTCATTGTGTTGGTCAATTTCTCTTCGTGCAGCATCGACAAATAAACTAAGCGGACTTCGTTCAATCGACTCCTTATTGTCTGTGCGCCTAATGTGCATGCCAATGGTATGCGCCGAGAAATGTTCGCGATAGCTTTGTATTTCATCGAGAACAGGACCGACGGGATGGAACAAATGCTTATAAACAGAATTGGGAACGTTTCCAAAATCTTGGTAACAGCTCATGTAGCTGCTCTTTCCTGTTGCCCATTCATTAAAGTTGAATCCTTGATTTTTTAAGGGTGTAACCTGCCATTCGTCTATGCGTTGTGCGAAACGGAGCCTCTGATACAATAGTGGAATACGGAAATTGCGCTTTCTAGGCCGGTCGAGCGTAAGTAGTTCCCATGCTTTGGCCTCCCTTGCCACCATCGCTACGTTATCAATAGGTTCGAAAATGGAATGGAAAGGGGCATTAAGTGCCCAATCGCAAAACCATATCGTCTCGACTTTAACCCCTGTATTTGCGGCTAACTGCCATGCCGATGCCATAGCGCGCATTCTGTTGGCTAGTCCGCCTGAGGGTACAAAAAGTAGTTTTCCTGTATTCATTGCATTTGATTTCGTGTTGTATTGAATGCAGATAGCCATGATAATGGTTGTCGGTTGTACGCCTATCTCTAGGCAATGGCATACTGTTAAACAACTTTATGTGGCTTTCCGTTCATCGTTTTGTTTGTTGGTGTGAGTGTATATCACGAGAGTTAGCCTGTCGAAAGTGGAGTGGAATGGCTGAAACGTGCCCTCGCATGGATGTTTATTCCACGATGTCGAACACATCCTCCTTATCTTTCTCCGATTGTTTTGGCGCTTTCTTCTGTTTTTTCAAGTTGCCCTTATCGTCTAGCAAGCCATAGGTTGTGCGTTGAACTACAAATTCTGTTCTGCGGTTCAGCTGGTTGCATATCTCCTGCTTGTCTTTGTCTAGCTTGGTAATAAAGTCTTCGGTCAGCACATCGCCCTCTTTCAACCACTTATAACGCTCAGTCAGTTTCTTTCTAATGGTTTTAGGCTTTTCCTTACCATAGCCAACGGGGGTGAGTCTTTGTGGGGCGATGCCTGCCTCGATAAGGTATTGCACCACGGCATTGGCTCTATGTTGTGACAATACCTTATTGTATTCGGGCGTTCCGCGATAATCGCAGTGCGCACTTAGTTCGATAGTAACGTTGGGGTTCTCGTTAAGCAGTTTCACAAGTTCGTCTAGTGCCTGCTTTGATTCGGGGCGCAGGGTGTACTTATCCAGATCGTAAAAGATGTTGTCGATGAGTACGGGAGCCGTGATGGAGGCCAAGGGAAACTGCAAAACGTATTCGTGCGAGGTTTCGGAAGGTTTCACCGCGAGTTCTTCTTTGTGGTTGAGGTAGCCCTTGCAGGTGGCCAACATCACGTATTCAACGCCTGGTTTCACCACTTGTTTGAACGAACCATCGGCCAACACATTCAGTTTGAGGTTCGTTCCGTCGTTTCCCACCATAAATACTTGTGCCGCGGGCAGTTCGTAACCGTCTTGTTCGTACACCCATCCTTTAATGCTCTGCACTATTTCGGGATATTCGAAGGCGTAGATATGGTCCCATCCGCGCGCATCTCCACGATTCGAGGAAAAGAATCCACGGTTGTATGGGCCTTCGAAGGTTAGTCCGAAGTCGTCGCCATTCGAGTTTAGGGGAAATCCTAGATGCTCTATCGTCCATCGTTGGTCGGTATTTTGCCGCGCTACATACACGTCTAGCCCGCCCAGGCCAACGTGTCCGTCGGACGAGAAGTAAAGATCGCCGTTGGGTCTGAATGTAGGGAAACATTCGTTGCCGGCTGTATTGATGGTTTCTCCAAGGTTCTCCATCTCTCCCAAGCCGTTAGTGGTAAGCCTAATGCGCCATAAGTCTTGCCCACCTTGCCCCCCAGGCATGTCCGAAACAAAGTAAAGCCATTGCCCATCGGGCGAAACGGCAGGGTGGGCGAAACTTGAAAGCGTGTCTTTCGATATGTCTAGTTTCGTGGCCTTTGCCCAAGCAGCATCCGAACGGGCAGAAGTCATCACCTGCGCATAACGCGGATAGTTGGGGTCTGTGGTGCATTGGGTGAAGTACATCGTGCGTTGGTCGGGCGAGAAGGTACAAGCCCCCTCGTCGTATTCGGTGTTCAGTCCGCCTTGCACGGGTTCGGGCTTGCTCCATTTGCCCTTGTCATCGCGTTCCGAAACAAAAATGTCGGCAGGTTTAGCGCCTGTTATTCCGCTTAGCGCATCGCCCTTGGCCTCGTTTCGGGTGGACGAGAAGTACAGTTTGTTGTGGTCGTCGCCGAAGTACATGGGCGAATAGTCGGCTCTGTGAGAGTTAAATGCGTCCATGCGTTTTACAATATAGTGTGAGCCTTCGCTCTTAGCTTGCGCCGCTTGTTGTGCAGAGATAAGTCCTTCGTTGGCCAATTTGTTTCCTGGCAACGAGTCGAGGGCAATCTTAAATTGCGTTTCTGCCGCCTTGTATGCCCCCGTTTTGAGCAGTTGTCTGCCCAAAAGGAGGTGCGTGTTGGCGTCGGCCAGACCAAACCGCAGCACATTTTGGTATGCACCCACAGCCTTTTGGCTAGCGTTCATCTTGTCGTAGCACAACGCAAGCTTGGTAGATATGTGCCCTCTTGCGGCTTTATCTTTGGCCGGGGTTCGCGTATAAGCCTGTTTAAAGTTGTTGGCGGCATCGAAATATTCGCCAAGTGCCAAGTTTTTTTCACCCTTCTTGATGTAAGCGTCGGCACCACACGATGTGGCGATGATGGTTATAATCATCAGAAGGGCGTTTATGTGGATTGATTTCATCTTGTTGTTTCTTCGTATGAAGTTGGCAGCTTTTTGTATTAGCAACGTGCTTTTGGGCGTTTTATTATAATGGCTGGTTTAAAAGTTCCTGCTGCATAACAAGGGAACTTTACTTAGATGGACATTGTTGTGGCTTTGGGTTTATGGTTCGCACGGCTCGTTTACACTTTCACTAAGTCGCTCATTACGCTGTCACTGATAAAGATACCCGTTCTTGAAAGCGCAATGTTGTTGCCCGAAAGCACAAGGTGCCCTTGCCTTAGATGATGTTCGGCGGCTTGCAAAAGGTATTGGCGATGCGCATTGCTTAACCTATTGAGGTCTAATCCCTCTTTTGTTCTGAGTGCTGTTGTTATCCAATCGTTGTATTTTGTGTCCTCGTTTAGCACTTCTCTTTCCATTGGCAGGGTGCCGTTTTCAATGGCATCCATGTATTTTCGGAGGTTGGAAACGTTCCATTGGCGCGAGTTGCCATCGTAAGAGTGAGCCGATGGGCCAAGTCCCAGGTAAGGAATGGCTTGCCAATAGCTGGCATTGTGGCGCGACCTAAACCCTTCGCGAGCGAAGTTACTTATCTCGTAATGTTCGTAGTTGTTGGCAACGAGCGTGTCTACAAGTAGGTTGAACATGTTTAGGCTTAGGTTGTCGTCTATTTCAGACACACGTTCTTGTTGCAGCAGTCGGAACAATGGCGTGCCTTCTTCGTACATCAGACTGTAAGCCGAGATGTGTTCAACGCCAAGTTCAATGGCGTTTTGCAGGTCGGCAGCCCACTCGTCGAGCGTCTGTTTGGGAAATCCGAAGATAAGGTCGATGCTGATATTGTTGATGCCCACTTGTCTAAGCCTTTCAATGGCGGGTGCTATGTCGGTAGCCTTATGTCGTCTGCGCAGGAATGTTAGTCGTTCGTCGGAGAATGTTTGCACGCCCATGCTGACGCGGTTGACGGGCAGGCGGCTGATGGTTTGGGCAAATTGGGGCGTTATGTCGTCGGGATTGCACTCGATGGTTGCTTCGGCATCGGGCGAAATATGGAAGGCAGACTCCTTATTATATATGGTGTCGAACAGCCGTTGCAGGTTTTGTTCGCTTAGTTGCGAAGGCGTTCCACCGCCCAAATAGATGGTATCTATCGTTATCGGCAACGAGGGGGCGGCCTTGTCAAGCAGGTAATCGCGCCTCATGGCCAGCTCGGAGCATAGCGCCTGCACAAGGAGGTCTTGGCTAGAAAGGGAAGTTGTGGTGTAGAAAGCGCAATAGATGCACCTGCTTGCACAGAAAGGAACATGTATGTAAATACCAGCCATATTTTTCTTTTTGAGAGCAAAAGTACTAAAATGTTTTAAATTCTATACACTTCCATGACTATGTTTTGGTGGAATGGCATAAAATATCTATCTTAGACGGCGGAAAAGGCAACGATGCTTTTCTCCATGAAACGTGAGATTACTAACACTTTAAATCTTTTGATATGAGGGTTTATCAGACGAACGAAATTAAGAACATTGCCCTAGTGGGCAGTGCGGGTTCCGGCAAGACCACTCTTGCCGAGGCAATGCTTTTTGGTAGTGGTGTAATCAAACGCCGTGGCTCGGTGGAAGCTAAGAACACGGTGAGTGATTATTTCCCCGTTGAACAGGAATATGGCTACTCGGTCTTCCCGACAATATTCCATGTAGAGTGGAACAACAAAAAGCTGAACATCATCGACTGTCCCGGCGCTGACGATTTTGTGAGCGGAGCAATAACCGCGCTGAACGTTACAGACGAGGCTGTTATCCTGATTAATGGGCAATATGGTCCCGAAGTAGGAACACAAAACAATTTCAGATACACGGAAAAACTCAAGAAACCTGTTATCTTCCTTATCAACCAGCTGGATTCGGAGAAGTGCGACTTCGATAACATCATCTCGACCATGAAGGATATCTATGGCGAGAAATGTGTGCAAATTCAGTATCCAACGCAAACAGGACCAGGCTTTAATGCCATCATCGACGTGCTTACCATGAAAAAATATTCGTGGAACGCTGAGGGCGGCTCGCCAAAGGTGGAAGACATTCCTGCTGAAGAAATGGAAAAGGCTGCGGCTTTGCATAAGATATTGGTTGAGGCTGCAGCCGAGAACGACGAAGGACTGATGGAGAAGTTCTTTGAAAGCGAAACACTTACCGAAGACGAACTGCGTGAAGGCATTCGCAAAGGTCTTGTTACGCGCAGCATTTTCCCAGTATTCTGCGTGTGCGCAGGCAAAGACATGGGTGTGCGTAGACTGATGGAGTTCTTGGGTAATGTGGTTCCGTTCGTTAGCGAGATGCCCAAACTGCACAATACTCGCGGTGAAGAAATAACACCTACAACAGAAGAACCTGCATCCATTTACTTCTTTAAGACGGGAATGGAACCGCACATCGGCGAAGTGTCTTACTTCAAGGTGATGAGCGGATGCGTAAAGGTGGGCGACGACATGACGAACGCCGACCGCGGTTCGAAAGAACGTATCGGACAACTTTACGCTTGTGCTGGCGCAAACCGCATACCCGTAGACAAACTGAATGCAGGCGACATCGGATGTACCGTTAAACTTAAAGACGTAAAGACTGGTAACACCCTCAACGCTAAGGATTGCGACAATAAGTTCGACTTTATCAAATACCCCAATTCAAAATATTCACGCTCAATAAAAGCCGTTAACACGCAAGACACAGAGAAGTTGATGGCTGCCTTGCTTAGAATGCACCAGGAAGACCCAACATGGGTGGTGGAGCAAAGCAAGGAGTTGCGACAAACCATCGTACATGGTCAAGGCGAGTTCCATTTAAGAACCCTCAAATGGCGACTGGAAAACAACGAGAAACTGCAAGTGAAGTTCGGCGAACCGAAAATTCCTTATCGCGAAACCATCACCAAGTCGGCTAGCGCAGAGTATCGCCACAAGAAACAGAGTGGTGGTGCAGGGCAATTTGGTGAAGTTCATCTCATCATCGAACCTTATGCAGATGGCATGCCCGACCCAACGACTTATAAGTTGAATGGGCAAGATGTGAAGATGAACATCAAGGGCAAAGAAGAATTGCCGTTGGAGTGGGGAGGCAAACTGGTGTTCATCAACTCGGTTGTTGGTGGAGCCATTGATGCACGTTTCATGCCGGCAATACTGAAAGGCATCATGGACTGTATGGAACATGGTCCGTTAACGGGCAGCTATGCGCGAGACGTACGTGTTATCGTGTATGATGGCAAGATGCACCCCGTAGATTCAAATGAACTTTCGTTCATGTTGGCTGCACGTCGCGCCTTCTCTGACGCGTTTAAGGCAGCAGGACCAAAGATTCTCGAACCCATTTACGACTTGGAAGTGTACGTTCCAGACGATTTCATGGGCGACGTGATGAGCGACTTGCAAGGTAGACGCGCATTGATAATGGGAATGGACAGCGAAGCGGGATACCAAAAGCTGATGGCTAAGATTCCTTTGAAGGAACTGTCTAACTATTCTATCTCGTTGAGTTCGCTTACAGGCGGACGCGCATCATTCACCACTAAGTTTGCTAGCTATGAGCTTGTTCCGAACGAAATACAGCAAGAGCTTATTAAGGAACACGAGGCCGAGCTGGCTAATGAAGAAGAGTAAATTTGTTTAGGTTTATCATTAATTAAGTCCCTGGCAGCCATCGTATGTGGCTGTCGGGGATTGATACCATTCGAAAAACGCCTTTTTACCAGGAAAGCACTGAGAGTTAATTGCCTATATTCGCATACACACTGGCTTTTTCGTTAACGTATTTGAAAACGGGAAACGTTTTTAACATTCGAGTTGTGTTATTTCGTTAGCTCTGTTAATTTTGCAAATATGAAGAAAAGAACGATTTGGACAATAGCAATCATAATGGGAACTTCTTTCCTTGCTCTTCTGTTCGTGCAGCTGAAGTATATTCAGGAGATGGCGGACATGAAGAAGGAGCAGTTTGATGAGTCTGTAAATCGAGCTTTATATCAAGCGTCGCGTAACATGGAACTTAACGAAACGCTTCGCTATCTTGAAAAAGACATTAACGAAACCGAGCATAAGGCACTTCAAAACGATAGTGCAAGTGGGCGCAACGGCCTGCCCGACGGTTCTTACCAGCGTTCGCACCAATTGTCGCTTGGCGATAAGGGCGGTATGATGTACACGGCTTTCGAACTGAAAACCATTACAACCAAGCCCTCCCAAATGCCAAAGGCCATGATTTTGAGGAGTGACAAGAACTCGCTCTCGGAAGCATCGAAAGCCATGCAAGAGGTGGTGAAGAACAGATATGTTTACCAACGCGCGCTGCTAGACGAGGTGGTGTACACCATTCTTTATTCAGCATCTGAGCGTCCGCTGAAAGAGCGCATCAACTTCAAGTCGCTAGATCAGGACCTTAAAAACGAATTGATGAGCAACGGCATAAACCTGCAATACCATTTCACGGTGTCAACGCCCGATGGTAGAGAAATTTATCGCTGTTCTGACTATTCGGAAGAGGGCGAAGACTATTCTTACTCGCAGGTGTTGTTCAGAAACGACCCCGCCTCTAAAATGGGATTGGTGAAGATACACTTCCCCGACATGAACAGCTACATCTATTCGAGTGTGCGTTTTGTTATCCCCTCGGTTATATTCACATTGGTGTTGCTCGTCACTTTCATCTTCACCATCGTGGTTATCTTCCGTCAGAAACGATACACCGAGATGCGAAACGACTTTATCAACAACATGACGCACGAGTTGAAGACGCCCATCAGCAGCATTTCGCTTGCCGCCCAAATGCTCAACGATACCAGCGTTACTAAGAGCGAAAGCATGATGAAACACCTAGGGGGCGTTATAAACGACGAGTCGAAACGTTTACGGTTCCTTGTTGAGAAGGTTTTGCAGATGTCGCTCTTCGACAAGAAGAAGGCCATCTTCAACATGAAACAGCTCGACCTCAACGAAATGGTCGAGAATATTGCACACACATTCACGCTAAGAGTTGAGCATACGGGTGGTAAGATATATACAGACATAGAGGCAATAGACTCTACCATCTATGTAGATGAAATGCACTTCCAAAACGCCATCTTCAACTTGATGGACAATGCAGTGAAGTATAAGAAACCCGATGGCCCACTAGACATATACCTTCGCACATGGAACGATGACGACCACCTTTACCTTTCGGTGCGAGATACGGGTATCGGCATAAAGAAAGATAATTTAAAGAAAGTGTTTGAGAAGTTCTTCCGTGTTCATACAGGCAACCTTCACAATGTGAAAGGTTTCGGACTGGGGCTCGCTTACGTAAAAAAGATAATAGACGTACACAAAGGTGAGATTTCCGTAGAGAGCGAATACGGCAAAGGAACAACGTTTACGATAAAATTACCAATAATAAAAGATTAAAGACTATGGACGAGAAATTGAAAATCCTGTTATGCGAGGACGATGAGAATTTGGGAATGTTGCTTCGCGAGTACTTGCAGGCTAAGGGCTATATGGCTGAACTTTGTCCTGACGGCGAGGCTGGCTACAAGGCCTTTTTGAAAACTAAGTTTGATATTTGTGTGCTAGACGTGATGATGCCTAAAAAGGATGGCTTTACATTGGCACAGGAGATAAGGCAGGCTAACTCTGAAATACCCATTGTTTTCTTAACGGCCAAGACGTTGAAAGAAGACATTCTGGAAGGTTTCAAGATTGGAGCAGACGACTATATCACCAAGCCTTTCTCGATGGAAGAGTTGGTTTTCCGCGTAGAGGCCATACTGCGCCGCGTTCGCGGAAAGAAGAATAAGGAGAACACCTTATATCATATAGGCAAGTTCTTGTTCGACACGCAGAAACAATTGCTTACCATTGGCGGCAAGCAAACTAAGCTTACCACCAAGGAGAACGAACTCTTGGCTCTGCTTTGTTCGCACGCCAACGAGATTTTGCAGCGCGACTTCGCACTGAAAACTATTTGGATAGACGACAATTATTTCAATGCTCGCTCGATGGACGTGTATATCACGAAATTGCGTAAGCATTTGAAAGACGATGAAGACATCGAAATCATCAACATCCACGGTAAGGGTTATAAGCTGATAACACCCGATGTGGAGTAGGCTATAAACTAAAAAGTTTCTGAGTTCGTTGGTTCGTGGGCTAGCTAGTTCGTGAGTCTTTCAGCCCTCAAATTCTTCTGCAATAATAAGTACGTATGCTACTTATTTGGGGAGAATAGGGGAATGCATGTAAACTCATAACTCACAAACCCGATAACTCAAAAACTTACATAACTTAATTAACCTTAGCTTTCCATTTTAACGGGGCGTTTGGCAAATATGCCTGCGCCCCGTTGACGCGTATGCTTAAACCCCATCGTACGTGATGCGGGTTTAACCCAAATCGGTTGTTAGAGCCTGTGCAGATTTTGTGTATTGTTGAGCATATTGTCTGCCTTATTCTT
>ERZ772971.2103-NODE-2103-length-11127-cov-2.941926_pt1 | contig 11127 bp, 5 predicted proteins | sample MGYA00511943_ERZ772971 | MGnify/ENA primary metagenome ERZ772971 (study PRJEB29015, sample SAMEA2737929) | human oral metagenome | biome: human oral; feature: human-associated habitat; material: dental | place: China | collected 2144 ... | reverse complement strand
CATTGTCAAATTACTTTCCTTTTGTTGCCACCATCTGCTTAGCAAAATCATCTTCGGGGTCCAATGCCAAAACTTTCTCTGCGTATTCAACAGAAGAATTCATTTCTTTCTTTATATAATAATAATAAGCGAGTTGTTTATAACATTCGATAAGATGTTCCTTGTTGCTCCCACTCTTTTCGAGTAGTTCCGCAGCCTTCGAGAAATAAGGTTTAGCCAATCCCTTTGCGTATTCCGGGTCGAGCATGGCATTTGCATTCCCCTGCCAATAAAATCCGAGATAGCTGTTTGGTCGTAGCGTTGCCACTTGTCCAAACAAATCAGCGGCATGTTCAATAGCCTTGGTTTGTTCCTCGGTTCTTTTCTCATTCTCTTTGACATAAGTACCCTTTCTCCAATAGAGCCTGCCCAACTGGAATATTTCGTATGCACGATTATCGGTAGTGTCTTTCAAGTTAGAAACATACTGCTCATAATACTTGATGGCATTATCATAATCATGTATTCGGCTATATGCATCAGAAATCTGCTTGTGGATTCCCGGAATATTTCCATTCTTTTGGAGAGCTACATTAAATTGCTGTATCGCTTCCTGCGTTCTTCCTAGTCCGCTCAACGCATAACCATAGTATATATAGTCTTGGTATTGAGGTTTAGTATCCTTGCTATTGTTGAACAAGTCGTTAGCATTACTGATAGCAGTATCGAAATGTTGCAGTTCGGTATTGTTGTACAGGAGCAACCTATTAAACACAGGGTCTTTTGATGCCCGTTTATGCCCCAATGTAGCAAGATCTAAGGATTGCGTGTAATCTTTCTTTATATACAAGCTTAGGGAATACTGCATTAATTCCTTATCGTTCAAAGAATCGATACCTATACTCTTATAGGCTGCAATAGCATTTGTAAGGTCGTTTGCAGTATAATACACTTCGGCCATCATCCTCTGTACATTTAGGTCAGGCCGGTTTCTTTTCAAAGCATGAAGCGTTTCTATGGACTTGTTGATTTCTTTCGCCTTCAACAACTCGGCCAACTTATAATACGCTTCCGGGTCTTTACGGTCAAAATACATAGCCCTTCTATAATAAAATTGTGCGGAGTCAGGCCTATTTCTCGCCTTTGCAATATCTCCGCCTAGATTTAAGGCTTTTGTTGTAATACGCCTACACCTTTGGGCTAGATAAAAATAATGGGTGGCTTCATCCACTTGTCCAGCTCTAAGGTAAAGCGTACCGAGACTAGCCAACAAGGCTCCGTCTTCTTTATGTTTACTTGCGAATTTCTCCGCGCTACTCTTAGCTGCGTCAGGACTGCTTGTAAGTAAGGTTGCAATCACCTGTAAATCGTCATTATACGAAAAATAGTCCTGCGAGAAGACAGGAAGACTAATCATAGCACAGAAAACAAACGCCAGCCACTTTTTAGTCATACTCATAATTATTTGATCACCATTAATTTAATAACAGACTGTCGACTAATGACAGGACTGTGCACATTCTATTATCAAGGCACTTCACTCCAATTCTCCTTGCAAAATTAAGCAGGAAGTTCATTATTTCGTCAGCAGCAATATTCCATACTGTCAACCCTGCCATAAGACAAGGCAAACAACAAAAGAAGAATTATAAACGTAAGATATTAGCTACATAACAAAACGAATAGTTCTTCGTCGTCATTTAGATTATTAACGTCATTTTGAAGATAGGCCAGGGCCACCTGAAAGTCACGACTCCAAATGGCCCTGACGTCTCATCTCACAACTGGAAATGTTATCCTACCGTTGCGTTTTTAAAGATTTAAGACCTTTAATTTGTAGACTTTGCTTTTTCAATAGCAGCGTTAGCTGTTTCGATTGCAGCAGCAGCATCGGCACCGGCCTTAGCCAGCTCTGCCTTAGCCTTGTCAACCTCGGCCTTAGCCTTAGCAGCATCTGCTGCCACCTTGGCCGTCATTTCCTTTGCTTTTGCAGCTTCTGTACGAGCTTTAAGCGCCGTTGCCTTACAAGCATTTGCGTTAGCAATAGCCTTTTCCGTTTCGGCCTTTGCTTGGTTGGCGGCTTCTACGGCCTTCTGGGCCTCAGCCTCAGCAGCTTCTGCATCAGCACGTGCCTGCTCCGACTCAGCCTTAGCTTTTTCAGAGTCCATTCTCGCTTTCTCTGCTTCTACCTTGGCCTTAGCTGCTATGACTTTAGCTTTTGCTGCTTCGGCTCTTTGTTTTGCTGCTTCTGCGGCTGCTCTTGCAGCGTCGCTCTTGGCCTTTTGGGCGTCGGTTACGGCTCTTTGCGCATCCGCCACTGCAGACCCTTGGTTTTCAGACTGAGCAGAGGCACTCATAACCGAGACAAATGCTACGGCTACAATAGACAAGATACACCTTCTCATTTTCATATTTCCTTAATATTAAATATAAAATATAACACGATTGGCATGTCAATCATGGTAATAAATTTAATTTAAACGAACATGCCCGTTTACTATTTCTGATGCAAAATTACAAAAAAAAAGAAACACCCAAAAGAAAATCAAGAAAATAATGTAAATTATTCGGTATTTCTGTTGTAAAACATGTTAAAATGAATAAGATATAAAAAAGGAGATAATATAACAGAAAAAATGAACAATAAAATACTGGTTAACAAGAGAATAAATAACATACTAAGAAATAAGCCCAAGAGTGAAATGCCAACAAAGACCCATATATAAAGATGTGATAAACGTAAAATATAGCCACAACGCACTAAACAACAAGGGATTATAATCGACTTGCATAAGAAAATTGAAGCGGACAATAGCGTAAGCCACAACGGCGCGTACCTAGAAGCCACCTCAACTACTTGTAAAAGAACAGTTATTTGTAACGGTTTCTTTTCTGCAAAACGTTATCCGCGGTCCTCACAGCTAATATGAAGATACCATCATCACCACGAAAACGCCCAATGACGTTTAGCCAATTCATACCTGACTATATAATCTTCAACAATTTCCAGCAGAAAAAGTGAACCCCAATCGGGCATTCACCGCTTAGCTTATCTTTATATAGTAAACTGTGTTGCTTTGGGAAAATAGTTGCTCGAAGAGTATAAAATGTGCGTAGCATGGCAAAATACACCCGTACATAGAGGAAAGAGCACATTTTGTTAGCTTACGATGTACCTATAGCTTTCCAAATTCATTTCAGCTCGCCTATCAGTCGTTTCAATTGCTTCCTGTCCATTTTGGTTTATTTGTCGGCATCTGGCCTTTCACATCCGCTTGACATTGCTCGCTAGGCATTCAAGAATAAGACGGGCATTAAACCCAACAATACAAAAAATTTGCACAGGCTCTCATGTCCGATTTGGATTTAATGAACATTCTACTTATCAAACCAACTTCTCCTGGCTTAGAATAAGACCAGCTCAACAAAAGAATGTGCCTATCTCTGACGAACGAACAACAAATAAAACCTTAGGACATCTTTCCACCATCACAAGTTCGGATAAACAAAATAATATGGGATTACAAACCCATAGAACCACAACTCCAAAACGTCGCAAACCCAAAAGCACTCAAACACATCAGCCCAGAAACGTAAATTTTTTCTTTTTATCAGACACAACGCACCCTATTCGCAATCCCATTCTGGCGAAAATCGAGGTCGAAAAACAGGAAAATCACCACTTTTGCCAGCCTTTCGCCCCTATTGATTTGTCTGTTTTTAAGAAGACAACCTGCGTTTTGCACCATTTAGCCTTTCTAGTTTGGTTGCCAAGTCGAATTTTTTCAAGCCCAAATACCTGCTTTTAGCCTCGAAAACCTAACTTTTTAATGGGTTTTTTACCCCCTTTAAGCCATGTTTTAATGGTTTCGAAATGGTTTTACGATACCTTTGCAGTGTATTTTCATGCACATCGTCTCGCATTTAGCAGCATTTTGACTTGCATTTAGCACCAAAACGCACTGCGTTTAGCACCAAAATGCACTGCGTTTAGCACCAAATTGCACTGCATTTAGCACCAAAACGCACTCCATTTTGCGGCAAAACGCACTTTATTCTGCTGCAAATAGCTCCGAAACTGGTGCAAATTGCGGTTTTATGCAATGTACATTCATTTTGACAGCATTCACAACTAACCCTATTTTGCACCAAAACTAACCCTCGCGAGAATCGTTTTTTTGCGACCGGGTGGACGTTTGGTGAGCTGCGAGGGTAGCCATAATGTTAAAATCCCCACTGAAAAAACGGACAAATTTTGAATTGACAGGTATAATCCGCAAAACGAAGCGTTACTGAATTTGGAAACGAAGCGTATGCAAAAATAAAACGAAGCGTACCAAGAAAACGCTCTTGGGGTGATACAAAGAAACGGCATTCGGACACCATTAGAATGGTATTCGGATGCCGTTTTATCATGTTTCCACGTGTAGGCCACTATACGTTCAGATCGAACTTCACGCCTTCGTCACCATCGAGCAGGGCGCGGGTGCGGCCGATGTTGTTCTCGTAGACGTGGACGTTGCCAAGGAAGAGGGTGATGGACTTCAGGGGTAGGTCTATCTGGCGCGACATCAGGTAGAGGTGGTAGATGTCAGAGGGCAGGCCGAGGTTGGCATCGGAGCTGCGCTGGTAGGCGGATATTACCAGCTGCCCATCGTCAATTTGGAATTGCACGAGGCTCAGGCAGGGTGCTTGGTTGCTCTCGGCATCGGTTGAGCCCAGGAAGAGGACGTAGTTCTTGCTGGTTCGCTTCTCGCGGTTGATGCGCGCGATGAGAGCGGGCAGCTTCTCGAAATATGTCGGGTAGCTGTTCACCAGGATGCTTCCGCAATAGTCCCACCACGTTATGCCGGCTTCGCGATATTTCGCCACATCGCGCTCGCCCTGCATGAACAGGTCGAGTTCGTTGCGCAGCTTGCGCCGTGCGATGCTGCGGCTTTCAAATATGTCCAGCAGGTCGGCCGGGGTGAGTGTCAGCTGCTGGTTGAGCAAATATGTGATGTTGCCCTTCTTGTTTGTCTGGTTGTGGCCGTCAGACAATATCTTATCCAGCAGGCTGTAGTATTTGTTCATCGTTTTCATTTTTCTTGTATAACATGATGTCTGTGTAATTGCTGTTGTAATTCATCGTGGTGTTCACTTCCACGCGGTGCGCACATTCGAATGGGTTGCGGTTGATGCGGCTCCGCCCTATCCATTCGCACAGCTCGATTATCTGCGACTTGTTCGAAGTGAAGTACACGTAGTCGTGGCCTTGCAGGATGGTGAGAACATCAAGGTAATCGGACAACTTCCAAGTCATAGTGTAAGTGCCGACCTCGGTGGAGAGGTAGGGCGGGTCAACCAGGAAGAGGACATTGGGCTTGTCGCGGTATTCAGCGAAGAGGGCCTTGTAGTCCTTGTGCACGATGGTCAGGCCGTCGAGGTAGCCGTCTGCACAATAGTCATTTCTCCGGACCGTATTATAGAATGTTTGTTTAACGAGTTCGTCCATATTGTTGGCATACTTCATAGAGAATAAGAGCGACGGTGACAGGGTTATGTAGTCGACTGGGCCATGCCGTTCCTCTTCGGCGATGATCTCCAATATCCGGTCGCGGTGCGGCTGCCGTATCACCTTACCACGGGGCAAACTGTCGGTGACTTCACGAATGCGGGCCAGCAGCGCATTGGTACGCGGTATGGCGGCGATGCGCCGTTGGTAGTTGTCGAAATCGTTATAAACGACCGTGGCGTTGGGTTTCTCGCGCTGGGCTACATGAGACAGTAGGCCCGAGCCACCGAACAGGTCGACTATCGTCACGTCATCGGGGTAGCCCTTCAAAATCTGGCGGAATGCCTTAACGAACTTTCTCTTTTGCCCCATGAATGGCAGGGGTGCTTGTGAATAAATTGTGTGTGTCATTGTTGTTATCCTAATTTTTATTATTACCTTTGTGCAGCCAATCACTTATAAACGCATAACCGCAGGAGCGTGGACGAGGAAATACCCCCGACCACACGCTCCTGCGGTTTGTTATAAGTGATTGGCGTTGCTTTAACAAAGGTCGGGGGCTTTTTTGTCCCCAACCGTGCAGAACTAAGTCTGCAATTTCTTGTATTCTTCCATCAGTTTGTCAGCTTCCACCTCGCATTCGCGCCGATAAGCCATAAGCACGTCGAACGCCTGCTTGGCAGCCTTGTCGGTGGGGCATGCTACATATTCGCACAGCAGTGCCTCCACCTCCTCTTGGCTATATTTCAGCCTGACAAGAGCGGCAATGATCTTGTTCTTGCAAAGCCCGCAAGCTGTGAGTTCTATGGGTTCCTCACGTCCAAAAGGAAACAGGAGAACCCTTACAACGCCTCGTTCAATAATTCTAATGACCTTTTCCATTTCAATTTAAATTAAAAGTTACATGTGGGGAAGACGTACGTACATATTCCCCATTTCACCCATCCCCTTACAGTCCACTCCACGCCTACGAGCCTCTCTTGTGCGGAGGTTTCTTGTGAGGTTTCCAGCGACTTCACGTACACACTACCATCAATCACCAACTGCTCAATCAGGCCGTAGGAAACTGCCGCTTTTAGAAAGTTCCTGTCTGAGGTGTAATCGTTGGATATGCTGACAAGTATGGCTTTTGCCTCCGCCGCTGATGGCAGATGCCATTTATGGGGTGCGAATTGGCTGGAGAGAGTCTCTCCTTTCAATACGGCCGGAGAATAGGCATAGCTAAGACTGGCCGGAACATAGTAGACGTATATCTGATTTTCGCCTAGGTATTTCAAAGCACATCTTTTAACGTCTTCAAATTCTGAGATTCCTGCCGATGCCTGCGGTACATCCAGCTTGTAATTTTCGTCCTGCAAGATGTCATTGCGCTGACGGATTATGCACAGGGTGTTGTACATTCCGTATGGGATCTTGGCTCCTCGCGGATAGTCCAGCAATGGCTCTTCAAGCGTCATCCAGTCGTCCGCGATTTCCGTTGGCCAATTCTTTTTCATTCCCCGCACTACGGAGATATCGCGTGCCGGTTCGCTAGCGAGCCTTGCCAGCCGGTCGATATAGTTTCCAGAAGTGCCCCATGACGTATTAAACGAGTTCAGTCGTGTCAGTCCCATCATCCGCCTATCCTTCCCGTCCGCCGAGATATAGAAGCACACGCCAATTGGTGTCTTGTTCTTGTTGTGCTTGTCGCTCCAAGATCCGTCCGCGTAGATGATGTCGCCCACCTGCGGAGCTCGCTTGTAGAAGTACACCGTCTCGGTGGCGGTGAGCTGTCGGCCGTCGTCCACAGTGACGGTTACCGCCACTTGTGCTTTAGCCGTTTCGTCTGCACCGACACGCGTCACTGCCATTCGACCCGTACGCGCATCGATGGTGGCGTAGGGATTAGCCACCATGCTCCATTCAACGGCGCGCACGCTGTTGGCGCGTACGTTGTCGGGCGAGATGTTCAGCCAGGCAGCACCCGCCTCTTGCACATATATGTCGCCCGAAATGGTCACCGAGTTTACGGGTATTCGCTCGTACACGATGTGCAGCGGGTTGCGGGGGTTGTCCACGTCGCCCCAGGCCTGCACGTAGCGCAGCTTGGTGCGGAAATCAGGCGTGACGCCCCGCAGCGTTATTCGCCCACTAAGTTTTGCCCCAGCCTCCGCTAGTAGGTCAAGCGTGTCAAGCGATGCGAGCGTTTCGTTCAATCCGTCCATCTCTATGTCGGTGGGCTTTGCGCCGGCTGCATAGATGCGCTGCAAAATGTCGAACCCATTGAGTTTACGGCAGGCAGAGTAGCGGAACTTCTTCACATTGGCCAGCCCGCCCAAATTCAGTCCGCCCGGCTCAAGTGCATCCAGTCCGCGCAGCGTTAGCTCCTCGATGGTATCGGGCAGCACCAGGCGCGTCAGCGTGCCGTTCTCGGGCATCACCACACCCTTAACGGGCGTACCAGAGAAGTCCACCTCTTGCAATACGCCACTTCCCAACTGAATGACCTTGGTGAGGTTCTTCACGTTGCGGACGATGACGCGCCGGAGCATCACGCACTTCGACAGGTCGAAGGCCGTGCCGCGTTCGCGCGTGTTGGGACGTTGGGGCGTGTAGTCCATCACCAGTTCCTCTAGTCGGCGCAAGAGCTGCATATTTGCGTCGAACTCGAAGTCTCCAAGACCTTCAAGGCCCGAATACGTTACCTGCCCACCCACGCGGCGCGTGAACGTCTTGATGTCGGTGATCATGTCGGCATCGTCAATGTCGAAGGTGGCGTTCTGCGGGTTGGTGAAGCCGAATGGCAGCAGGCCGTAGCCGCCGTCGATGTTGCGAGCGGTGGAGAAGTTGTTGGCACCCCACTGCACGGAAGCGTACAGGGGCGAATAGTGCTTGATGGCTAGGCCCTTGCCCTGCTCATACAGGCGCATGCGCAGGTTGTTCACCACGCTTGCACCACAGCAGAACATGCTGTCCATATAGCGGCTGCGCTTCTCCAGGAAGTATTGCATGAGATTGAGCTTGTCGCCGTATGCCTTGGTGAAATGACCGGTGTTGGCATAGCCCATCGCATCGGCATTGTAGAGGTTCTCACACCACTGCCGCCAGAAATCGGTGTAGCGGCGGAATATGTTGTCGGCCTGCAGCCCGTTGTCGCGCATGCTCTTGTACATGGCTGCCAGGTCGTCGCCCCAACATTGCCATACCAGGTCGACAAGCCCCGACAGACGACCGTTGAACACGGGCGAATAGCCCTCGTCCATCTTGGGCAGCCACGCATGGTTGTCGTTGTCGTAGGTCTCGCCGGCTATGGGCTGCGTCTTGCCCGTGGTGGGGTTGAAAGCATCATTCCACTCGGCCCAGTACTTATACATCAGCGCGCCCGAGTTATTGAAGAGGCTCTGCGTGTCGGTATCGCGCAAGAAGAGGCGTGCGTGCGCAGTCTTAACGCTGCCGTCGGGATTGAGCTCGATGTCGTCAAAGGCGATGCTCATGTTCTTGTCGAGCGAGTCCATGCCGAGGAAGAACACGCAGAAGATGATGTAGAATAACACGTCAGTCTTCACGAGGTAATCGCGGTAGGTGTTGACGAACCGCGCGCGGCGATATGCGGGCGTGTCGCGGTCGTACTTCACGCCATTATACGTCACCGGCAGGTCGAGCTGCCTGTATTCGCCGTGTTCGGCCTTATACCGCTCAGGCAGGTGGGGGTTACAACTAACCACCCAGTTATGGAATCGGCGGATGACGGCCAACTCCCTGTTCGCGGCCTCGATGTCGTCGGTAGCCGACTTCACTTGCCCCAGCTTATTCTTCTTGTTGGTGGGCGACTTCTTCGGCACACGGGCATAATACATCGGCCCCGCGCTGTCCGTTCCGTTGCTCTGGCGCACCGTGCCGTCGGCCAGCAGCTCGTGCAGCGTCATCTCACGGTTGAAGAAGTTCACGTTCTCGTCTATCTCCCACACCTGCGCCTTGGTATGGTCTTTCTTGGGGAATCCCATGAACGATGCGCTGTACTTGTTGTTGATAAGGTTATATATGGAGAGGAACATGGGCTCTTTCGCCGCCGTGGCCGCCGTTTTCCTGAACCCTATCTCCGAAAGTCCGCTAAGGCTCTTGCGGTATGTCACCTCCTTGCCTTGCATGGCCTGTGCGCGTTGGAATGACGTATAGAGGTCCATGTCGTTACGTGCGCAGCCAAGCAATATCTCCTGGAAGAGGTTCATGGCAAGAACGTTGAAGATGCCCTCGGAGCTGGCGAAATTCACCTTGTGCACCATTTCCTTCTCACCTTCGGCCACGCCGCGCGTGATGCTGTACGAGGTGGAATGTTCATCGCTGTGTCCTGGGTCGAGCGTCAGCGTAACGGGGTCTCCCGAAAACGTCTCGAAGATCTCCGCCCAGTTCTTGTAAGGCAGCGGGTAACCGTTCGAGGACGTGCCGTCGGCATTGAAGGCGTGCGGACCCACCTTGAATGGGGCACCAGCCCAGCCGTCGCGCGCCTTGTCCCATTGCGGGTTGAGGAACTCGGTGGCCGTAATTGGCACGTTGGGGTTGTTCTTGTTATAAGGTAGGTTCTCAATATCCCACACGGCAATGGGCGTTTCGGGCAACGCCTTGCGCACCTTATTGTATGATACAATCTCGTCGGGGTTGTGTATGTCGCCAACGCTGTTGAGGATGTCGTTGCGCTTGGCTATGCTCACCTTGCCGAACCGCACGAACCGCCCTTCGCGGTCGGTCACGTCCTCAATGTCGGGCGTGTCGTAGGCGTAGTTGCCCACCATCTGCGCGAAGTTCAATGCCTTGTCGTACATGCGGATGGAGTACAACTTCACTTCCGCCTGCGGACTGCCAATCACGAGTTCCTTGGGTGCGCCCTGTTTCCATGATGCCGTGGCATAGTCGAACATGCGCACGATTACGCCGTTCATGTAGAGATAGGCCAGGTTCACGTCCTTTTCGGCCACGCTGCCACCGCCCAGGTTGTTGCGCGTGTGGGTGGTGGTGCCGTCGATTACCACGCCCAGGCGTACACGGCTCTGCTCGGGGAAGTAGGTGATGACGTTGCCAGTGCTGCACCCCATCTCGATGCGGTTGACGTACACGCGGAATCCAGTGTTGCCGTCCATGCAGTCGACGATGACGGCATTCTCGTCGGAGCAGATGCCGCTTTCGAATTCCAATTCGATAGTGCGGCCTTGCTTGTTGCCGTTCGCGCCGAAGTCGGATGCGAAGGGCAGGAAGTCTTTCAGCGTGACGCTCTTGCCGGCTCGGATGGTCATGCCCTGCCCGTCGATAAATCCGTTGTTGTCGTCCAAGCGGAAGTTGTCGGAGCGCACCAGGCGCGCCGTCTGTTTCCCGCGGTATGTGGCCACTATGTTCTGCGCGCTTTCGTCGCCGTTAGCCCTGCCGCGCATGGGCAGGTACACCTTACACTCGTCGGCAGGAGCGAGGTCAACGCCCAACCCCTGCACCCTTATCTTGCACTCGGCCGACACGCCGCCCACGGATATGCGCACCGTCACCTCGGGCAAGTACTCGGCCTCGTCGAACGCCACATTGAGCGTCTGCAGGCCGCTGCCGTGGTCCGGGTTCAGCGTTACCTGCTGGACGGAGAGCTGTCGCACGTGCTGTCCGCCACCGTACAGCAGCTCGGCTTTCACCGATAC
>ERZ772971.2096-NODE-2096-length-11157-cov-4.619078_pt1 | contig 11157 bp, 7 predicted proteins | sample MGYA00511943_ERZ772971 | MGnify/ENA primary metagenome ERZ772971 (study PRJEB29015, sample SAMEA2737929) | human oral metagenome | biome: human oral; feature: human-associated habitat; material: dental | place: China | collected 2144 ... | reverse complement strand
CCCTCTCCCTGTGGGACAAACATTGCTCGTCCGCAGCGACGAGAGAGGGGTTGGGGTGAGGGCTATAGCGATACACACAAAACACGTACAAAGCGCGCCGATATACCCCCTCCCCGACCCGCCCCAAATTCCTGTGCCACCCATCTCCAACCCCCGGAGTCGCCCATGCCACACCTCACCTACCCCGAACTGCACGCCCTGCTCGCCGCCACCCTGCGCGCCGGAGGCTACAACGAAGCACACGCCGCAGCCATCGCGGAAGTCCTCGCCCGGGCCGAACGCGACCAATGCCGCTCGCACGGCATCTACCGCCTGACCGGCATCCTCAAAAGCCGCCGCGCCGGACAGAACCACGGCGCGCGCGAACCCACCATCGACAACCCGCCCGAACGCGCCATCCTCAAAATCGACGCACACGGCGAATTCAGCCCGCTGGCATTCAGCCGTGGCGCGCCACTCCTGGCAGAAAAAGCGCGACGCCACGGCATCGCGGCGATGGCCATCAACCACTGCCTGCACCTCTCTGCCCTCTGGCCGGAAGTCGAAACCCTTGCCGGACTGGGCGTTGGCGCGCTTGCCATGTGCCCGAGCAGCGCTTACGTCGCCCCGTCCGGTGGCAACGCGCCCCTGCTGGGCACCAACCCGCTCGCCTTTGCCTGGCCCAACGGCGACGCACCGCCCTACATTTACGACTTCGCCACCTCCGTCGTCGCGCGCGGCGAAATCGAACTGCACCGCCTGGACGGCAAACCGCTGCCGGACGGCTGGGGCATTGACGCCGACGGCGCCCCAAGCCGCGACCCGGCGGCGGTGCTGGCGGGCGCACTCCTGCCCTTTGGCGGCCACAAAGGCTCGGCCATCTCCACCATGATCGAAATCCTTGCCGCCGTGTGGATTGGCGACCACCTGAGCAGCGAAAGCAGCGAAGCCGACGGCGGCCTCGCGCCCAACCACGGCACCCTGCACATCGCCCTCGATCCCGCCGCCTTTGCCGCCACAGACCGCCTCGCCCACGCCGAAAAACTGCTTGCCGCCATCCGCGCCCAGGGCGCGCGCCTGCCCTCCCAACGGCGCTACGCCGCCCGGGCCACCGCTGCTACCCAGGGCATCCCCATCAGTGCGGACAACCTCGCCAAACTGCGGCGCATGGAAAAAGGCGAACTGGACGTAGAACTGCACTAAGCCTGCCAAGCGAGATATAGTTAAACATCTAAAAAATCGTAACGGCGTTGCGTCGCCTGACCGGGCCCCATAAAAATCGCTACGCGATTTTTATGGGAACCCGCCGTACTACCTGTACTGTCTGCGGCGACGCGCCTTGTTACGCTTTTTTATCTATTCAACTATAACCACGTCTTACCCCAGCTAACCCCAGGATACCGCCATGACCCACCCCAGCCTCATCCTCGGCGGCGGCATAATCGGCCTCACCACCGCTTACAATCTGCAACAACGCGGCGTTGCCACCACCCTTATCGACGCCGACACCATCCTCGGCGGCGCATCCAGCGGCAACGCCGGACACCTCGCCGCCGAATACAACTACCCCGTCGCCAACCTGGCCACCCTCGCGCGCCTGCCTGCCATCCTGCTCAATCCGCTCGGTCCGCTGCGCATCGACTGGCGCTACCTGCCGCGCCTCATCCCCTTTGGCTGCCGCATGATCGCCAACATGACCCCCGCGCGCTACCAGCACATCCACCGCGCCCTATACAACCTCAACCGCGACAGCGTGGCCGCCTGGGAACGCCTCGCCACGCGCGTCCCCCTCCGGCAATACATCCATCGTGACGGCATCCTGCACATCGCCAGCCGCACTAAAACCGCCGCTGGACTGGCCGACCAGGCCGCCAAAAACCGTGCCCTCGGCCTGGCCTGCGAACACATCCCGCGCGCCGCCTTGTCCGACTACGAACCTGCACTGGCAGAAGACCAGCAAGGCGGCCTCTACTACCCCGAATCCGCCCACATCAGCGACCTCGCCGCCATCGGCCGGACACTGGCTGACGCCCTGCGCGCCGCCGGGGGCGACATCCGCGAACACTGCCGCATCCGCCACATCATCCGCACAGAAGACGGCTACACCCTGCACGACGACAACGGCAACACCCACCACGGCGCCACCCTCATCCTCTGCACCGGCGCCTACAGCAAACCCTTTATCCAGCAACTCGGCGCGGGCAAAATCGCCCTCGACACCGAACGCGGCTACCACCTCATGCTGCCGCACGAACCCACCCGCCTGCGCCGCCCCATATCAAGCATCGACCACAGCTTCGTCATGACCCCGATGGAGCACGGCCTGCGCCTCGCGGGCACCGTCGAATACGCCGGACTCAACGCCCCGGCCAACATGGCACGCGCCCACAACCTGCTGCCTTTAGCCAACAAACTGCTGCGCCGCCCGCTCGATGACCGCGACGCCGCCCCGTGGATGGGCTGCCGCCCAACCACCGCGGACAGCCTGCCGGTCATTGACCGTAAAGATCGCCTGCTACTCGCCTTCGGCCACCAGCATCTTGGCCTGACCCAGGCCGCGCTCACCGCTGAACTCATTACCGCGCTGTACCACGACGAAACCCCGGCCATCGAACTCAGCCCGTACCGCCTGGCACGCTTCAGTTAGGGGCTGTTGACATCCGGGCCGTGCTGGAAAATCCGGTTTGTGTTGTTGGCCGAGAAGCCGCTGTTTATCCCGCCGGGCGGCGGTAGTTGTGGATGTCGCCAAGCGCTGGGCGGCGGTTCGTCTTACGGTTTCCCCAGCCCCAATGCTTCGGCGTGGAAGGCGATGTGCGCGCCGATGTAGCTGGCGATGGTGTAGTAGCTGTGGTCGTAGCCGGGGTGCAGGTGGTAATCCACGCGGTAGCCCGCTTGCCGGGCGGCGTCCACGAAGGTTTCGCAGCGGATTTCGCGCGGGCGGAATTCGTCGGCGTCGCCCGCGTCAATGCGGATGGGCAGGTGTTGCGCGCGGGCGGTGGCGAGCAGCGCGGTGCTGTCCCAATCGCGCCAGGCGTGCTTGTCATCGCCGAGGTAGGCGGTGAAGGCTTTTTGTCCCCACGGGGTGTCGCCCGGGTTGACGATGGGCGCGAAGGCAGATACGGCGGCGTAGCGCGCGGGGTTTTTCAGGGCGATTTGCAGTGCGCCGTGCCCGCCCATGCTGTGCCCGGCGATACCCGCGCGGTCATCGAGCGGGTAGTGCGCGGCGAGGTGGGCGGGCAGTTCTGCCGTGATGTAGTCGTACATGTGGTAGTGCTGCGCCCACGGGGTTTGCGTGGCGTTGAGGTAGAAGCCCGCGCCCTGGCCAAGGTCGTAGGCGGGGTCGTCGGGGACGCCCTCGCCGCGCGGCGAGGTGTCGGGCATGACGAGGGCGAGGCCGTATTGGGCGGCATAGCGCTGCGCCCCGGCTTTCTGGGTGAAGTTTTCGTCGGTGCAGGTGAGGCCGGAGAGCCAGTAGAGCAGCGGCACGCGCCCACCCGCCAGCGCTTGCGGCGGCAGATAGAGCGAGTAGGTCATCTCGCAGTGGTTGGCGGCAGACGGGTGGCGGACGCGCAGTTGCAGGCCGTCAAAGCATTTGTGTTCGCTCAGGATGTGCATGGCGGCCTCAGTAGTGGATGACGCTGCGGATGGCTTTGCCTTCGTGCATCAGGTCGAAGGCGCGGTTGATGTCGTCGAGCGGCATGGTGGTAGTGATGAAGTCGCTGAGGGCGAATTTGCCGTCGAGGTATTGCTGCACGATGCCGGGCAGTTCGCTGCGCCCTTTGACACCGCCGAAGGCCGAGCCGCGCCAGACACGGCCGGTAACGAGCTGGAACGGCCGCGTGCGGATTTCCGCGCCCGCCGGGGCGACGCCGATGATGACGGATTCGCCCCAGCCTTTGTGGCAGCATTCGAGCGCAGAACGCATCACGTCCACGTTGCCGATGCACTCGAAGGAGTAATCCACGCCGCCGCCGGTGAGTTCGATGATGACGTCCTGGATGGGTTTGTCGTAGTCGCGCGGGTTGATGCAGTCGGTCGCGCCGAGTTTGCGCGCCATCGCGAATTTATCCGGATTTGTGTCGATGCCGATGATGCGGCCCGCGCCGACCATGCGCGCGCCGATGACCGCCGCCAGACCAATACCGCCGAGGCCGAAGATGGCGACGCTGTCGCCTGCCTGCACTTTCGCCGTCTTGATGACTGCGCCCATGCCGGTCGTCACCCCGCAGCCGAGCAGGCAGATTTCGTGCAAATCCGCTTCCGGCTGGATTTTGGCGAGGCTGACTTCGGCAACCACGGTGTATTCGGAGAAGGTCGAGCAGCCCATGTAGTGGTAAATCGGCTGACCGTCCTTGAAGAAGCGCACCGTGCCGTCCGGCATCAGGCCCTTGCCCTGGGTGGCGCGCACCGCCGAGCAGAGGTTGGTCTTGCCGGAGGTGCACATCTCGCATTCGCCGCATTCGGCGGTGTAAAGCGGGATGACGTGGTCGCCGGGCTTGACGCTGCTCACGCCTTCGCCGACCGCGACGACGATGCCCGCCCCCTCGTGACCGAGAACACAGGGGAAGACGCCTTCCGCGTCCAGCCCGTCCAGGGTGTAGGCGTCGGTGTGGCAGACGCCGCTGGCGACGATGCGCACCAGCACTTCGCCCTTCTGCGGCGGCATCAAATCCAGTTCTTCAATAACCAACGGCTGCTTCGGCGCCCAGGCAACGGCGGCGCGGGTCTTGATAAAGTCCATAAAAATCCTTGCTGAAAGTGGTGGAAATCCCTGAAAAACAGGGAAGCCGCATTGTACACTTAGCGCCCCATCCCCACAGGTTAAAACCATGCCCCACTGGACACTCGCCCAGGCGCAAGCCCTTTACGACCTGCCCTTCATGGAACTGCTCTATCAGGCGCAGACCGTGCACCGCGCGCACCACGACCCGCAACAAATCCAAATCAGCACCCTGCTGTCCATCAAAACCGGCGCCTGTCCGGAAGACTGCAAATACTGCCCGCAAAGCGCGCGTTACCACACCGGTGTCGCACGTGAAGCACTGCTGAAAATCGACGAAATCACGGCCGCCGCCGAACGCGCGCGCGACCAGGGCGCGACCCGCTTCTGCATGGGCGCGGCGTGGCGTGATCCGAAAGAGAAGGATATGCCGTATCTCGTTGAAGTCGTGCGCCGCGTCAAGGCGCTGGGTATGGAAACCTGCATGACCCTCGGCATGCTCGATGAAAACAAGGCGCAGACGCTGGCCGACGCCGGGCTCGATTATTACAACCACAACCTCGACACCAGCCGCCGCTACTACGGCGAAATCATCACCACCCGCAACTACGATGACCGCCTGCACACCCTGCAACACGTGCGCAACGCCGGCATGAAAATCTGCTCGGGCGGTATCCTCGGCATGGGCGAAGAAGACGACGACCGCCTCGCCATGCTGGTCGAACTCGCCAACCTCAACCCGCCGCCGGAAAGCGTGCCCATCAACCAGCTCGTGCGCGTCAAAGGTACACCGCTGGCGCAGGCGGACGATCTCGAACCCTTCGACTTCATCCGCGTCATTGCCGTCGCCCGCATCATGATGCCAGCGAGTGCAGTGCGCCTTTCCGCCGGGCGGGAAAGCATGAACGAACAAATGCAGGCGCTGTGCTTCATGGCGGGTGCGAACAGCATCTTCTACGGCTGCAAACTGCTGACCACGCCGAACCCGACGGAAGACCGCGATGCCGCCCTTTTTGCCAAACTCGACCTTAACCCGGAAATGCGGCAGATGGCGGAAGCTGCGCCCGCAACCGCAGCGGTCGGGAAGTATTACCCGAACAAGCGGCAAAGCACGATGCGCGCGGAAGAATAACGGGCACACCGCCTGAGCGTTACGGCTGGGCGGATATTTGACTACAATAGCCAGCACCCCAATCACCCGCCCCCACTCATGAGCGAAGACAACCAGGAACCCAAACAGTCCCTTCTCAGCCGATTAAGCGCCCTCTGGAACAACAACGAAGAATCCGAGAACATCCCCGAAGCCATCCGCGACCTTCTGCACCAAGCGCGCGCCGGCAAGCAGATTGGCGAAGATACCGCGCAAATGCTCGAACGCCTGCTTACCATCGACGATACCCGCGTGCGCGACATCATGGTGCCGCGCGGGCAAATCATCTTCCTCGAAGAGAACTGGAGCCTGGAACACATCTTCACCGTCATCACCGAATCCGGCCATTCGCGCTATCCGGTGGTGGATGAAACCCATGAACAAGTGCGCGGCATTCTGCTCTCCAAAGACCTCCTGCCCTGTGCCTTTGGCCGCCCGCTGCCGGCGACCATCCCGGAAATGCTGCGGCCTGCGACCATCGTCCCGGAAAGCAAACCGCTGGACGCGATGCTGCGCGACTTCAAAACCAACCGCAACCACATGGCGATCGTCATCGACGAATACGGTAACCTCTCCGGCCTCGTCACCATTGAAGACGTCATCGAAGAAATCGTCGGCGAAATCGACGACGAACACGACGAAATCGCCGCTGCCCCCATCATCGAAAACAGCGACGGTAGTTACCAAGTGCAGGCGCTGACCCCGATTGATACCTTTAACGACACCTTCAATACCGACCTCTCCGATAACGAAGCCGACACCATCGGCGGCTACATCCAGCACATCCTCGGCAAAGTGCCGGACATCGGCGAAAGCGCCGATCTCGGTTCATGGCTCGCGACCGTGAGCAAGGCCAACCGCCGCCAGATTATCAGCCTGCATTTGCGCCCGCAGGAGTCCATTGCCGAGACGGAAGAGGCCTGATACCGCGCCTCTTTCGTGTATGACCATCCTTCCTCCGGGAAGGATTTTTTTGCGCGGCATGCGCTTTGTACACGGGCTTCATGCGCGAAGAAATTACGCCAAAGGCCCTTTGCTTGGCGGCATTTTCACAGTACGCGAAGCAGGCAACATCTGTCCGGCGGGCTGAAGCCCGCCCTACGCGCAAGTCCAGAATTTGCCTCGCTTGGCGGCGAGTCCAGCGTTTATCTCGCTTGGCGGCTTCCCATCGTGCGCGAGCGGGCAACACCGACCCGGTGGCTGAAGCGCTGTTGTTCGCAGCAATCCGCGTGGGTGTTTTTTCTGCGCTGGGTTTTGTTCTGGCAAAAGGAAACCCGCGTTTTGCGGGTTCCCTTGTTTGTGTTGTGCTGTGTTTTTCTCAGTTCTGATAGACAAATATATCGCAATCGGAATTTGCCTTGATATTGACGTAACCACTGCCACTTTCTTTAACGTTAAAGCTGCCTGAGCAGGATTTATAGTTGCTGCCATTGTAGGATTTCAGGGTGTATGAATAGGAATACTTGCCTGCAATTGAATTAGTAGCTCTTGAAACATGGAAAGTCCACCCGGATTCACCTTTGCCTTCATTAGCTATAAAGGTACCTTGTGGTGTTTCCAATGATACTGTATCAAAGTGCCAGCCAATATCTGCATCGAAGAAAATACTAGCACTCACAAGCCTGCTATCAGAAGAGCTGCTTTCGCTGCGCGATGGCGATTGTGATGCTTTGGCATTTTTGCAAATTTGTTTTTGGCTTTTGCCATGCGGCAGCAGGATTTGTCCGGCACGATTTTTTATTACTGCCACTTCACCATTACAGATTTTTTCAATAAACACTATTTTTTCACCCTTGCTATTGAAGGATGCCCACTCTTTGTCTATATGTCCGGTCAATAGGCCATTGGTGCTGAATACGTTTATATTGCGGGATGCTCCATTGGTGATGGTGGGTGCCAATACCCAATTGCCCTGGCGGTCAATCATGCCCCATTTGCCGTTATATTTGACTGCGGCCAGCCCATTATCGAGAAAGGCAAAGGCTTCTTCGTATTGTGGCGGTATGACCCATTGGCCACGGCTATCGATATAGCCCTTGATAGAAGAGCTGGCATAGACGTCTTTGCGGCAGTTTTTTGTATCAAAAGGTTGTGCGACGGCCAGGCCATTGGATGCAAAAGCCTCCGCATCTGCGAATTGTGGCGGGATGACAAAATTGCCGCTTGTATCCGCATAGCCCCATAGTTTTTCCCGGCAATTTTTGTCTTCGGCTTCCAGCGGCACCAAGCCGTTATTGCCAAAGACTTTTGCCCCCGTGCCATTCTCGGTAGCCGTTACAATATTGCCCTGTTTATCAATAAAAGCAACTCTGTCTTTCTTAATTACGTGTACCGCAGCCAGACCATTATCAGCAAAATCTTTAGGATTGTAATATTGCCCATCAGGGATAACAATTTGTCCTTGCGTATTGATGTAAGCGTATATAGTAGTTAGTGGTCCTCCTCCTGTTTCAACAGCTGCCAAGCCATTAGAGAAATTGCCAGTCCAATAAAATTGCGGCTGGATAACCCATTGCCCTTTGGTATTGATATAGCCGTATTTTTTGCGGTCATTCTGGGCAGGTATCAGGGCATTGCCTTTGCTAAGGTCTATTCGGTCAAATTTTTCGCCCACATCAAAGCTTTCGTTTTCAATAAATGCCAGTTTGCCATCGCCATAGTAGTAGGCACAGGCTTTCTCACTTTCCAGGCACAGGCGGGATAGTCCTGATTGCGGGCTGCCTGTTCCGGCCTGGGCGGGAATGCCAAAGGCCAGGCAGAGGCCAAGTGTTATTGCGGTTTTTGCATGGGTAACTCCTTTTCCGGATGTAAAAAAACCGCTGCCACGGGCAGCGGTTGCGGGTTAAACGCCGGACGCTATTTTGGCTAGCTTGCTGGCTGGATAGTGTGCGGCGCAATTCATGTTTTCTGCTCAGACTTCGGCCATTGCCATCAGGCTGGCGTTGCCGCCGGCGGCTGTGGTGTTGGTGCTGCGGCTGTTCTCGTGGTAGAGCGGCAGGATGTCCACGTTGCCATCGGCGTCGGCGGGGTGGATTTTGATGATGACGCCGTCGCGTGCTGCCAGCGCGGTTCTTTCTTCGGCAGGCAGCGGGCTGAGGGCAATGACGTGTGTCGCTTTGCCGCAGATGTTGCCGTGGCTGATGTGGATGATGCCGCCAAGCCGGTTTTTCCACGCAGCCAGCGGGTGTCCACTGTTGACGGCGGCGCGGCCTCCGGCAGCGGCGATGGGGATTAGCACGGCAAGGCTTTGTTCGAGGTCGCCGCCGTAGAGGGCGATGGTCGTGGGCATATGCCAGCGGTTTTCGTTGGTTTCCCCGGTCGGGCCACCGAGGCGTTCGATGGCGTGGCGCAGGGTGGTCTTGCGGGCGTCATCGGCGATTTTTTGCAGGCGGGTTTTGGCGTCAGCGGTGAGGTCGCTTTGTTTGACGGCGTCAAGGATTTGGCTGAGGGCGGCTTCGTCGGCGCTGCCTGCGGTGGTGGTAGCGGGGGCCTGCCAGTGGCCGCCGCGCGTGAGGCGTTGCAGGTAGTTTTGTCCGCCTGCTTTGGGGCCGGTGCCGGATTTGCTGTGGCCGCCGAAGGGCTGGACGCCGACAACGGCGCCCACGATGTTGCGGTTGACGTAGAGGTTGCCTGCTTCGAGGCGTTGGCTGATGTGCTCGATAGCGCCGTCAATGCGGCTGTGGATGCCGCCGGTCAGCGCGTAGCCTTTGCTGTTGATTTGTTCGATGAGGCTGTCAAGCTGGCCGCCTTTGTAGCGCAGGACATGCAGCACGGGGCCGAAGTTTTCGCGCGTGAGCTGGTCGAGTTTTTCGAGTTCGAGCAGGGTCGGCGGCACGAAGGTGCTGTTTTCGGGGTCGATGTCGGCGGATAGTTTGGTCTGATGCCAGGCTTTGGCTTCTTTTTTCATGTTTTCGATGTGCGCCAGCAGGTTTTGCTGGGCTTCTTTGTCGATGACCGGGCCGATGTCGGTGGCGAGTTTGGCGGGGTTATCCACGCGCAGTTCGTCCATCGCACCTTTGATCATGGTGATGGTGCGGTCGGCGACGTCTTCCTGGACGCAGAGGATGCGCAGTGCCGAGCAGCGTTGTCCGGCGCTGTCGAAGGCCGAGGTGAGGACGTCGGCGCAGACTTGTTCGGCGAGCGCGGTGCTGTCGATGATCATGGCGTTCTGGCCGCCGGTTTCGGCGATAAGCACGGGGTTGTCGTCGCGCGCGGCGAGGGTGCGGTTGATGGCTTTGGCGACTTCGGTCGAGCCGGTGAAGACGACGCCGTTGATGCGCGGATCGGCAGTCAGCGCCGCGCCGATGTCGCCTGCGCCGAGGACGAGTTGCAGCGCTTCGCGCGGGATGCCGGCCTGGTGCATGAGTTGCACGGCGCGGTAGGCGATGAGGCTGGTCTGTTCGGCGGGTTTGGCGATGACGGTGTTACCCACGGCAAGGGCAGCCACGACTTCGCCAGTGAAGATGGCGAGCGGGAAGTTCCAGGGGCTGATGGCGATGATGGTGCCGACGGGGCGGCGCGTGGCGCAGGTGGTTTCGCATTCGTTCGCGTAGTAGCGGCAGAAGTCCACGGCTTCGCGCACTTCGGCGACGGCGTTGCCGAGGGTTTTGCCGGCTTCGCGGACGGCAAGCGTCATGAGTTCGGCGGCATGGGCTTCGTAGAGGTCGGCGATGCGGCGCAGGATGGCGGCGCGCGCAGCGGGGGCGACGGCAGCCCAGCGGCTTTCGGCGTCTTTGGCGGTGCTGATGATGCTGGCGACGGCGTCCGGGTGCAGGAAGGCAGCGTTGCCGAGGATGTCGCTGTGGTCGGCAGGGTTTTGGACGTCGTGCGGCGCGGCGCTTTCTACGGGCACGGCGGTGATGCTTGCCGCCTGGATGGGGCGCGCGACAGCGGCGTTCATGTCGCGTTCGAGTTGTTGCAGGGTGAATTCGTTGCTGAAATCAAAGCCGCGCGAGTTGGGGCGTTTGTCGCCGTAGAGGTTTTTGGGCAGCGGCAGGGCGGCATGCATTTTGCCCTGGGTCGCGGCGGCAGCATCAAGCGGGCTTTTGACGAGGTCGTCGATGCTGATGTTTTCGTCCACAATCTGGTTGACGAAGGAGGAATTCGCGCCGTTTTCGAGCAGGCGGCGGACGAGGTAGGCGAGCAGGGTTTCGTGGGTGCCGACCGGGGCATAGACGCGCACACGGCGTCCCAGGTTTTGCGGGCCGACGACCTGGTCGTAAAGGGTCTCGCCCATGCCGTGCAGGCATTGGTGCTCGAAGTCTTTGTCTTTGCCCATCTGGTAGATGGCGCCCAGGGTGTAGGCGTT
>ERZ772971.2094-NODE-2094-length-11163-cov-3.424199_pt1 | contig 11163 bp, 10 predicted proteins | sample MGYA00511943_ERZ772971 | MGnify/ENA primary metagenome ERZ772971 (study PRJEB29015, sample SAMEA2737929) | human oral metagenome | biome: human oral; feature: human-associated habitat; material: dental | place: China | collected 2144 ... | reverse complement strand
GACTATATCTATCTCAGCTCACAGGCGTGGTGATTAGAAAATCTTTACACTTGCTCGGAATAGGCGTGGTGGATAGAATGTAAATGAAATTATGAAAAAAAGTATAATTTTCTTTGTAATGCTTATTCTTTCTTCATGTGGAGGAATAAACAAACTGAAGGTAAAAGACATAAATACCGAAAATTCTGATATTAGTGGAGTTTATGAAAACATAAAACAAAAAGGCAATATTCTTAAACTTTTAGATAGAAAATTATCAAAAGATACTCTTACACTTGATAAAATGGAAGGGTATGATAAATTTTCTATTTTGGTGAAAGATGATAAGAATCTGCAGATAGAGATTATACGAAATGATAATTCTAAAATTACAAGACAGTATAAGTATAGAAAAAAGAATAATATATATCTTCTAAAAAACCAAAATGTAAAACCAGTTCTTATTCCTTATGTATTAGGAGTTTTTAATGTTAAAAAACTTCATTTGTATAAAAATCAGGATAATGGTTTGGGTATTGTAGAATCTACATCACGAAGAGGGGCTGTATTTCTTTTGTTATATTTTACATGGACAAAGAGTTATTATGAATATTATACATATCAAAGGTTAGAGTAATTTAGGTTTTTATAAATAAGTAAAAAATAAAAATCCCTCGTTTAGGAGGGATTTTTTGTTGAGGTTTTATATTATTTTATCAGCTTTTTAAGATAATCGCCGTAGCCGCTTTTTCCGTATTTTTCGGCAGATTTCAGGAGCTGTTCTTTGTTGATAAATCCTTTTTTGTAGGCAATCTCTTCGATGCAGGAGATTTTCACGCCTTGTCTTTTTTCAAGAACTTTTACGAATTCAGACGCCTCGTGAAGGGAATCAAAAGTCCCTGTGTCAAGCCAAGCTGTTCCTCGGCTCATCACACCTACTTCTAACTGACCTTTTTCAAGATAAATTTTATTGATATCGGTAATTTCCAATTCTCCCCTCGCCGAAGGTTTTAGGTTTTTAGCATATTCCACCACAGAATTATCATAGAAATAAAGACCAGGCACGGCGTAGTTGGACTTCGGCACGGCAGGTTTTTCTTCTATGGAAACTGCTTTTTGGTGTTCGTCAAACTCTACCACACCATATCTTTCGGGGTCGGAAACAGGGTAGGCAAATACACAGCCGCCCTTCACTTGGGTTTTGCTTTCCAGCAGCTGAGGAAGACCAGAGCCGTAGAAAATATTATCGCCTAAAACCAACGCCACAGAATCTGACCCGATGAACTCCTCTCCTAAAATAAACGCCTGAGCCAGCCCATCTGGAGAAGGCTGAACTTTGTATTCAAACTTGCACCCAATTTGTGAGCCGTCTCCCAATAGTTTTTTGAAAGCCTCTTGGTCGTGCGGCGTAGTGATGATGAGTATCTCCCGAATCCCCGCCAATAGAAGGGTAGAGATAGGGAAATAAATCATAGGCTTGTCATATACGGGCATTAACTGCTTACTTACTGCGATGGTGAGCGGGTAGAGCCTTGTCCCAGAACCTCCCGCGAGAATTATTCCTTTCATTGTGTAGCTTTATTATTTTAAAAACTTGTTATAATCATTTTTATTTTTCACCAAATGTAAAGAATTGTTGGCATAATCAAAGACATAAAAAGGGAAATTTATTTTGTCCTTATCTAAAATAAAGCCTGTTTCAGTTTCTTTGATTTCTGTACGAGGCCTATTGTTCAGTTTTTTTCCAAAAATAGAATACAAATAGGTGTCTTTGGTGCTGATGAGATGCATGTTTGAAGGGTTTATGTCCGCATCGGGCGCATACATATTCAGTGCAGATGTTACTTCATAAGAGGCTTCTAATGTGGTTTCATCAGTGATGAGTTTATTATTTTCCTCATTATTTTTTATGATAATTATTTTTTCATCTTTTATATCCTTAGGAAGCTGAGAAGCCAGACTTTTGATGAGGTTTTTATTATAATTGCTGGTGTATATCCAAGAGTTTTTTTCGGATATTACACAGATGAAATTAGCGGATAAAAATAAAAATAATAAGGTTTTCAGCAGGTTTTGATAACTTTTCTTTTTTGCAGAAGCCAAACTATTGTAAATTAAATATCCTAAAAGTAAGGAAGAAGAAATTTTGACCCAAAGTAAAATTCTGTTCTCAAAACCGAATGCAATAGGAGGATATCGGGAGATAAAGAAAACAGCAATGGTCATCAAAAAAATGCCGAGAAATACTATGAAATAGCGTTTTGGGATAGTTTTGTCAAATTTACAGAAAATAGAAACCATTCCAGAAATAGCCAAGCCGAGTGCTAATAAAATATAATCAACCCAAGAATAATCAGCAATGGCTAAGATGCTTTGTTTAGCAATGTATGCAAAGTCAAGAACGAATAATTTAAAGAAAGAAAAAATTAAAACCAAACTATGCGAAATGCTGAAACTAACCTTAGAAGAAGCATAATCAAAATGCTCAGGATAGATGATTTTTACTAAAAAATATTTGTAAAACACAGCGATGAATAATCCCAAACCTATGGAAAGACATAGTTTTAGCAGGATTTTTTCTCTGTTGGTAATTACTAAAATAAATATGGATAAAGGAATCAAAAATAAATGCAACTCTTGGAATAGTAATGAAATTCCCAATAATATTCCAGAAATTAAATAATAAATCAGATTATTTTTTGATGATAGGTATAATATACTTTGGAAATACCATATGTATATCAAATAAGCCCCACACATCACAAAAGAGAATAAATTAGATGAAGATAAAGGGAATATAGTGGCTAATATACAAGCTAATAGTGTAAAAGCACTATATTCACTAAAAAACTTATCTAAAATCAGTTTTAATAACCATGCCGCGATGGGAAATAGAAAATTATGAATGTAAAACAAAGGTGTCCAAAATCCCCCTAAATAAGTTGCGAATGTTATCACAATAGGAGAAATTGGGCGTGTGTGCCTGTTAGGGTCGGAGGTGTATAGATTATAAACTTCTGATATACTGTATTTTCCTTCCTGATATTGGTATAATATATCTAAATGATTTAAATCATCAGATAGCACAGCATTATCTCCAAGTAAGACAAATGCCCCTTGTAATAAGATAAAAAATAATGCGGTTAATAAAAAAATAGTTTTTTCTATTCTCATAATTCTTTTATTGTGTTGATGATGTATTCCACCTGCTCATCGGTAAGCTCGTAAAACAGAGGAAGCCTCACAAGACAGTCAGAAAACATGTCTGAGTTAGGAAGTTCGCTTTTTCGGGTAGAATATTTTTCATAATAAGAACTCTTGTGCAATGAAAGATAATGGAAAACAGATAGAATTTCTTTGTCTTTAAGGTGTTGGATGAATCTCGTTCTATCATCTACATTATCACAAACTAAATAAAACATATGGGCGTTGTTAGTCGCATATTCAGGAACGAGAGGAAGTTTCGGTTTTTTAATCGAAACAGGTTCAAAGCTGGAAAGTCCCTCGTAATAACGATTCCAAATTTTGATTCTTTTATCCTGAATATCTCCCATGTTTTCTATCTGAGCCCAAAGGAAAGCTGAGATAATCTCGCTTGGTAGAAAAGAAGATCCTGTGTCTACCCAGCTGTATTTATCTACTTCGCCTCTGAAAAACTGCGAACGGTTTGTTCCTTTTTCCCAAATGATTTCGGCTCTTTGGATAAAGCGGTCATCATTGATGCAGAGCATACCACCTTCACCTGATATAATATTTTTGGTTTCATGAAACGAGAAAGCAGAAAGATGCCCAATGCTTCCCAATGCTTTTTTTGTTCCATCTTTGGAAATATAGTAGCTGTCGATGGCTTGTGCAGCATCTTCTATTACGATGATTCCGTGTTTGTCAGCTATGGACATTATTTTATCCATATCACAAGCGACACCAGCGTAATGAACCACTACGATAACCTTGGTTTTTTCTGTGATTAAAGCTTCTATTTGGTCAGCATCTATATTAGGATTGTTAGGATAAGAATCTGCAAAAACGATATCAGCACCTTGTCTTACAAATGCCAGTGCTGTGGACACAAAAGTAAAACTAGGAACGATGACCTCGTCACCTTCCTTGATATCTGCTAAAATAGCAGCCATCTCCAATGCATCTGTGCAGGAAGTGGTAAGCAGCGTTTTTTTGAAACCAAATTCTTTTTCAAAGAATTCTTGACATTTTTTGGTGAAGAGTCCGTTTCCAGAGATTTTCCCTGATTTTACGGCATCTTCTATATATTGCATTTCTTTACCAGTAAGGTAAGGTTTGTTGAATGGTATCATAAGCTATAGTATAAAAATTTTATATCATTAAAGATTATCGGAATTATTGCAATTATAATAATTAATAACAATTTATTATTACTAAGTTTTAAATATTGACAACCTGTCAGAATAGAGATGAAAAGCATTATCTCTATCCCTGAAAGCCAGCGTAATTCTACATGAGAATAAGCCACAAAACAAAATATAAAACAAAAATATAAAAAAGGCAGCAAAAAGAAGTTTTTTCTAAACAAAAATATTAAAGGAATGAGAATAAAACCTCCTATTGTTTTAAAATAGTATTTAAAAAGAAAAAGCAAATTAAACAAAGTCATTTTTATGAGTTGCATAGGATGGTTGAAGACAATATCTAGGAAGCCTTTCGGAAGGCTGTTTTCTCCATTTTGTTTTAAATATTCTCTTACATCATCAAAGGTATTAGCCCTCCAAATAGACCATGGTTTGATATTAAAAATACCAGTGCTTTTTTCTATTTCTGAAATAGCTAAATGGTTTTTCTGAATCCAATTAACATCTTCTGGATTTTTGTTGTAAAAACTAAGACCATTCCCAGCCATGATAGAAGGAAAATGGATAATAAGTATAGTGAAAATGAGAGGAATAGAGAAATAGATTAGGTTTTTCGCTTTTGCATTAGAACAGTATATCATGTATAAAATGAAAGGGAAAAACAGAATGGCTATTTCACGAGTACCAAGACACAATCCGAGTATAAAACCTATGATAGAGAAATAATAATGTTTAGGCGATTCAATATTTTTAATGGAAAAGTATATGATGATAAGGTATAGTAATCCCATAAACGAATCATCATTGGCTAAAATATTAATGAATTTTTGGCTGATGATATAGAAAATATAAATACTGCAAAGCAAATAGGTGAAATAGATGTTGATATCAAACCTAATAGATATTTTGTATAATAGATATACGCCTAAAATAATAGACAAAACAATACACAGACTATTGAATATAATAAAAGTCTCCTTAACATCTCCAACTAGCAAATAGATAGGATAAAGAGCAAAATTATACATTACAGAAGTCCCTTTTTCTATTTCAAAATATGCTCCATTGGAAATAAATCTTTGGAATAGCTCCATATATACATCTCCATCTGTGATGGCACTCCAGTCTTTATTTAAAAAGAGAAAAGCACAGATTCCTATTTTTAGTAATAGAAAAGGAACAAGCACAAAATAGAAATTTATAGTTTTCATCTTAGTTTATATAAAAAAATTATAATCTTGAATATTTTTTTTCTTTAAGCAGCAAAAATTTTTTCTCTATATAGTTATATGAAAAATAACTAATGAAAATAGTGATTCCGATGGTTAAAATATATTGTCGTTTTTCATCATCTTACAAATCTTGCAGGATTTCCTACATATAGTCCTTTTTCTTTGATGTTTTTTATCACAACTGTCCCGCCTCCTGTTCTTGTTCCTTCAGTGATAGATATATTGTCTATTATTATAGAATTTATACCTATTATACATTGTTCTTTATGTCTACAAATCCCGCCATAGATACACATGGAGAGATAAAGGAGTGTGTTCCTATTGTGGTATCGTGTGCAATACTGCTGGAAATGTTAATCAAAACATTATTCCCGATTTTTACATTTTGGTCAATCACGCATCTTGGATAGATGACCGTTCCAGCTCCTATTTTAGCGGAAGGGTCTACATAGCATGAGGAATGAATGAACTTATAGAAAGGAATATCATTATGATATTTTTCAAACAACATCTTTCTGGTATTCATGTGGTTATATCCCACGCCTATCAGCAGTTCATCAAAATTATTTTTAGAATATTCTTCTAAAATATCATTAGTTCCGCCAATAACCGAAATAGAATCGATGATAGTCCCTTTTGGTTGGAAATCATCAAAAAAAGCAACCACTTTATCCTCTGTATCCGTGTGTATATGGTGGGCAATCTGCTGTCCCAAGTGTGCAGAACCTATTATAGCTATTCGCTTTTTCATTTTTTTAGTTAATATATCCGGCGTATTATATATCTCTGTCTATTTTTAGTTTGAGTAAAAATTCTATCAATATAAAGTCCTAACATTCCTATTGAGAAAACAATAATTCCTAAGGACATGAGAATAGCCACAATGAGAGAGGTAAAACCAGTGAGTATAAACTCAGGATTATATAATTTATATAATATAAAACCTATTGCAGTAAAAAAACTTATAAGGGTAATGAATATACCCATTCTAAGTAATAATATAAGAGGGTAAGAAGAGAATGAAGTAATTGCTGTAAACGCTAAAGCAATTCTCTTTCCTAAAGTATAGGTGCTTTTCTCCTTTCTTTGCTTTTTTTGCACTTCTATAGGAATTTGTTTAAAGCCTAACCAATGAAACATTCCTGCTAGGAAAAGAGACTGGTCTCCCATTTTTATTAATTCTTCTATATACTGCCTTGTCATTAGATTTTCAGTAAGAATATTTCTAGGAATTTTTATTCCTCCTATCTTGTCAAATAAAAGATAGAAAATACTACCTCCTACCTTCTCTACAAAATTTCCTTTTCTTTTAGGGGTTATTCCATACACAACATCACAATCATTTTCATTAAATTTTTTTACAAAGTCTACTAAATATAGTGGAGATACCTCCATATCACAATCTATAGTGAATATAAGATCCTTAGTAGCAGTTTCTATACCCGCCATAAGAGCATAATGGTGTCCGAAGTTCCTAGAAAGTTCTATGACAACAATATTTGCATGTTGTTCTTTTAGTTTAATAGCCTTTTCTAAAGCATTATCTGGCGAACCATCATTTACAAAAATAATCTCGTAATTATTACAACCAATTTTATTTAACGCATCTTCACATAGATGAGTGAACTTATCTACATAAATCTCAGATTTATATAGGGTAGTAATTATGGATATGGATTTCATTTTGAATTTATTTTCTTCATAAAATTAAGAGTGTTAGGACCTTCATTGAAAATAAGATCTATAATAGAGACAAAATGTTCAAAAGGAGGATATAATTGTGTATATTCTGGATAGTTTGAGTAATCCATCCATTCTAAAGATATATTGTTTTCTTTGAATACTTTTTCATTTATATAGTCTTTTGCTGCTGGCCCAGAAAGATAATACTCAGCATTAGCCTTTTTCAATAGTTCTATTACTCTATCTCCTTTTTTTTCTTTTAGTTCATATCTTCTAGAATCATCAAATTCTGTATCAATGTTCAGTATTTCTTTAGATATTTTTTTTATTATAGTCTGATTAAAATCAGAAAGGTTTTTCCAATTTTCACCTAAAAAAATATCTTCAAAAAAGGATTTATATACTGAGAAATATTCAGATTTCTTATAGGACATCTGTATCAAGTTCCAGTGTTGTTTCTGCCATGAATGATCTGTGATTTCTACTTCACAAATCAATCTTTTTTCATTTGTTCCACATGGGATAGTGAGCCATTTTATTCCATTAGGTGTTTTTATCTTGTTTCTATTTCTCCAGTCACCTTTAGTATATTGTAAATCATCATGGAAGATAAATAAGTCTACAGATCTAATAATATCAAAATATCCTTTCCATGGAATATAATTTGATTGTAATATTGCTACTTTATTTTTCATATTTTAGTTATACTGTTTTTCGTAGTATTTTTGGTATTCTCCGCTGGTTACATGCTCCAGCCATTCTTTGTTGTTTAAGAACCAATCGATGGTTTTCGCTAGACCTTCCTCAAAAGTCACAGAAGGCTTCCAACCTAAATCTTTATTCAGTTTTGTGGCGTCTATAGCATAGCGTTTGTCATGCCCCGGGCGGTCTTTCACAAAAGTGATTAGCTTTTCTGAATAGCCAGCAGGATTTCCAAGTTTTGCATCCATTTGTTTAATCAATTCCTTGATTAAATCAATATTCTGCCACTCATTAAATCCACCAATGTTGTATGTTTCTCCTGTTTTCGCTTCATGGAAAATTTGGAAAATAGCACGAGCGTGGTCTATCACGAACAGCCAGTCACGGGTATATTTTCCATCACCATAGATTGGTAGCGGTTTTTCGTTGATAATATTAGAAATACAAAGTGGAATCAGTTTCTCTGGGAAATGATTTGGACCATAGTTGTTGGAACAATTGGAAACAATATAAGGAAGTCCATAAGTGTTTCCATAAGCTCTTACCAAATGGTCGCTGGCAGCTTTACTCGCAGAATACGGAGATTTCGGGTCATAAGGTGTTTCCTCAGTGAAAAATCCTGTTTCTCCCAAAGCACCATAGACTTCATCCGTAGAAACATGGTAGAAAAGATTTTTTCTCGGTTCATTAGGAAATCTTCCGTGTGTATGCTCTGGATTCAGTGTCCAAAATTCTTTACAAAGATTAAGAAGATTAGCAGTCCCCATTACATTGGTATTGATGAAAGCATTTGGGTCTGTGATACTTCTATCCACATGGCTTTCCGCAGCGAGATGTATCACCGCGTCCGGATTATGTTTTTCAAAAACCTTTTTTAGTTCTTCAGGTTTTGTGATATCTGCTTTTTCAAAGATATAGTTTGGTTCGTTTTCTATATCTTTCAGATTTTCAAGGTTTCCTGCGTATGTAAGGGCATCAAGGTTGATGATTTTCGTTTGCGGGAGATTTTTCACAAACTCACGAACAACATGAGAACCGATAAATCCTGCTCCGCCAGTGATAATGATAGATTTCATAATTTTTATAGTTCTAATTTTAAAGAATTTCCATCCAAATAAACTGCTTTGGATTCCGTGATTTTTATTTTTTGTTCCTCAGAAAAACCGATAGTTTCTCCATTTTTTAGAGTAACATCATAAGCTAAAATATAGTTGAGAACAGGAAGGATAAAATCATGCAAATCACTTCGTGACATTTGGCTGTCGATGATTTCTATTTCCTCTTTTCCGAAATCTTTCATTCCAAAAGTATAAAGGCTGTTTTTCCCTTCTTCTGAGCCGATAAGTCCGATGTAAATCCACAGAATTACAGGCAGATTTCCTTCTAATAAAAAGTCTGCAAAGTCAATATACAAACCTTTTGGAAGTAGCAGAGTCTGGCTTCCTTGATAAACACCTATCGCATCAGGAGAAGTTCTGAGGATAGAGGCGTTAATCATAGTCATCAAAGAGAATTTCTCAACCTGACTTTTTGTTTTGTCTAAAATAGAGACAATAGCATGGCTGTCATGCTCTGGAACTTCTTTTTCTACATTGTTCCATAGATAGGAATAACCAAATATTGACTCCAAATCTTCACTTGGAATAGGCGCTGGCATTTTTGCAATGGCAGCCATCATTCCATTGATAAAGAGAGTTGCTACTTCATCATCACCAGAGATTTCAGAAACTTCTAATCCCCAGTGGGATTTTAAATCTTCTAAAACTTTATCCAGCGAATAGCTTTCTCCTTTAAACATCGGCATAGAAAGCGCTAGGCTGCTATTCTCCTTTTCAGGTTTTGGAGTTTCCTTTGTCTCTTTTTTCTTGAAAAAATCAAAAAGTCCCATAATTTCAGTGTTTTTTATTTTATAGTTTTTCTACCAATAGATTTATAATAAAATCCTGTGTTTTCTATTTGGTCGATAGAGAACATATTTCTACCATCGAAAATGGCTTTGTTCTTCATCTTTTCTGCCATAAGCTGGAAGTTAGGATTTTTGAACTCGCTCCATTCTGTCGCTATTAGCAGACAGTCAGCATCTTCTAAGCAAGAATACATGTCTTTGGTATATTCTATTTTATCGCCAAAGATTTTCTTTACATTTTCCTCTGCGATGGCATCATAAGCCGTTATTTTTGCTCCTTTTTCTAATAAAAGAGAAATATTATCCAAAGATGAAGCTTCTCTGATATCATCTGTATTTGCTTTAAAAGCAAGTCCCCACATCGCGATTTTCTTATCTTTGATGTTTCCGCCGAAATATTTTTCAATTTCAGAAACGAGGATTACTTTTTGAGCTTTATTTACATTCTCAGTAGCGTTAAGGATTTGGAAATCAAAGTTTTCTTCTTTTCCTGATTTGATCAGGGCTTTCACATCTTTTGGGAAACAGCTTCCTCCATAGCCTATTCCTGGGAAAAGGAAACGATGCCCGATTCTGTCATCACTTCCCATACCGAGCCTTACTTTATCCACATCAGCGCCTACTTTTTCGCAGTAGTTTGCGATTTCGTTCATGAAAGTGATTTTCACAGCAAGGAACGAATTGGCTGCATATTTAGTCAGTTCCGAAGATTTTTCATCCATGAAAATGATAGGAACTCCCGTGTTAGTGAACGGTTGGTAGATTTGGGCAATGATATTTTTAGCCTTATCCGAACTTGAACCCACTACGATTCTAGCAGGATTCATAGAATCTTCCACAGCAAAGCCTTCGCGGAGGAATTCTGGATTAGAAACCACATCAAAAGGAATTTCTGTTTTCGCAGAAATGGTCTCTCTCACTCTGTCTGCTGTGCCCACAGGAACGGTTGATTTATTGACAATTACTTTGTAAGAAGTCATCAGCTCACCGATGTTTTCAGAAACCTTCAAAACATAAGAAAGGTCTGCACTGCCATCCTCACCAGGAGGCGTCGGCAAAGCGAGGTAGATTACATCACACTGATCTAATGCATCTTTTAGTTGAGTAGTAAAAAACAGCCTGTTCGCCAGTATGTTTCTTAAAAATATTTCCTCCAAGCCAGGTTCATAGATGGGAACAATTCCCTTCTTCATGTTTTCTACTTTTGTTTCATCTATGTCTACACAATAGACTGTGTTTCCTAACTCAGCCAGAGTAGTCCCTGTAACTAGTCCTACATACCCTGTTCCTACAATTGCAATATTCATCTCTAAAAATGTTTTCAATCTACAAAGGT
>ERZ772971.2093-NODE-2093-length-11170-cov-3.921907_pt1 | contig 11170 bp, 8 predicted proteins | sample MGYA00511943_ERZ772971 | MGnify/ENA primary metagenome ERZ772971 (study PRJEB29015, sample SAMEA2737929) | human oral metagenome | biome: human oral; feature: human-associated habitat; material: dental | place: China | collected 2144 ... | reverse complement strand
CAGCAGAAGCAGAGGGACTCGCCACACGGTCGGAGCTCCTCGAACGGCAGCGTGCGGACCTCAGGAAACAACGTGAGGAACTTGTAGCGGAGCAGAAACGAGCGAGCACAGAGCTTGAACGAGTGGCCGGGCTGACGGCGAGCGCCGCTCAGGCGGAGCTCATGGCCGACGTCGAACGACAGGCCCGCTTGGCAGCGGCCACTCTGGCGCGCGACATCGAGGAAACAGCGAAGAAAGAAGCCGACCAGCGGGCTCGGGCGATAGTCGTGACCGCTATTCAGCGATGCGCTGCTGAACAGACGAGTGAATCCGTGGTCTCCAGTGTCGATCTCCCCAGCGATGAGATGAAAGGGCGAGTCATCGGGCGTGAGGGCCGTAACATCAGGGCTTTCGAACAGATCACCGGTGTCAACGTGCTGGTGGATGACACCCCGGAAACGGTGTTGCTCAGCTGCTTCGACCCGGTGAGGCGTGAAGCTGCACGATTGACCCTCATGGATCTGGTTGCTGACGGGCGCATCCACCCGGCACGCATCGAGGAGGTGCACGCCCGTAGCATCCGGGTCCTGGACGAGCGCATCAGGGCTGCGGGTAACGAGGCCCTACTGGAGGTGGGGATCGCCGATCTCCATCCGGAGCTGTTGCCTGTGATCGGGTCTCTTGCCTACCGCACCAGCTTCGGGCAGAACGTTCTCGCCCACCTGGTCGAGTGTGCCCACCTGGCCGGGGTCATGGCGGCTGAACTGGGGCTCGACGTGGCACAGTGCAAGCGAGCGGCGTTTCTGCACGACATCGGCAAGGCCCTCACCCACGAGTCCGAAGGGCCTCATGCGATCATCGGAGCCGACCTGCTGCGTCGTCACGGTGAAAATCCCGACATCGTTCACGCCGTCGAGGCACATCACAACGAGGTGGAACCCCGTACCGTTGAGGCCATCCTTACCCAGGCTGCAGACGCCATCTCTGGGTCACGCCCAGGAGCGAGGCGTGAGTCGCTGGAGGCCTACGTGGAGCGGATGCAACATCTTGAATCCATCGCCATGGCTCATGAAGGCGTGACCCGCGCCTACGCGATGCAGGCGGGAAGGGAGGTTCGGATCATGGTTGCTCCCGAGGTCGTGGATGACGTGATGAGTCGGGTGCTGGCGCGTGAGATCGCGGCCGAGGTGGAGGCGAATCTCACCTATCCGGGACAGATTCGTATCACGGTGGTGCGTGAGTCACGTGCCACGGAGTTGGCTCATTGAACGTGCCCATGTGCGCGCACGCCCCAGACCGCATTCGCTGAATCACCCGGGCGCAGCATAATTCGGTCCCTGTACGTTGGCCCTTCGTTGAAGGCGTCAGGACCGCACGTCATCGGTTCCACCGCAACGCTGTCACGGTGTGGCGCGGTGAACACTTGCGCCCACTGGGTTGTTGCTTCACCCCACACGTCGATAGTGCGACCGTCGCCGCTCAGACTGATGACCCAATCTCTGGTTAGGGGATCAGTGAAGGCAGTGTCCAGGACAGTTGTCTCTATGGTGCGGGGTTGAAGGAAATCGTGTGCGGGTGTTACGGGACCGAGTCGGATGGGAAGCCGTCTGTCAGGATCGACCGCCAGTTCCGCGTCGAACGGCACGGTCAATTTCACGTTCGAGATGTCGTCGAAGCGGAAGTAGGGATGGGCACCGTAGCCCCAGGGAATGGGTGAGGTTCCGATGTTCGTGGCGGTGACCTCCACCCTGAGGCCTCCTGCATCCAGCTGGTGCAGGATCTCCACCGCGAGGATCCCGGGCCAGCCACGCCGGGGCCAGAGAACGCACCGCTGACGGACAGAGGTCCCGAGATGGGCCAGGCACTCCCAGGCCAGGCCCACGTTCAGGCCATGATTCGCGTTGTTCCGGGCGGGTTCGTTGATGGGCAGCTGGAACTCCTGGCCGCCCAGGTGGTAGCGCCCGTCACGGAGCCGGTTGGGCCAGGGAAGCAGATGCGCTCCCTCCCAGCCCTTCGGGGCCTGGTCGGGCCCGTGTGTTGCAAGAAGCTCTGTGCCGTCAAAGGTGAAGCTGCGCAGCCTGGCGCCCACTTCGGTGATCACGGCGCTGTAACTCCCGGCGTTGATCTCATATTGCTCGCCTGTTGGGAAGACCATGAATCAACACTAGAGGCTGTGTCAACAAGCAGGATGGCCGGCGGCGTCGAGGAATTGATCAGCGTGCGCGGGAGAAGCGCCTTGGGAATGATACTGAAGCACGGCCGGCGGGTCCTCCGAGATGATGCTGTTCAGCGTTGCGCGCCACTAGAGTTGGGCCACCATGAGTTCACGCACTTACCACGTCATCACCTACGGCTGCCAGATGAACGTCCACGACTCCGAGCGGATCGCGGGGCTGTTGGAGGAAGCCGGCTTGATGCGTGCCCCGGAGCCCGCTGAACCTGTTCTCGGAGCAGGAGCGGATGTGGTGGTCTTCAACACCTGTGCAGTGCGTGAGAATGCCGACAACCGTCTTTACGGCAATCTCGGGCACATGGCGGCAATCAAGGCACGCCATCCCGGGATGCAGATCGCGGTGGGTGGTTGTATGGCCCAGAAGGATCGGGAGGTGATACTGCGCAAGGCACCATGGGTGGATGTTGTTTTCGGCACCCACAACGTGGGTAGTCTTCCCGCGCTGCTCGAGAGGGCCCGTGTTGAGGAAGCCGCCCAGGTGGAGGTGGTCGAGGCTCTTCAGACCTTCCCGAGCAACCTGCCGAGCCGCCGCGAATCGCCTTACTCAGCCTGGGTGTCGGTGAGTGTCGGATGCAACAACACCTGCACCTTCTGCATCGTTCCGCAACTTCGCGGGAAGGAGACCGACCGGCGACCGGGTGACATCCTCGCCGAGGTGCGGATGCTGGTCGACCAGGGGGTGCAGGAGATCACCCTTCTGGGGCAGAACGTGAACGCCTACGGGGTGGAGTTCGGGGACCGACAGGCCTTCGCGAAGCTGCTACGCGCATGCGGCCAGGTTGAAGGCCTGGAACGGGTGCGGTTCACGTCCCCCCACCCCAAGGATTTCACCGACGACGTGATCGTCGCCATGGCCGAGACCCCCAACGTCATGCCGCAGCTTCACATGCCCCTGCAGTCCGGCTCGGACGCGGTTCTGAAGGCGATGCGGCGCTCATACCGCAGGAAACGGTTCCTCGGGATTCTGGAACGCGTCCGGGAGGCCATGCCGCATGCGGCGATAACCACGGACATCATCGTCGGTTTTCCGGGGGAGACCGACGAGGACTTCGAGGCCACGATGGATGTGGTGCGCGAGGCGCGTTTCTCCGCCGCATACACCTTCCAGTACTCGAAACGACCGGGAACCCCGGCGGCCGAAATGAAGAATCAGGTGGCTCATGAGACGGTCCGGGAACGCTACGAGCGGCTGGTCGAGCTGGTGGGAAGGATCGCATGGGAGGAGAACCGTCGCTTCGAGGGCCAGGAAGTAGAGGTCATGTTCGCTCTGGGGGAGGGGCGGAAGGACTCCGCAACCAACCGCATGAGTGGACGGGCCCGCGACAACAGGCTGGTGCACGTGGCCGTTGGTGAGGAGCCGTCGGATCGGCCCAGGCCGGGGGACATCGCCTACGCGACCATCACCCACGCCGCGCCGCACCACCTGAATTCGGATGCCCCCCTCAGGGGACTGCGGCGGACCAGGGGCGGCGATGCGTGGGAGGCGGTCAACACGGACGTGCCCGAGCCCAAAGGGGTTCCCCTGGGCATGCCGAGCCTGCGGCTCCCCTGAGAAGAGAACAACCCCCGGCCCGGGACCGGAGGTTGCCGAGGTGAGGTGTCAAGGACCGCCTTGGTGGGGAACGCCGTGGTGGTGCGACGAGGACCGCGCCGGGGCGACCGAGATCAGCGGTACCCACCCGCGAAACCTTCTACTCGCCCTCCTTCTTGCTGGCCAGGTCGTCAACCTTGTCCTTGACGAAATCGGCTGCCTGGTTGATCTGCTCGCTGTGTTTGCCACCGGTTTTCTCGTCGATGAACTCGGCGCCCTTCTCGATCGCCTGATCGATGGTTTCCCCGTGTTGGGCCACCTGCTCACCGATGTTGTCGAAGATTCCCATGTCATTGCCTCCTGGTCCGGGTGCTTGGCGCACCCTAGGGGTCCATCATGCCTGTTCTGGCGAAGTTCCGCACCGGGACTGGCAGGATGGTGGCCATGCATCCGCCCCTGATAGTGCTCGTCGGACCAACTGCGACGGGCAAGTCGGCGCTCGCGGTCTCGCTGGCCCGCGAGCTCATCGGGCGGGGGAAGCCTGCCGAGGTGGTCAACGCGGATTCGATGCTGGTCTACCGGGGCATGGACATCGGTACCGCGAAACCCTCCGAGGCGGAACGAGGCGGGGTCGTACACCACCTGATCGACATCCTGGAGGTCACCGAGACCGCGTCCGTCGCCGATTTCCAGGCCCGCGCCCGGGCCGTGATCGCGGATCTGCGGGGCCGTGGAACCGTTCCGATCCTGGTCGGTGGTTCCGCTCTCTACACGCGGGCCATCACCGATGCCTTCAACTTCCCGGGTTCCGACGCGGTTCTCAGGGCAGGCCTGGAAACCGAACTGGAACGCGTCGGGGTGGAAGAGCTGTATGCCCGCCTGGCGGTCCTGGCGCCGGAATCCGCGGCCCACATCGAACCCGGAAACGGCAGGCGCATCGTGAGGGCGCTGGAGATCCGTGCATTGACGGGGGGACATCAGGCGGTGCTCCCCGAGTGGACCTACGAACTCGATGGGGTTCACCAGTTCGGGCTGGAACTGGGTCGGGCCGAGCTGGACAGTCGCATCGAGGCTCGGGTGGAGGAGATGTGGCGCCGAGGCATCGTGGCCGAGGTCGAGAACCTGATTCCTCGTGGCCTACGGGAAGGGCGGACGGCCTCCCGCGCGATCGGCTACCGGCAGGTTCTCGCCTTCCTCGACGGGCGGTGCAGCGAGGAGGAGGCGAAGGAGGACGTGAAACGGGCCACCCGGAGGTTTTTCCGCAAGCAGCTGGGCTGGTACCGGCGGGACCCCAGGATCGTGTGGCTGACAGCGGGGGATTCAGACAACCCCACCCGGATCATGGAAATCTCCGGGACATAGAATTGTTGAATCGGGCTGGAAGGGATAGGTGGGCACTTTGTTCCGGTACACGTTCGCCAAGGGTCATGCCACCGGCAACGACTTCATCATCATTGATGATCCACACGGGATGCAGGATCTGAGCGCTGAAGCGGTCGCCGCGCTCTGCGACCGCCACACGGGTGTCGGAGGGGATGGGCTGTTACGGGTGGTGCGGGCCGGTCAGATGGCCGGGCACGAATTCGATCCGGAGCTGTGGTTCATGGACTACCGCAACGCCGACGGATCGGTCGCCGAGATGTGCGGCAACGGTCTGCGGTTGTTCTCCCGTTATCTCCTGAACGATCAGCTGGTCCAGAGCGGGGAGTTCACCGTAGCGACCCGGGCTGGACTCAAGCAGGTTCGGGTCGCCCGGGGGGGATTGATAGCAACGAACCTGGGTGTGGTCGGTCTGGGAAAGGAACCAGTCACCATCACTCACGAGGGACGGACGTTCACGGGACGGCCTGCTGATGTCGGCAATCCACACGCCGTCGTGTTCACGGACCGTGATGTGCTTGGGCAACTGGATCTTTCCCGGGCCCCGGCCTGGGAGCCCGCCGATGTCTTCCCCGCGGGGGTGAACGTCGAGTTCGTTCACGAGGTCATGCCCGGGGAGCTGCTCATGCGCGTCTATGAGCGTGGCTGCGGGGAAACCCTGAGCTGCGGCACCGGGGTGGTCGCCTCCGCGGCCGCCTACCGTGACCGCAGCGGATTCGACGGCCCCATCCAGGTGCGCGTTCGTGGCGGGGACCTGGTCGTGACCTTCGAGGGTGACGAGGTCTGGCTGACGGGACCGGCGGTGATCGTTGCGCGCGGCGAGTACTGGAGCTGAGATTTTCTTGCCGGGGCCTGCCAGAATGGTCCGACGATGAGCACATCCCTTCACGCACAGCCGAATCACGACGGCGATCAGTCCGAACTTGCCGAGCGCCACTCGCTCAGGCGGGTCGTCGGTATGCGAACCGAACTGGAGGACATCTCCGAGGTCGAGTACCGCCAGTTGCGGCTGGAACGGGTGGTGCTGGTATCCGTGTGGACCTCCGGGACGCAGGAGGACGCCGACAACGCGATGGCCGAGCTGAAACTGCTGGCCGAGACCGCCGGCTCCGAGGTCCTGGAGGCCCTGGTGCAGCGGAGGAGCCAACCGGATCCCGCCACCTACATCGGACGCGGCAAGGTGGAGGAAGTGGCCGATGTGGTTCGAGCCGCCGGCGCCGACACCGTCATCTGCGACGGGGAACTGCAACCGGCGCAGCTGCGGAACCTGGAGGACCGCATCAAGGTGAAGGTGGTGGACCGGACCGCGCTGATCCTGGACATCTTCGCATCCCATGCGAAATCCGCGGAGGGCAAGGCCCAGGTGGAACTGGCCCAGTTGCAGTACCTGAAACAGCGTCTCCGTGGCTGGGGCGGAAACCTGTCCCGGCAGGCCGGCGGCCGCGCCGCAGGCGGCGCGGGCATCGGCGGCCGGGGGCCCGGCGAAACAAAACTCGAAACGGATCGGCGCCGCATCCACCACCGGATCGCGCAGCTTCGCCGCAGGCTCCGCGAGATGGACGTCACCCGGGAGGGCAAACGCGCCGAGCGTCGCAGGAACCGGGTGCCCAGCGTGGCAATCGTCGGCTACACCAACGCGGGTAAGTCCTCTCTGCTGAACCGGTTGACGGGCGCTGGCGTGCTCGTGGAAGACGCGCTGTTCGCCACCTTGGATCCCACAACCCGCCGCACCGAGACCCGGGACGGGAGGGTGTTCACGCTGACCGACACCGTGGGATTCGTCCGGCACCTTCCCCACGACCTGGTGGAGGCGTTCCGTTCCACCCTGGAGGAATCCACCACCGCGGACCTTCTCCTTCACGTGGTCGACGCCTCGGACCCGGACCCCGAGGGGCAGATCGCGGCGGTGCGTCAGGTGCTCGCCGAGATCGGTGCCAGCGATGTGCCGGAGCTGCTGGTCTGCAACAAGGCGGATCGCGCCGATGCGACCACACTGCTGGCCCTACGGGCCGGGCATCCCGGCTGCGTGGTGGTCTCCGCCCGCACGGGACACGGTCTGGAGGAATTGGCTGACGCGGTGGAGGCCCGCCTGCCGAGCCCGGAGGTGTGGGTCGAGACGCTCATTCCGTACAGCCGTGGTGACCTCATGGACCGCATCCACCGGACGGGAACCATTGAGACATTGGAGCACACCGGCGAGGGCACCAAGGTGCGTGCGCGCGTCCATCCCGGCCTGGCGGAGGAGCTGGGCGAATACGGTGTCTGACCTCGCGGAACGGATCCTGGAGCGGGCGGTCTCCGGGATCGGTGGGGGCGAAAGACCCGGCCAGGCGGCGATGGTGGCGGCCGTCGCGGAGTCCTTGGAGGGTGGCACCCACCTGCTGGTCCAAGCGGGAACCGGAACCGGCAAGTCCCTCGGCTACCTGGCACCGGCGCTGGCGCGGATCGTGGAGCACGACGAGATCATCGTGGTCGCGACGGCCACCCTGGCTCTCCAGGCCCAGCTCGCAGGCTCCGACATTCCCGCGGCCCTGGACGCTGCCGAGCATGTGACGGGAAAACGGCCCCGGGCCTGCGTGCTGAAGGGACGCAACAACTACGCCTGCCTGTTTCGCGCCCGCGACAAGGTGACGGACGGCGGCCAGGGAACTCTCCTGGGGGCGGCCGAACTGAGCGAGTCCCGCAGCTCCGGGTCCCCCTCGAAGCTCGGGGTTGAGGTGTTGGCGCTGCGTGAATGGGTGGAGGAGCAGCTCCTCGCAGGCGGCGCCGGGGATCGTGATGACGCCCCGACCCACACGGCCGCGGCCTGGCAGCAGGTTTCGATTCCTACCCGGGAATGCCCGGGCGCCTCCCGATGTCCCTTCGGGGCGGAGTGTTTCGTCGAGAGGTCACGGGAGTCGGCTCGCGCAGCGGACCTGATCGTCACCAACCATGCCCTGGTGGCGATCAACGCCATGCACGGCGGCACGGCGCTTCCAGAGCACGATGCGTTGATCATCGACGAGGCCCACGAACTGACGGGCCGCCTCACCACGGCCGCTACCGGGGATCTGGGAGCGGGAGCTGCGGAACGGGTGGTGAGACGTTGCCTGGCCTGGCTGGGGGATGATCTGGGCGGTGACCTGCTGGATGCGGTCGAAGAACTGCGCGATGCCCTGGCCGACAGCCCCGCGGAGCGCATCACCGGGGCCGATGCGCTGTTGCCGGTGGCCTGCGCCGGACTTCGCGACGTCTCGCGCCGGGCGATTAGCGAATTGGGGAAGGACAGGGACAACCCCGAACGTTCCCAAGCCGCCGGGGCCCTGGGCGAAGTCTTCGACATCTCCGAACGAATAGCGCGGCTGGCAGATCAGGACGTGGTGTGGGTGAGCCGCTCGGAGCAGGCGGGGGAGATGGCACATGTCGCCCCGCTATCGGTGGCGGGGCTGCTGCGGGAACAGGTTTTCGGGCGGGCAACCACCGTGCTCACCTCCGCGACCCTCACGCTGGGGGGTGATTTCCGGGTCTTCGCCACCAGCATCGGGCTGAATCCCGCCGACGAACTGAGCGGTGACACGGAAGGAAACGGGGATGACGTCAACTGGCGGGGGGTCGACGTGGGGTCTCCCTTTGACTACGCCAGGCAGGGGATACTGTATGCCGCAGCCGCGCTGCCCCCGCCCGGTAGGGACGGGCTCGCGGATGCCGTGCTGGCCGAGATCGCGCAGCTCGTCTGGGCGGCCGGTGGACGCACCCTCGGATTGTTCGCCTCGCGCAGGAACGCCGAACAGGCGGTGGCGCATTGCCGCCGGGTGTTGCCGGAACTGGAGTTCCTGTGCCAAGGGGATGCGCAGCTTTCCGAGCTTCAACGAAACTTCAGGGAGAGACCGGCCACGAGTCTGTTCGGCACCATGTCCCTGTGGCAGGGCGTCGACGTTCCCGGGGAGACCTGTCAACTGGTCATCATTGACAAGATTCCCTTTCCCCGGCCCGACGACCCGTTGATGCAGGCGCGCAAGAAGGCCGTGGATGATGCGGGAGGCAACGGTTTCATGGCGGTGGCCGCCACTCATGCGGCGTTGTTGCTGGCGCAGGGGGCCGGCCGGCTGATTCGGCGTGAGGACGACCGTGGTGTGGTCGCGATTCTCGACCCCCGGGTCGTCAGGGCCCGCTACGGGGGATTTCTGACCAGCTCCCTTCCGGGGTTCTGGCGCACGAAAAACCTGGACATCGCCGCCAATGCGTTGCTGAGACTGCGCGGCGCCGAGTAGAAACCCGGCGCCGCGCAGCTTGAGGGGAAGGAAGAAGAAGTCTCACATGGAAATCCCGATCGATCGGAGGTAGCTCATCGGGTTCGTGGCGGAGTACACATCGCCCGGGGTGACCCCGGAGGGGTAGTACTCGAAGTGCAGGTGGGCGCCGAAGCTGCGTCCGGTGCTACCCACGTTCCCGATCTTCTGTCCAGCGGTGACCTGCTGGCCCACCTTCACGTCGGTGTTGCTCATGTGCGCGTACAGGGTCGAGGAACCATCGGCCGCGCGAATGACGACGTAGTTACCGGCCCAGGAACCGACGTTCCCGCTGATCACGGTGCCGGAGGTGGCGGCGTACACGGGGGTGCCGCTGCTGGCGGCGAAGTCCTGGCCCGTGTGGTAGCGGGACCAGCTTCCGGTGGCACCGAAGGCGGCACCGATCCGGTAGCTTCCCTTCGCCAGGGGAGCGGCAGCACCGTTGACGGCCGGTGTGCTGCTGGAGGCGGCGGCATCGCTGCTGACGGTGGAGCTGTTCGACGAGGTACCGGAGGAACTGTTGGTGCCGGAGCCGTTACTCGAGTACGAACGGTTGCTCGAGTACGAACCACCGCTGGAGGAGAAGCTGGTTCGCTTCTTGTTGCTGGTGTACCCCGACTTCTTGGACCAGCTGTTGTACTTCTTGCTGGTGGAGCTCTTGGAGGAGCCGCTGTATCTCGTGCTGGTGTACCCCGACTTCGTGCTGGTGGTTCCCGACTTCGTGCTTGTGTACCCCGACTTCTTGCCGGTGGTGGAGCCAGAGCTCTTGCTTCCGTTCGAGGAGGATCTGGAGGTTTCCCTGTCGGAGTATGCGCGCCGGGGGGTGGACTGCCCTTCGCAGTCGCGATCGCTGTTGGCCGCGCGCCTCGGGCTCGCGGACTGCCGACTCCGATAGGAGGACTTGGCGGAGACCGAGCTCTGCTTGCCGGAATGGCCGGAGCTGTCGGCGACGGTTTCATGGTGGCCCGCGGAGGGATCGACCTCGGCGGCGGCCGCACTCTGGGACACCATGCCCATCGTTCCGATGCCGCCCGCCAGCACCAGTGCGGCGAGTGGACGACGCCAAGGCGCGGGCGGAGTCGGCAGGGCCCGGCGCGGGATGGCTCCCGGACCAAAGGCGGCGCAGCCACGACGGGGCTGAGTGGGCTTCAAGAATCCCATGGTCGGTCCTTTCGGTTGGAAGATGCCATCAATCCTGAGGGTTTCTCAGGTTGAGTTCAAGTTTACTTCAGGGTTTGCAGGTTACTGCTGGAAAGTTGAAGCTTCAAATCAAGTTGACTAGGAGTTTTGCCGAAAACCTTCACAGGAAACTCACAGCTTGGTTGAGGTTCGGCGTGCAGGAAGGTTGAGCGAAAACTTAGAAGTTCCTTAGGGAAACGGTGAGCCAAGTCGTTCGTGGCAAGGCCGTCGCGGTGGAAGGGGTAGTGCTCGTCGCCATTTGTCTTCTCCTGGAGGGCGGGGAAGCCGAGAAGTCGGGGCGCCGGATCATTCTGGTCCTGTCGCGGAGGTCCTACCCGGCTGCGGTGCACCGGATCGTCCCGCATGTTCTCGCTCGGACGGCATCTCTGCGTCAGGGCCCTGGAATCGCCAGGTGTTTCCCTGTAGGTCTCGCGAGCGGAAGATCTTCCTCCCCGGGACTCCGTGGGCCGGTGTCCGGGTGGGGCGGGCATGTTCGGAACAACCGTTTCAGGGGCTGAAGCGGAAAATCCCGGCCAGATCTCTCTGGCCGGGATTCCGGATGTGGTAGCGGGGACAGGATTTGAACCTGTGGCCTCCGGG
>ERZ772971.2090-NODE-2090-length-11175-cov-4.738579_pt1 | contig 11175 bp, 16 predicted proteins | sample MGYA00511943_ERZ772971 | MGnify/ENA primary metagenome ERZ772971 (study PRJEB29015, sample SAMEA2737929) | human oral metagenome | biome: human oral; feature: human-associated habitat; material: dental | place: China | collected 2144 ... | reverse complement strand
CAGGAAAATTCAGAACTTATTAGACAATTAATGCAAGAAGTTCAAGAGTTGAAGAGCAAGAGCAATGTGAGTAATAGAAGCAATAGAAGTTAGATAAATTATATTTTTTATATTGTAGATAAAAATTAAACTAAAAAATATAGAAATAATTATAACCATAAAATTATTTATGATGACTGACAGCGAGGGGATTAATCCCCTCGCTCAAAAAAAGATTATTTATATCTTAATTGTATTTTTGTAGATTTCGTTAAATTAAAATAGATTAAGATAGGAGAATAAAAATTAGTCATCATATTTTTTAGTACCAAAAAAAAATTTATAAATCTAATATTTATTATCGGACGTTATTTTTTATTTTATATATAATAATAATAAATATAATAATAAATATAATATATTGCAATCAATAAAGAAAAATTTATAACTAATAATCAATCGAATGTATAAAAATTTTTGTGTAAATAAAATAGCAAAGTATTCAAAGTATTGAATTTACTGAATTCATCTATTAATTTACACAAAATTATAGACATTCTCAATCAATCTCGATAAATCTGATTAAATTTCTTTTTATATAGATACTATTTATTTTTAAAGTTAAAACTCATATACCTATAAAAATCCCTAAATATCAGGGATTTTTTAAAAGTTTGTTACATATCTGTTGCTTGCGGATTTTAATTTATCTTCTCTATCTCAGCTCTTATTTTTTCAATATTTGTATGGATGTATTTTCTAGTCATGTTAATATTAGTATGCCCTATTATTTCAGTTATTGCGCCTTCATTGTTTGAGACATCACTAATCAGTGTAGCAAAAGTGTGCCTTGTGTCATGTATGGTATGCTCCATTCCCAAAAGTTCCATAATCCTTATAAATTCAAATCTTCTAAAATTAGAGTACTTATAATAATTTGTTCCTCTTCTGTTCGGTACAAGATATTCTGTTTTATTGTCCATTCTTTTTATAATTAATGGAAGTATTTTAGGATGTATTGGAATGATACGATTTTTTCCGGCTTCAGTCTTGCTTCCGCCGGTGATTATATTTTGTCTCAAATCAATATTTATTTTTTTTAGTTTTAACAGTTCATTTATCCTCATTCCTGTGTAAATTAGAATCAGTATTGTGTCAATATAGTCGATTCTATCTACATTCGACCATAGTAATGCTATTTCTTCATCTGTGAACACTTTTCGCTCTATTTTAACTTTGTGTTTTGGTAATTTTATAAATTGACTGTAATCTTTGATTATTATATCCATCTCCATAGCCTCTTTAAAAAGCATTCCTATAAAAGATTTTATAAGTTTTAAACTTCCAGTTGACAGATGACTTAGACTGTTTATGAAATTCTGGAGTTCTAATGTCCTTAAATCTTTCATTTTTTTGTTGTACAAGGGTTTTAGATATTTGTGCCAAAATTTGTACGTTTTTAAAGTTGATTCTGTGATTGTATCTTTTTTGTTTTTCATAAATCTATCTAAAACTTCCTTGAGAGTAATGCTATTCAAATTTATATTATATGGATTGTCATTAAAATCCGCTAAAGCTTTCATAGCTTCGGTTCGTGTCCTGTAGTACCCCAAAACTTTCATTAACTGCTTTCCGTTTACATCAAAACCAGTTGTAATCCTAACCATATAAGGTCTTCTTCTTTTCCCGCTTAATTTTGATATGCTGCCATACCCATTCGGATTTCTCATAAAAAAAATCACACTCCTTGTATTGAATTTTTAAGGTTTGTGTGATATACTTTTACTGGTGTTTGTGAGTAGTATATCACATTGCTTAGCCCCTATTGCCGTAGGGGTTATTTTTTTTATTAAACTAATCTTTTTCTTCTTTCCATTTCTTTAAATGATTTTCAAGAATTTTTTCAAAATTAATGTTGTCAATTCTGCTAATCAAATTACTTGGAAGTTTTGTTATTTTAATATATTCTCCAACTATATCTATGTTCAAATCTTTAAATGGAGTATTCAAAGCTGCCCTGATTTCATATAACATTGTTCTGGCTAGAAATGGATTATCTAAAATTACACATAATGATATTATCATCGCAAAAATATCATTTCTTCCTACTTGAATATTAAAGTCGCTTGTTTTCATTAAATTATAAGGGTTCAATTGAAAGAGTTTATATTGAATTAATTCATATTCCGGCTCAACTCTGTAAGTTATAAATTTCGCATTGTGTGCAATTTTATTTCTAAATTTTCGTACTATACTAATGAAACCTTTAAACAATCTAAAATAATCATCATTGGAAAAACTTGATACCTCAAAAAATCTTTTTATTAAAGTTAATTTCACATCTTCCCGGAGAAAAGTATGCAGATTAATACAATTATTAAAATTAACATTTTTAAATAAAATCCATGCAGGTATGTGATTGTGATTATCTCTGTAATGTTTAGTAGGCTCATCATCTTTAAGCAATACATCTTGTATTTTCTTTAAAGTAGAATTTAATCCAGACCTATTTCTTCTTGAAGAAGAGAAATTATGAATATTTAAATAGTTGTCAATATGTTCTCCATAATTTTTACTTAAGATGTAGGCTAACTTTGTTTTAAATGAATTTTCCGCAAATACGCTATATTTAAAAAGAATATTCTGAAAATTCATATCAAACATTTTAAAATAGAATAAATCTATTAACGATAGACTTTTTATGTCAGGGTTATTTATAAAGCAATCTTGATACCCATTAACCAAATCATAATATGATATACTTTCAAGTAAAGTTTTGTCTATCCGTGGGTCAATAGACTGTGTAATGCTATATTTACTCCACAATCTGTTTATTTGCTCTTCATAAGTCAAAAAAGGTTTATCGTATCTCATAAAAATCTCCTATAAATAAAAAAAATCTTGCTACACAAATAGCAAGATCTGGTAGTCCGATGTCAACTAAGGACATCAAGGACAAAGTCATCTTACTATGAGTATAATATAAAATGTTATAAATGTCAATGATTATTTTAAAATTTTTACACAGTCTCCTTTTTTTATGGGAGATTTGTCCAAATATTTTATGTTAGAAAAATCTTTTTCTTCAACATTTAATTCAACAGCTTTTTTTTCCTTTCTTATAAGAGTGATTGGCTGAAAAGGATTGATTTCATTAACAATCATCTTCTTACAGATAGAAAAATTATCATACACTTTAGTAATTTCTAGTTCATCTTTTATAATTTCAATGTTACCGAGTGATTTTCCATCTAAATCAAAAATTTCGTCCCCTACTGTAGAAATTCTTATTTCCTGACCCTCAAAAGCTCCATCATTTGAACCGTAATTAATAATTATATTAAATTTATTAATTATATCTATTACTTTATAATCTTCGTGATCCTTTTTCATAAGCAAATCTCCTTAACCATTTCTTTTTTCTGTGGCAATGATATTCCCCAGTTTTTCTGTTTGTGTGGCAACCCTTGCTGTCTGTTCTTCCTCTGTGAGCAAAAGTAAGGCTTGATGTTACAGTGAATACAGATAATAATAAAATAATTTTCTATTCCTCCTGAAATTTTTACACTATGTAACCTCAATATCCGTTTTATCCACCCATTTTATTTAATATAATCTTTTCCTTCAAAAATTAAATGATTGATTTTCTCCGTTTTGGCATCAAATTCGACGATAAATTTATTTCTTAGCATTGCCCCAAATGAATTTTGAGAATCAACATAACCTGTTACAGAAACAACTCCTCTAACTTTGCTAAAACCCCATTCAGAGAATGGAGCAAATTTAGCAGTCGATGGAGATTTTAAAATTGATTTTATGGCTCCTTCTGCAGAAACTTTATAATTTACCTGTTCTTTTCCGGTTACAACCCAGTCAGTAATTTTTCCTGTCACCTCTCCATTTTTTACATATTCAATGTTATCAAACTTCAAAGAAGAGACTTTTTTATCCTTGTCAACATGTATGATTATACCTGTGTTGGTAAAATCAGTTTTTGCTCTATAACCTTTTTGACCATTTTCATCTAATGATTCGTCTTTTTCCAGAGTATAATCTTTTACACCTGCTGAAGATAATGTATTCTCAATGTTTTTACCGATGATTTCTTCGCTTTTATCCCCAAATATGTTATTTAGTGTCCCAATAATAAAACATACGACTAAAAAAATAAACCACCATCGTTTATAAATAGGCTTTTTTGCCTTTGCTTTTCCAGTATCATTTTTTTCCATTGTTAAATCACGCTCCTATTATTAAAATTTTTTACACAACTTCTCTTTACCTTTTGTCATTTTTTATTTCTTCAAATAGTAGAGTTTCTAAAAATTCGATATTCTTACTTGATATGGAATAAGAAAGACCAATTTTGTTATTATTATTGTCCACAACAGCTTCACTTATAAAACCTAATAAAAATCCGCTAATGGAATTTTGAAGTATAGAATCCTGATGAAATTTAAAAATTGGGGATCCACTAGACCCGTTATTAAGTGAAGCTTGTATCACGAAATAGTCTTTTTCGGGGTCAGAACAGAGAGTTCCATTTACCCAAATTGGTGTTTTGACATAGTTGTTTTCACCTAAATGGTATCCTGGTATATTAATGTATTCAAACATTGAATTTTCTTTTGTGGCTCTTGAAAATTTCCAATGTGACGTTAGAATGAAGTGATTCTTAACAACTATTTCTCCCTTATCATCTTCGTTATATTTTATATAAGAAGGTGATAAGTCACTTCTGGAATTTGGAATTAGCAATTTTCCATTTTTAAAATATATAAGAGCTAAATCTAAATTTGGATGAGTTAAAATTTTCACATCATTTAATCCGCATTCAATACGTTTCCTTTTCACATCATCAAATATCTCAAAACGATAAAATCTTAAGTCGTCAGAATCAACAACATGTTTGCATGTTATGATACATGGATAGCAAAGTGTAGTATTTTCAAATCTCTGTGCTTCAACAGCATATGAAATTCCTGTTCCTGATTTTAAAATTTCTTTATCCCTGTTAAGAATTTTAATTTCTACAATTGTTTTTTCTATATCTTTCATTTCTCGTAATAATACCTTCTTTGATTGGTCGTTGTTCGGGTCTAATCCGTTTAAGTAAATCATAGTTAGTCTCCTTTAAATATTTTCAATTATACTTTCAATTATATTTTTTAATTTATCTATTTCTTCTTTATTTTTATTTTTGACTTTTTCGTGGATCCATTTTTCAAACTCCAAAACATGTATAGGTGAATTTCGTGATGATAATAAATTCGGATTTTCAATAAAGTCGATACCAAAAAACTTAGCCGCAGTAGTTATATCTTCATAAGACGAATCTTCTGAAATAACTGTATCCAGTTTCAATTTATCTTTTAGTTCATTAGATGACATTTCCTTTTCAGCGGTAGCTTTTTTTATTTTATTTACTAAATCTTTTATTCGAATCTTGCTTAGTTTTTTTTGATTGTTTTGATAAAGGTTTCTCGTTTCACTTCTACCTCTTAAAAATTCTAAATCCACATTAAAATAGTCTGCTATTTTTTCTTCTATTTCAAATGAAGGAGTTCTGTTCCCGTTTTCATACATACTAACTGTACTTTTGGAAACTCCTAAAATATTTGCAAATTTTTCTTGGGTGAGATGTTTTTCCATTCTTAATTTTGTTAATCGTTCTGAGAAATTAGCCATATTTTTCACCTCCTTTATAGTATAATACACAAAATGTGAAAAAAAGTCAAGAAAAAAATTCACAAAAAGTGTTGACAAAATTTTTAATTCGTGGTATAGTTACTTCGTACACGAAAAGTGTATTAATTAAAATTTGAAAGAGAGGTGAATTTTCTTGAGAAGATTTTCCAAAATTCTAAAAAGATTAAGAGGAGAAAAACCACTCGTAATCGTTGCAACATCTGTGGGAATAACTCCATCTGCGTTATCTAATTACGAATCGGGAATAAGAGTTCCAAGAGATCAAATAAAAGTTAAACTTGCAAATTATTATGGTGTTTCTGTTGAATCCATTTTTTTTACAGATATAGAACACGAAAAGTGTACAAAAAAAAGAAAGCGAGGATGATAAATGAATTTAATCAAAGTAAGCGTAGAGAATGTAAACGGAGTATTAGTAACAACAAGTAATAGAGTAGCTGAAGAATTAGGAGTTAATCACAAGGATTTATTAGAGAAAATAGATGGTTATGTGAGCAAATTTAATTCGGCGGAACTTTCCGCTCAATTCTATATACCTAGTAATTATAGATCTCTGAACGGTAGAACAGTAAGAAACTACTTAGTCACAGAAAAAGGTATAGCACAATTAATTGGAGGATATAACGCTTCAGTACCAAACGCATTTTACTTGAATGTGGCATATATCAATGAATTTGAGAGAATGAAAAAGGCTTTGAAGAAACCAATGTCTATTCCCGAGCAGTTATTAATGAATGCACAATGGATGGTGGAAGCGGAAAATAGAATGAGCAATATTGAAAATAATGTAATTGGGTTAGCCGATTCCATTGAAAATAATGACAAGAGCATAAGAAGATTGGAAAACAATCAAAGAAGAACTGTAACCAGTACCCATTTAACAGTAATAGCGTACGCCAATATAAAAGGAATAAAACCCAAGAGCTGCCACGCACCATCAATAGGGAAGAAAGCTACTAGAATGTGCCGTGAGAGAAATCTGATGACTGGCACAACGGTGGATAGCCGATACGGACTTATTAATACTTACCCTATTGAAGTATTGGATGAAATATTTTTTGGGTAGATTAAAAAAGAGATGAATATTACAAACATCTAAAAATTAGAGAAGAGGAGGTGATTAAATTTAAGGATTTTATAATAATATTTATTGTTTCATATATTTTAGCAGAATTTAGAACATCTCAAGGTAGAACTGAAAAAAATATAGAGAAAATAAAAAAAGATTTATATGAGTTAGCTTATATCGAAACCCAAAGACTGATAGAAAATCAAAGAGCACTAGATATGCTCTCTGATATAAATAATGGTTTGTCAAAGAAGATAAGACGCAGTAAGTATAGAAATTATCCTTTTAACAGTTATAGGAAGTTTAAAAAAAAATGCTGGCTGGAACGAAAAAAAAGAAAGGAAGTGATGTGAGATAGGAAATGAGAAAAAATAAAGGAGAGGAGAATTTTATGGAAGTCTTTTTGAGAAACCCCGTTGTATTAGTAACTTTGTTCAATCTGAACATATTGTTATTAAAAAGACATAGCGGAGAACAAAGAATAATTGACTATATTAATATATTTATAGTTGAGATTATCGTGTGTAATTTTTTACTTTTTTGTCTAAGATTTATAAATCTTTGATGCAAATCTCACAAAATTTAAACCCCAATGCAGTAATTGATAGCAATTTTTTGCTAATATCTATTTTATAATTTTGTGGAGATTTATGCTTCTTTTTAAACTCAATAAATGCTAAGTGTGAAGTAATTGTATCATAAATAATTTCATTTGGAAAAAATTCACCAGCTGGAATTTCTACTAATCCTAATCTAATAAGATTACTTAATGATACAGAAACTGTTACATTATCATAATCAAAAATATTTGTTAGATTAGATATTAAAGGTATATATGAACCATTTTCAATATGTTTATCAATTACATCTATTAATGGAATACTTTTGCTATTAAAAAACTTTTTTAAGATTTGCGCATCTATAGGTGACATCTGTTTAATGATTTCGGTAAAAGCTGGATGTACATCCTTTTTAGTATCCTCGTTCATAGCTTTAGAAAGTAAATTTGCATACATATTTCTAAGCTCTTCACTATCCATAGAATATGAAATAGCTTGAAAAGCTGGAACTGCTACATATGGATCAGGAGGTATAATTTTTTCTTCAGAAACGTTTGCTAATTTTTCTTCTAATAATTTTTCGGTTTCTTTAACATTAAATTCTTTTTTTAGAATCCATATTCTCAATCCACTAAGAGCAGCATTAATAGCTCTTGGTACAAGAGAGACAACTTTAGATGTTTCTGTAACACTATCTTTCAAACCATCATTGTAAATGTTATTAGATAATTTAGAATCAATTTTTATTCCCATAAATAATCACTCCTTAAAAGTATTTTGGTTATATTTTTGTAAAAGTAATATAAGTAATTTTAATAATTATAACATAAAAGAAGGCTAGTGTGAATATTGAAAGGAAGTGGTTAAATGATGCATAAATTATCGTCAAGGGACTAAGTAATGAAAATAAAAAAAACAAACACCAAAAAATTTAAGGGACGGCAATCCCGGAAAGGAAAAAACTATGGAAGTTTCGGAATCCTGGATAAGGAAACAGGCTACAAAATTGCAATTATCAATAAAGGAAGCTGCTGAATTTGTTGGTAAAGGGCAGCAGTATGTGAGAGTAGGATTGCAGACAGGAAGACTTAAATTTGGAACTGCAATTCCAAAATTCAAAGATGAAAAAGATGAACTAGCAAGAAGAAGGGCCGGAAAACACAATTGGGATTATGACATTCAGCGTATTCAAGTTGAAAAGTACGTCGGGATAACATATGAAGAGTTTTTAAAAATGAAATTTGGAGGAATTTAAAATGAAATACGACGCTTTAGTAATGGTAAACAATCAAAATAAAGAAACAAGAAGAAAAATGGAAGAAAGAAAAATTAAGAACAGAATCAAGAAACTTGCAAGAAAGGTTGGTCTATCAAAATGACAGTCAGGGAAAAACTTGAGATAGAAATGGACAAGGAAGAGATTGAGAGATGGGAGGAAAAAATGCTGACAGTAAAAAATCTGATAAAGATACCAATTCTGATAACAGCAACAGTTCTTATACAGCTGGAAGTGATTAGTGAAAAAGGACGATGGGTCGCTGGGGGGAATTTAGCATTTCCCGTACTATTGATAATAATACTTTGGTGGCCATCTTATTTTAAAAAATGGAAATAGTGGAGCAGATTATGAAATTAAAAAGGAAATTAAAAAAGAAAGAAGAAAGACGGGCATTTGTATCAAAAGCAAAAGACTATACTAAATTTTCAACGGACGCAAACGAAAGGGCGAAGGTATTCTCGATGATGGGATTATCAAATTTATGCAAGCACTACAGAAATTATTTTAATATTCCTGGAATCACGGATGGAAACATTTTAAGAGGTGATACCAAAATACCAAAATTGAACGAAGAAAATACATTGTGGTGCACCTTTGGACTTGAGGACATTATACAGAGAAGTTTTAGGAGTATAACAAGGCTTGTAAAAGAGTTTGACTATGAAGAGCTGCAGAATCCTAACCAACGTAAGATACAGGACTTTAAAAATGAATTTGTAGTTGCAGAGTTTTCTAAAATGTATCAGTGGGAACTCGGAGATATAAAAACTAAGTTTAGCAGATACCTAAAAACTAGATATAGGGATACTGAAACTGCAACAAAACAAATACTTGTGATATTTGCATACTACAACATTTTTAAGAGATTTATACAGGTAAAACTAAAAGATTTTGACAAGAAAAATAGAATGTATATTAAAACATTTATTACAAAAACAGACAAAAAATTTGAGGAAATAAAACAAGTCATCATAGAAGGAGGAGAAGCCGACTTTGAACAGGATGCTATAAGTTTGTTGGCATTTGAAGAAGCTGGAATTGAAATTGCATGGATTGGTTATAAAAGAAAAGAGGCCATGAAAATAAAAAAAATAGCCAGCAACTGTCCAATACTGGCTAAGTAAGAAAATGGATAAGTCATTAACTTATAAGTTATTATAACAAATTTAGTCGAACAAATCAATACTTTGGAGAGAAGAAACTCCATAAAAAACTTGGCTGGCATTATACTTCCTAAATATTTATTAATAATGCAGTTGCCATTTTTTTTACTAATGTCAGCCTATAAAATATAGAAAGGATGAAAAGAAAATGGAAGATAAACTAAAAGCGACAGTAAAAACTTGGAAACTTCTGGAAGCTGTTAAAATTGCAGAAAATTTTGCACAAAAAAAGAAATTAGGAAAAGAATGTTTGAAAGGGGTATTTATAGAAGCGGATGAAAAGAAAAATGTTCTAGTGTTAAGAGCTTCGGACTCGGAAAAGTCCGTGAGAATTGAAATTGCAGGAGAAATAACTGGCGGTGGAAAAGCTCTAGTTTCTTGTAAAATTTTTAAGGATCTGGTAAAGGGAATCTCCAGTAATGATGTTGCAGTCACTGTTGAAAAGGATAAAATAATTGTCCAGACAAATGATTCTAAGGGAGAGATTTCATTGATAACAGGAAACCCTTTTCCTGACTTTGAAAGTGTAAAAGTGCCAGGATATTATTCATTTCAGAAGGAAGACTTGAAAAATCTTTTTGAGAATGTAATGTTTTCTGCTTCTACAAATGTCGAAAACTTTGCTGTAAATTGTGTGAGGCTTGATTTAGATGGAGAACATTTAAAGGCTATTGGGACAGATACCTACCGTTTGGCCTATGCAAGAGTTCAATTAAATCCCAATCCAAACCAAACTGAAGATTTTGGTGTGAGCATACCTCTGGAAACCGTTAAAGGACTTTTAAAAGTTATGAAATCTAAATTAGGTGCACCTGATGAAATGACGGCAGTTTCTATAGGAAAAAATGAAATATCGTTTAAATTTGTAGGAATAGAAGTTGTATCCGAGTTAGTTGACCTTGTTTTCCCGGATTACAAAACTATAATATCTGGCTTAGATAAAGATAGAACAACGATAGTTTTAAGCACTAAAAATTTTATATCTACACTTAAACGTGCTTATTCTGTAGCTAAAAATTCTCTTGAGTATAGAAATGGAGCGGTATTTAACTTTGCACAGAATAAATTGTTAATAAAATCAAATGACAGACATTCAGAATTTAAAGAGGAGCTGGCAACAATCCAGACTGGCGATGATTTAAAAATAGCACTAGATGTGAAATTCTTGCTGGATTTTATTAAAAAAATCAAGGATAAGACAGTAGTGATGAAAATGCTCAATAATAAGAGTGTGGTACTTGTTAAAGGTGGTGCTAGTGATGACTGGCTTTATTTAATGATGCCTTTGGCGTTAAGAGATTAGCAAAATATATAAATTGTATAAAATTTTAGAAAGGATAAATTAATTATGGAAATAAAGTTAATAATCGAAATTGAAGAAGGCAGCAGACCTGTGATTGAAAATTTTTCAAAGGC
>ERZ772971.2087-NODE-2087-length-11193-cov-5.203986_pt1 | contig 11193 bp, 18 predicted proteins | sample MGYA00511943_ERZ772971 | MGnify/ENA primary metagenome ERZ772971 (study PRJEB29015, sample SAMEA2737929) | human oral metagenome | biome: human oral; feature: human-associated habitat; material: dental | place: China | collected 2144 ... | reverse complement strand
TATTACTTATTAATTAAAATTTTGAGTTTTGGAACAATAGGGAAAATATTAGATGCTCATTTTAACGGCAAAAAAGTTTTCACAGAGTTTAATAATTATTTAAGTCGTAAAAACATTTTTAAGATTGGAAAATTAATAGATGAGTTAAAAACAATTATTATATTAAGAAATAGTTTATGTCATAAGGAAAGTTTTATAATATTTTTAGAAAAAGGATACAAAAAAAATATAAAATTAAAATTAAAAATAGATTTTTTACAATTAAGAATAAATGCTGCAAGCCATATATATGAATATTATGAAAACAGAGTAAATAAAAGAAAAAAGAAATTAGATAATAATTCATGGATAAAAAATTATTTAAATTATAGAATCAGTAATGAAAAAAATAATATATTTTTTAGTAAAATAAGGATTTATCTATAAAAAAAAAGCCATCGTCACCGTCTTATATTTTAAGAGGTAGTATGACTTTCGGGTTTCGTTGTAGTAATTGTAGCATATATTTTTTAAAAAAACAATACATATTTTTTAATAAAAATAAGGAGTTAGAAAAAATTATGAATAAAAATTATAAGATAACTTTATCAAAGGAAGTTGCAAGAGAATGTGCTTGGGGAGTTTTAGCAAAAATTAGTAAAATTGAAGATAATATTGAAAAAAGTCTTTTATTAGAAATAATTAATAAAGAATTTGGAGACAAAATTCAAGATTTGCCAAAAATGACTGAAAAAGATGTAGAAAATTTTGAAGTTATAATCCAATTTTTAAATAATGTTTTTAATAAAATGCAAGGTGAAAATTAATGAAAAATTATACAGATGAAGAATTGGAAAAACAGTTTAAAAAAATATTACATTTTTATAAATCAAGGTATTCTCCAACAGAAAATCCTAAAGTTTTTTTATTAGGAGGACAACCTGGAGCTGGTAAGTCAGGACTGGAAAATGCTATAAATATAGAAAATGAATATATATCTATTAGTGGAGATGATTATAGAGAGTATCATCCTAAATTTGAAGAATTAAATATAAGATATGGTAAAGAATCATCAAAATATACTCAACAATGGGCTGGAGAGATCACAGAAAGGTTAATAAAAGAACTAGGAAAAGAAAAATATAATTTAATTATAGAAGGAACTTTAAGAACTGCTGAACTTCCTCTAAAAGAAGCTTATAGATTTAAAAAAATTGGTTATGAAGTTGAATTAAATGTTGTTGTAGTTAAACCTGAAAAATCTTATTTAGGAACGTTATTACGGTATGAACAGATGATGACAAAAGGGAAAACTCCAAGAATGACTCCAAAAGAACATCATGATTTAGTAGTAAATAATATTGGAAATAATTTAGAAACTATTTATAATTCTAAAGTTTTTGATAATATAAAACTTTTTGATAGAGAGAATAATCTTTTATATAATTTTAAAGAAAGTCCTGGTATTAATCCAAAAGACATAATTGATAAGGAATTTAAAAGAAAATGGGAAAAAGAAGAGTTAAATGAGTATAAAAAAGACTGGAGAAATCTTTTTAAAATGTTAGAAGAAAGGGAAACACTCCTAAATGAACTAGAACCAATAAGAATAACTATGAATAAAATTATAAGAAATATAAAGACTCAAGAAATTAAAAGAAGAGAGATTCCCAAAAAAGAAAAAGTTAATAGAAAAATAAATGAAAAGGAAAGATAAAAATATGCAAATTGATTTTAGTAAGACTAATAGATTAATTGAATGGTTAAAAAAAATGATATATTTAGATACTACAGTAGTGTCTGCTCAAAAAAGGATTGTTTTTAGAGGACAAGTATATTTTTGTGAGTTAGGAGAAGGAATAGGTTCTGAAGAAACTAAAGAAAGACCTTGTATAATTATACAAAATAATTTAGGAAATAAAAATTCAGGAAATATAATTGTAGCTCCAATTACAAATGGAGGGATACTTAGTAATATATCCGTATGTATTCCTAATAATAAATATAAATATACTGATAAAACAGGAACTCAACTTTATTTAAGTGGAAATATTTTATTAGGAAATATTGTAACTGTAAGTAAAGCAAGATTAGGTGATTTTGTAGTTGATTTATCTAAAGAAAAAAGTTTGATGGAAGAAATAGATGAAAAAATAATTATATCAATAGGACTATATTCTAAGTTTAAAAAATTAAATGATACAATCTCAGCTGATAAAATTACAATAGAAAAATTAAAAAATCAAAGAAATATTTTAACAGAAGAATTAAAAAATTTAAAAAATATCTTGCAAAAAGAAGAAAGTTAATATATAATATAGACACAAATAAAGTTAATCTTGTTAGGTTAACAAGTATGATTTTTCAAATTAGAGACAACCCGTTGGTTGTCTTTTTACTTTACAAATTATATCCAGACAGGTTGTCCGAATATATTGATTAAAAATAAGTATATAAAAGGTTAAATAAGAAAGAAAAATAAAAATATTTTACAAGGAGGTAAATGATTTGAATGAAAGTTATGAAGGTTTTATTAACCTTATTGAAGAAATAAAAAATTCTAGCCATTCTTTATTAGAAATTATAGATTTTTTTGAGGTTATATCAAAAAATATTCAGGATTCTGATCTAGAGGAAAGAGAAAAAGCTGATTTAAAAAGCAGAATAATTTTTGAAAAAGAAGAATTGAAAAAAGAAATTCAAGAAAATACAAAGAAAAAAGAAATGGAGGAAAAAATTAAAAAATATAAACAAAGAATTTCTAAATCTGATAAAAAAGAATTAGAGAAAATAAAAAATGAAATTCAAAATGATGATAAATTAGAGCATGAATTAAGCTCTTGTATAAGAGATAGAGAAAACACATTAAATACAGAATTTAATGATGATGAACCTAATAAAGGATGGGAACCAGAATTTTAAAAAATTATATCCAGACAATCTGTCTGGATATAATGTAATAGAAAACTTCCCTTTTTTAATTTTTTAAATGTAATATTTATGATTTATTATGAATAGTTATTTAGATCAGTTAAGACTTAATAGCTCCCTTCTATTAATGAGGCTGTTTCATGCCATTCTTTTAACTCAGCTACAGCCTCTTTATCTCCATTTCTAGCAGCTTCTTCTAATTTTTTTATAAGTTCATCTAACTTATTCATTTTTTCCCTATTTCCTTGTCTATTTTCTATAACAGCTTCTTTAATCATCTCCTTTTTTTCTTTTAACGAGTATGTTTTATAATCTTTGCCACAGCTAATTATAAATAAACAACATATAAATAACATAAAATATTTTTTCAATTTTTCCTCCTTATATATTCGGACAGTTTATTTTAAATATATTCAGACAGGTTGTCCGAATATTTCAGTAATAATTAAAAACATTAATGTATTGTTATAACATCATATTCAGTATTAGGAACAATTCTTTGAGTCTCTATAAGATATCTTCGTTTAAGTGCCTCAAGCTCTTTTTCTTTTTGTATTTTGTTATAAATTATAAAGGTTGAAATAACAATTATAAAAAATACACATAGCAATATCAATGACTTTTTTTTCATTTTACCTCCTTCTTAACTATTTATTATTTTTTTTATTTTTACAAACAGTGTTTCTACTTTCTTTTTCTTTCTACTATCCAAATTCTCCCATTTATCAAAAATTTCATTTGATATACTAGAAAAATTAATATCTTTTTCAAAAGTTTCTTTTTCTTGTTTAATATTAAATGATAATTGTTCTGTTGTCAATAATTTTTGAATATCTTTTTTGTTAGCTCCATTTTCAATAGAATTCAAGACTTTCTCTTCTATATCTTTATTATCCAAAATCACTTGTATGTTATCATGCGATAGTTCAAAAATAACTTTCTTTGCATTAAAACTTATGGCTTTTTTAAAAAGATTAGCTTTATTTCTATATCTTAATGCAGTTCTTTCATTAATTCCAACTAAATGTAACCACTTTTGATATGTTCCATTTTTATGGTTACCTATCTTTTGAAATACCTCTTCTAAAGTATCTCCAAGAAATATAACTGTAAAATCTTTTTGAATTAATAATTTCTTAGTTCTATCTTTTAAAAATTCTCTTAAATCTTCTTCTTCAAGAATTTCATTTATATAACTAAAATCTTCCTCTGAATATAAACTATCAAATGGATTTACTGCTTTTAATTCTGTATTTGCAACAGAAGTATCAATATTTCCTTGATTATTTTTTATAGCATCCATTTTTTCTTTTAATCTTGCTGAAATATTTTTCATTTTACACTTCTCCTTCCTTTTCATCTAATTTTTCTGTAATTTTAAGCAGTAGTTATGATAATATATCCTGAACCTCTTCAGCTTTTTTACTACTATATTCCCATATAGTTTTCTTTTTATCTAACATTACTTGAACAAAACTTAGATCTTTTATTGCTTCTCCTAAATAAATTGGAGTTCCTTTTATATTTTTTTCTAAAACTTCTCTATACTTCATTTCTATGACTCTTGGTTTAAATCTATTAATTTGTATTGCTAGTACTTTATTTAAATCAATATCATCTAAAAGATTTAAAATCCCCTCTATAGTTGCCTCATCACAAAAAGCTGGAATAATAATATAATCAGCAAGATTGACAAATTCAGTATCTATTTTCATTGTAGGAACACTGTCAATCAGTATAACATCATATTCTTTTTTCTTTTCATTAATCCATAATGGTAATTTTTCAATAAATTTTTTATCAAATTTATTAGATTCCAAAGGGATAAAATCTAAATTCTCTCTTAAATTTATAATATTATCTTCATCATTTAAAACAGCTCTTATTAAGCCCTTTTTTACTTCAACTTTCTCTTTTGACATAAAATTTAATATGTTATTTTGGCTATCTGAAGTTAGAATTAATGTCTTTTTTCCAAGTAATGCTAAACCATGTCCAGTTTGAGCAGTTAAAAATGTTTTTCCAATACCTCCTTTATTTACTTTGTATAGAAACACTTTTTTTTCTATTTCTAATGAATTTGGTAGGTAAAGTTTTAACTTATTATCTTCTATTTCTGCAAAAGCTAGAAAACTTCTCTTTAATCCAAAACTTTCAAATATTTTAATGAGAAAGTTAAATGTATCTGTTATATTTGCTACACAAGAAATTACAGACATACTAGAATCTTCTATAAAAAATACTTTAAAATCTTCTGTTGCAACAACAATATATTTAGCAAATAGAAGGGCTCAAACTACTTTTGATAGTGAATTATATAAATCTCTTGGATTAAATTTAAAACAAATAGAATTAATATCAAGATTAAGAATGCAAAGAGATTATTATGCTGTATCAGATATTGGAAATTTAGATTTTACCCCTGATTTTTCTGAATTTGAATTAGCATTTTTTGGTTCAAATTCACCTCAAGACCAATCTAAATGTATTGAGATAGAAACAGAGTTGAATAAATATGGATATATTGGAGAAGAAAGAGAAAGAGAGTTTTATAAAAAATGGAGAATGTACAAAAATCTAAAAGAAAACCTTTAAAAAAAATAATATATTATAGTGTTTTGTGGTTTTTAATTTTCTTAATTATAAGTTTTATTAGCTTTATAATTTTTGCTAAGAAAAATAAATATATTTTTAATATATCAAAATCTTTGCCAATTGGAATATATCAAAGATTGGAAGAAGATAAAAACTTTCAAAAAGGGGATTTAGTTGTATTAGATATTCCAAAAGAAAGAATGGATTTCATGATTTCAAGAGGTTATATAGATGGAAATATGTTAAAGACAATGTTAAAAAGAATTGAAGGTGTTGAAGGAGAAACTTTTAAAATACTCTCTATTGAAGATTTAAAAACCTATCAACTTAATGAAAATATTGAATTTTCTTCTATAGATATTCCAAAATCACCAAAAAAATTTTTAGTTAAAGAAAATAAAATTCTAGGTTCTATAAGTAATTTTGATAGTCATGGAAGAGAACTCCCTCAAATGGAAAACCCTCTAATTTTAAATAAAGATGAATTTTTTATGATGGGAGAAAGTGATAAATCTTTTGATTCAAGATATTTTGGAAAAATTAAAAAGGAAGAAATTCTTTATAAAGTAAAACCAATTTTAACATTTTAGGAGGAGATATGAAGAAAAGTATTTTATTGGTTATAGGATTTATTTTAAGCAGTTATTCTTATGCAGATATAGATTTATCTATGAACTATGGAGGAGCGACAGAATGGGGATACTCGGGCTTTGAAATAGGAAGTAATTTTATAAGTCATGGAATAAAGTCTGATGAAATAACTAGAGATATGAATATAAAATATGCTGAGATAAAAAATAATACAGATATCCTAGTTAGAAATTTAGAAAATGATAATAGAGATAGGGATAAACTAATAAGTGGTGATTATACAAGATTTAATTCAAAAAAATATAGTACAAATAATTATTCTATTTTATTAGGATTATCTTCTGATAATGATAGTAGAGCTGGAATAAAATTCAATTTTAAAAATGGAAAATTTAAAGAAGATAATATAAAAGAAAAAGGTTATTCAGCTAGTTTATTTTACCATTTAGATAAAGAAAAATATAATTTTACAATAGCCCCTTATATTGGAAGAGATGAATTAAAACTTGATAAGAAAGAAAATAAAGAAAAAGCAAATTATTATGGAGTTTATGGAATCTATAGTAGAAAACTTCCTTATGAATATTTAGGAACTTTTGATTATTTAACTCCTTCAGTTTTTATAGATACTAATTATTTAAGATATGACTTTAGAAGCAAAGAAAAAGAAAGTAAAAATAGAAAAAATAATACTTTAAATTCTACAATAGGACTTGAAGGGAAAAATGAAATTTTTATAGATGATACAAAAATAATTACAACATTAAAAACAGGGTATAATAGAGAATTTTTAGCTAGTAAAAAATATAACTCTTTAGACACTAAAGAAAAAGATTTAAACAAGGTTATTGGTGAAATAAAAACAACAATAAAATACAATGAAGTTATTGACATATATGCTTCATACAAAATAGAAAAATCTATGGACACAAGTTACTATGAAAGAGTTGGGACAGTTGGATTAAAAATAAAATTTTAAGAGGAAAAATATGATTGAAATTGATGAGTTTGTATTTGATAAAGATAAATTTATACTCTCTGTACATAATGGGGATATATATAAAACAAAACATACTTCAAGTGAGGTTATAAATAACCATGATTTTTTAACAGTAAGTAGCAAATTTACTTATAAAATAAATAGAAATTTTATTTTAGACAATCTGGACATTCTAATGAATAAAAAAATTGTATTTGTCAATATAAAAAGCAAGAAAAAATATTAACTTAATATATTCTTCATAAGAAGTTTATATAAATATAGGATGTAGGAAAATATTTAAATATATTTCCTCATCCACCCCTAAAATAAAGGAAGGTGAATAATGAGTATTTTTAAAAATTTTCATTTAAGAAATAAGAATTTATTAATAACTGCAAAAACTAGAACAGGTGTTACAAGTTCAATAATGGTTCCTACTATTTTAGAAAATAATGATATAAATTTTGTTATTTTGGATTTTAAAGGAGAGATTTATTCTATTACTAATGAACATAGAAAAAAATATAGTAATGTGTATTTTATTAATAGGAATACCATAATAGAAGATGTTGATAAAATAGATTATTCAAGGAGGTTTACAATCTATATCTATTGTAATCCATGCAGAGAAAATATAGATGAAATAAAAGTTTTTGAAAAAATTTTAAAAACTATAGATGACAAAAGAATTAGATGTATAACTCTAATAGAGCATTATGAACATATAGCTAATATATTAAGAGAACTTAAAATTGGAAATAACAATAAATTTTTAATATCTACTCAAGAAAATGGTAATTTAGAAATTATTAGAAATGATTTAGAAAAATTTGATACTGGTTATATTAATCTAACTAATAATTCAATTTGTATAGGTAATAAAGAATATAAACAAGAATTCTATTTTAAAAATCCTGAATATATGAAACAGGTAAATTTAAATAGAAGTAAATAATATTTGTGGATACTGGAGGAAAATACAATGCTTAATAAATATCCTGATGTATTAACAGTAAAAGAAGCTAAAGAAATATTACGAATTGGTATGAATAGTATGTATCATATATTGCAATCCGGTGAATTAAAATCAATTAAGATTGGAAGAATATATAAAATAAAAAAAGAAAATGTGATAGAATATATAAATAGAAAGAGTAAAGAAAGGATAAAAGAATAGGAGGTTTCTATGTTATCTGGGACTTTACGAATTAGAAATAATGTTTATTATGCTATAATATATTGGCAAAATGAAGCAAAAAAGCAAGAGCAATTTCCGTTTTCAACTGGTATAAAAGTTAATGGAAAAAAAGAGGAAAAAGAAGCAAACACCATATTAATGGAAGCAAGAGTAAATTTTGATCCAAATAATATAAAAAAAATGAAAGAAAAATATCTCAAAAGGAAAGCTAGAAAAAATATTATAAAAAATACAGAAATTATGAATTTATCTGTATATGAATTTTTTGAATGGGCTTTGAATATCTATTTACTTAAAAATCCATCTTTAAGTATTGTAACTAAAAATGGATATAAAAATGAAGTAAAAAAAATGAAAAATTATGCTCCTTTTAAATCAATAAGTTTTGCTGAGCTAACTAAAAAAGATATAGAACATTATTTAGAATACCTTTTTATAATAGAGAAATTAGCACCTTCTACAATTGCTAAGATAAGAGTTGTGTTAGGAAGTCTTTATAAAGTTGCAATCCAAAGAGAATTAGTGGAGTACAATTTAATATATAAAACTGAGCCAATAAAAGTAAAAAAAGCTAAGAGAAAAGCTCTTTCAAAAGAAAAAGCTAAAATATTTTTAGAAGCTTTAGAAAATAGTGAATACAAATTAGAATTTTATTTACTAATATTTTTGGGACTTAGAAAAAGTGAACTTTTAGGAATAATGATAGATAATATAAATTTTGAAGAAAAAAGTCTATGTTTGGAACAATCTCTTATCTGGGATAGTGAAAATAAAATATATGTTGTTAATAGGGAAATGAAATCTCCATTAGCACATAGAAAATTTCCTTTAATTCCCATACTTACAGATTTTTTAACAGAAAGGATAGATAGGATAAAAGAAGATAAAATATTTTTTGGAAATACTTATGGTATAGATAAAAAATTAAATTTTAATGCTGAAGGATACTTATGTATTGATAGAGAAGGAAAAATTTTAAGAAAGTTTAAATTAAATTATGAGTTAGATAAAATTCTAAAAAATATAGAATTAGAACATTTAAGTATACATGAATTACGGCATACTTGTGCAACACTAATGTATTCAGAAGGAGTTGATTTAAAAAAAATACAATATTGGTTAGGTCATTCTAATATTTCTACAACAGCAAATATTTATGCACATTATGATAATAGTAAAAATTTTGAAGTTATTGGAAAATTAGAAAAAGCATTAACAAAAAAGATTGATTAATTATAAAAAATTGAATATAATAATATTGTCAGAAGCATTGTCAAACAAACATTTATTTGAGAATACTTCTGACAACAACTAAGTAATAGTGAATTTGAGAAATCTTAGAATTTATATTGAAAAGTTTTTATTATACAACCAAAAATTGTAGCAATCCTTATTTTATAATTAATAAACAATATCTAATATTTCATCCAATGTACTCTCTGTCATTTCATTCAATATATATTTCTTTTCAAATTTAACATATCTCCATTCATTTTTTGGATTATTTTCCTTTTCCTCAAATATATTTCCACCAGTAGTAATCTTTGCCTTATTCGTTGAAAAATTAATACTTGTTCCTTCTTCTTCACCAGTATTTCTCATATATGCATTACTTTCATAACCAATAAGTTCAAAGACATTATTTTGGAATCTAAAAATATATACATTTGTAGAAGTCCACCAACTTCCAGCACTCATAAAATAATTAAAAACTATTTTTAAAACATTATTCTTTATGATAATATCATCTAAAGTATCCATAAGAGCAGGATTATCATCATTTCCTTCACTTTTTATAAAGCCTTTATCATTTTTACTTGCTAGAACATAAGTTCCATCTTTTTGTTTAAATAGGACTAAAAGTATTCTTGGATTTAGATTTAATTCTTCAGGACCAAAACCATCATTTTTTTTAATATTTTTTTTGTCCTCTTTTTCAATTACTATAACAGTATCTTCAAGTTTATCCCTATTCAAATCACCATTAGTAGTAAGAATTTCTTTCCAACCTTTTGGTATAAAATCATTAACAGTTTTTGCTTTTTGAGGAAAATTTTCTCCAAAAATATAAATAGAACTAATTAAAAATAATGATAAAATAAAAAATAATTTTCTTTTCATAAATCAATTTCTCCTTTTCACTTTTGATATTGCCACTTAAGTGTATCATTAATTTTAATTTTAGTAAATTTTTTTCTTTTAAATCAAATATAAAATGTGTAAGAAATTGAACTACTCTAAATATTGGGATAGTTTTATTTTTATAATAGGAAATAATAATGAAAGAAAAATTCACAGGTTTTTTGTTCAGTTTGAAAATAATGTTCATCTGTAAAAGAATGCCAATCAGTATAACAAACTAGCCAATTATTTTCTCCTTGAATTAAACACATATCATTAAAGTGCAATTCTGTTGTTATATAGTAAGTTTTTAAATAGTATTCTTTTGGTTTTTGGGCTTCCAGTTTCTAAAACTTTTAAAAGTTCAGGAACTGTTTTTATTGGAAGATATGATAATAATTTTTGTCTTCTCAAATCATTCTTTTTTTCTGTATGTAGAGCTACAAAATGTGCCCATATCTTTAAAACAATAACAACAGGTAAAACACAACAAAAAAGAACTATAAGTAAAATTTTAAATAATGTTATAATAAAAACCTCACTATTCTTCATCTTCCAAAAATAAGATATATGGAATAGCTAAAACAAGTATAACAAAAGAAATGGTTAATATTTTTCCTATTATTCCACCTAAAAAATAAAGAAAAAGTATAAAAAGTAGAAAGATATAAGTTCCAGGATATAATATAATCACACCTAAATACATTATAGTGAAAAATAAAATTAAGAAAATTTTTGAAACTAATTTTATTTTTGATATTTTCTTTTTATTTTTTTGGGAAATAATACTTTTTTT
>ERZ772971.2086-NODE-2086-length-11198-cov-4.119627_pt1 | contig 11198 bp, 9 predicted proteins | sample MGYA00511943_ERZ772971 | MGnify/ENA primary metagenome ERZ772971 (study PRJEB29015, sample SAMEA2737929) | human oral metagenome | biome: human oral; feature: human-associated habitat; material: dental | place: China | collected 2144 ... | reverse complement strand
ACTTAAAAATACCTAATATTATTGCCGCTGCCGAAATTACCAATGCCGATGCCATTCACCCTGGATATGGATTCCTTTCGGAAAATGCAAAGTTCTCTAAAATTTGTGCTGAACACGGTATCAAATTTATAGGAGCTTCCCCCGAAATGATTGAAAAAATGGGCGATAAGGCTTCAGCCAAAGCTACTATGAAGGCAGCTGGCGTTCCTACTGTTCCAGGTTCCGATGGCTTGGTGCAATCCTTAGAACACGCTAGAAAAATAGCCGCCGAAATAGGTTACCCTGTGATGCTAAAAGCTACTGCAGGAGGTGGAGGACGCGGAATGCGCGATGTCTGGAAGGAGGAAGACCTTGAGAAAGCATTAAATAGCGCAATGCAAGAAGCAGGAGCAGCTTTTGGCAACGATGCTATGTATATGGAAAAACTTATCGTAGACCCTCGCCACATCGAGATTCAGATAGTGGGCGACCAGTACGGTAAGGCTTGCCACCTATCAGAGCGCGACTGCTCTATCCAACGCCGTCACCAAAAACTTACCGAAGAAACACCGTCTCCTTTTATGACAGAAGATCTTCGGAAGCGTATGGGCGAAGCAGCTGTCAAAGCAGCTGAGTTTATTAAATACGAGGGCGCGGGTACTGTAGAGTTTTTGGTGGACAAAGACCGCAATTTCTACTTTATGGAAATGAATACCCGTATACAAGTAGAACACCCAATTACCGAACAAGTGATTGATTACGACCTCATTCGCGAACAAATATTGGTAGCGGCAGGAGTGCCTATCTCAGGGAAAAACTACACTCCGAAGCTGCACGCTATTGAGTGCCGTATCAATGCCGAAGACCCTTATAACGACTTCCGCCCGTCTCCAGGGAAGATTACTACTCTACACGCTCCTGGAGGACATGGTGTGCGCCTTGATACCCACGTTTATAGTGGTTATGTGATTCCACCTAACTACGATTCTATGATTGCTAAGCTTATCACCACTGCGCAAACCCGCGAAGAAGCGATTGCCAAGATGAAACGCGCCTTAGATGAGTTCGTAGTAGAAGGAGTGAAAACCACTATTCCTTTCCATTTGCAACTGATGGACGATCCTAACTACTTAGCAGGAAACTACACTACTAAGTTTATGGAAGACTTTCAGATGAAACCGCAAGTAGAATAAGGAACTCAAAATAATATAATGAAAGGGACTGTCTAACTCATAAGGAAGATAGTCCCTTTTATTTCATTTTTAAATTGTAACATAATGAGCAATAATATTAAAAATACCAACACTAATTTTGAATTAACTCCTGAACTCAAAAAACTACAAAACGCTACTACCTATTTTGAAAAACTCAAAGAAATGACCCTTTTGGGTATTACTTCTGGAAAAAGACCCTTTGCTAATGTACTTTTGCTCTTCTTACTGAACATCTTTTTTCTCCTTATAGCAGGGAGCCTAATCGCTTACAAAGGATTTGAATATAAATACTTGCTTTTCTTTTCTATTGTCATAACAATAGGTATAATCTTTGTGCTCTTAGGAGTCAAACGAATGCTTACGCTGCTCCAATGGGATTACTATTGGTATGTCTTTAATCAGCTAGAACCCTTTGTGCGCAATATATGTAGTGCTATTTTAGACAAAGTAGAGAAAAATACCAATAAAATCATTACTCCCGATCAGCTAAAAGGAGTTTACAATACTTTTATTCAGCAAATACCTTCAGCTTTCCAGAAAGCCTTTTGGTTTTTGTTAGCACAAGTGCCAATAGTAGGTTTAGTGGCCGATATTTACAGAATACCTACCCTGAATACTTACGAAAAGCGCAGTGACCAGTTGGTAGCAAAACTAAAACAATATTTGCAAAACAGCATTCAGGAAGAACGCCGTTCTCCTTGGCTCACCAAAATGTTTTTGCTTAATATAGTTCTTCAAATCATAGTACTTTACTTTTTAATTCACTAAAATTACTCTCCAATGAAAATAATTGCAATGATACCCGCCCGTTATGGGGCAACCCGTTTCCCTGCCAAACTGATGCAAGATCTCGGTGGCAAACCTGTAATAGTGCGCACCTACGAAGCAGTACTTGCTACAAAACTCTTTGAAGAGGTTTATGTAGTAACCGATGACGACCGCATAGAACAGGCGATTGCCAGTGTAGGAGGAAAGGTGATTAGAAGTCTCAAGGAACACCCTAGTGGAAGCGACCGCTTAGCTGAAGCTTCAAAAAATTTAGAGGTCGACATTATCGTCAATGTTCAAGGCGACGAACCTTTTACCGAGACAGGCAATCTGCAAAGCCTCATTCGCATTTTTCAAGAAGATACTTCCAACGAAGTCGATGTTGCCTCTTTGATGGAGTGCATCACCGATTCTCAAGAGATTGCAAATCCTAATAATGTAAAAGTAGTGTTAAATAAGAATTCTGATGCCTTGTATTTTTCAAGGGCTCCTATTCCTTTTGCACGAGACGAAAAGCACCCTGCTACTTATTATAAGCATATAGGGGTCTATGCCTATCGTAAACAGGCCTTGCAGCAATTTACAGAGCTATCTCCCTCATTATTAGAAGAAACTGAAAAATTGGAGCAACTCCGATATTTAGAAAATGGCTTTAAAATACGCTTAGCCTTGGCTCACACTCCCACTATAGGTATTGATACCCCCGCCGATTTAGAAAAAGCCCGTACAAAAATATTACAAAAAAATTAACATTTTCATTGAACTCTGATCACCAATAGTTTATATTCCTGTTGATGATATGTTTGCAAGATTGTTAATAACTTTGTGGATAAGATATTTGTGTGCTAAAAAAAAACTACTAACTTTGCAGCGTTGAACAAAATGGGAAAAAGGCACTTTACATCAAAATTGAAAACTGTAAAAGTCTACCGTTCAAAGCAACACAGCTAAGAACGCACTTTCTTAAGAAAGGTATAATTGCTATAAACCCCATTAAAAAATATTTCTAAAATGAATGCAATAACGAAAAAACAGTATTTTGCTTTAGACATCGGTACTACCAAAATTGTATTGTTAGTTGCTACCAAGAATGAATATGGTAAAATTCAAGTATTAGGCTATGGGCAAGCTCCTACTAGAGGAATGGATTGTGGTACGGTGGTTAATGGTTTGGAAGTTTCTAAAGCTATATTAGAAGCAGTCAATCAAGTACGTGATAAAATGGGAATTGACCCTAAAAATGTTGTGATAAGCATTATAGGAAAAATAAGAACCGAATTCCGTTCCAATTATATTGTGCGATCTAATCCAAAAGAGTTAGTGGGCGCTGCCGATATGAGACAGTTAGAACAGCAAATAGCAGCTCTTAATCTTAGTCCAGGAGAACAAGTACTTCAAATCGTACCTCAATGGTTTAAAATGTCAGATGGGGTAAAGACCAAAGAGGCCATAGGTTTAGTTGGTGAACGCCTTGAAGCTAACTACCTTGCAGTTATAGGCAATCAAGCTGATATTGAAAACGTTTGTGCTTGTGTCAAAAGAAGTGATTTAGTGCCTACTAAGACTATATTGCAACCTATCGCTTCTGCACAAGCAGTCCTTAATGAAGAAGAAATGGAAGCTGGCGTTGCGTTGGTAGACATAGGGGGGGGCACTACTGACATAGCCATATTCAAAAATGGAGTGCTTAAAAGCACAGCTGTAATTAAGTTAGGAGGAAATCACATAACCAAAAGGATACGTGAACTTACAGGCATACTTCCTAAAGAAGCAGAGGCATTGAAACTTCAATTCGGTTGCGCTTGGCCTGGGGCTCTAGAGAACAGTTCCTCAACTTATGTGATGATTGGCAAGTATGGAAACAAAGAGCCTGATAAGAAAATATCTACGGGGCGCCTTGCAGAGATAATTTATGAAGCCTCTGAAGAAATACTTACACAAGTTGTTAATGTATTGAAAGCTTATGGATATCAAGATCCTGAGAAAAGACTGGATGCAGGCATCGTATTGACAGGTGGTGGGGCACAACTGAAAGAGATAGATCTTGTTATGACCTATCTCTCAAAGATAGTGAATACTCGTATAGGTCTTCCTAGTGCTAAAGTCGCTGGAGATACCGATGACAAACTTATTTCCCCTGTCTATTCTACTGCTATTGGTTTGATATGCACTGCTATAGAAGAAGATGAAAAGGAAGAGAGTCTTGTAAACAAGGAAAGTTTCAAAGCAATGTTAGAGTCCAACCTTAAAAAGAAATTTTCTGTAGAAAAAGATCAGGAAGACTTGCCTGAAGAATCATACACAATACCAGATGATGACGATGATTTCGAAGACGATGAAGAACAAAAAAAGAGTGGTTTTAAAAGTACTTTTATAAATTCAATTAATTCGATAAAAACCTTTTTTAACAAGCAGTCTGAAGAGAAGTAAATGGATTTTTTTCATTGTAATACACTCAGAAGATATTTCTTTTTTATAAGGAAAGGTCTTTTTAAACAAGCTTCTTAAATTTTTATGGGAAACAAGGTGATTACGTATCATAAAAATTTAAAACAGTCATTAAAAAAATAAGAAATTTAAAAAGTGTAATTTTATGCAAAATAAACAACAAATAGTATCGTTTGATATGCCAAAAAACAATAGCAACTTCATTAAAATAATCGGAGTTGGAAATGCAGGTTTGAATGTAGTAAACAACATGTTTAGAGAAAATATCGTTGGGGTAGACTATATAGTCTGCAGTACTGATATTCAAGCTTTGGAGGCTAGCCCTGTCCCTAATAGAATACGCTTAGGGGCTCAAAAATATGGAGCGGGAGCTAAGCCTGAGCGTGGTGAGCAGGCAGCTAAGGACTCAACTGAAGACATTATTAAAGTATTAGATTCTAATACTGAGATGCTTTTCATTACAGCAGGCTTGGGAGGTGGCACAGGAACAGGAGCCGCACCAGAGATTGCTAAAATAGCTAAGGAAAAGGATCTTTTGACAGTTGCTATCGTAACTATGCCTTTCGAATACGAAGGTGTGCAACGTAAAAAGAATGCTATGGAAGGGTTGAGAAAACTAATGGGAGAGGTTGATGCATTTTTAGTAATAAATAATGATAAAATAAACGAGCTTTATGGCGAATTGCCCGTTAAAGAAGCGTATAAACGAGCTGATAGTATCCTTACAAGAGCAGCTAAAGGATTAGCTGAAGTTATCACTAAGAACTATGATGTGAATATCGATTTAGAAGATGTGCGGACAGTACTCAAAAATAGCGGACCTTCTATCATCGGTACTGCTTCTTCTGTCGGCGATAACCGTGCTATCGAGGCTGTTGCTGGGGCACTGAACTCTCCATTGCTAAATGATAATAAAATTACAGGAGCTAAGAAAGTACTTTTTCTGGTTACTTATAGTCCTTCTAAACCGGCTACAACTTCAGAGGTTAAGTATATTAGCGATTATATTCGACAGGAAGCTGGTAGTGAGATTTCAGCAGATGTTAATGTTATCTATGGATTAGGAGAGGATGATACTCTCGAACCTGATAGCATCTCTGTAATGGTAATTGCTACGGGATTCTCTACAGAACAACAAAAGGAAATCAATCTCTTATAAATTATAAGTAAAGAGTCATTGTTAATACAACCTTTTTAAATTTTTCATAAGAGTTTAAGACACTCATAAGTAATTTACTGATGAAAAAGAAAGTATAGAAGCATTTTTGAATAGTTATGGAATTCTTTTAAAATATTGCTGAAAATACAAATGTAGGGAGGAATTAGAATAATAAAAAAATAACAGAATGAGTTTACAAGAAAAGCAACAAGTAGCATTTGATATGCCTAAAAATAACAGCAACTACATTAAAATCATAGGTGTAGGGGGGGGGGGATCCAATGCAGTAAACAACATGTTTAGAGAAAATATCGTTGGGGTAGACTATATAGTCTCCAATACTGATATTCAAGCTTTGGAGGCTAGCCCTGTCCCTAATAGAATACGCTTAGGGGCTCAAAAATATGGAGCGGGAGCTAAGCCTGAGCGTGGTGAGCAGGCAGCTAAGGACTCAACTGAAGACATTATTAAAGTATTAGATTCTAATACTGAGATGCTTTTCATTACAGCAGGCTTGGGAGGTGGCACAGGAACAGGAGCCGCACCAGAGATTGCTAAAATAGCTAAGGAAAAGGATCTTTTGACAGTTGCTATCGTAACTATGCCTTTCGAATACGAAGGTGTGCAACGTAAAAAGAATGCTATGGAAGGGTTGAGAAAACTAATGGGAGAGGTTGATGCATTTTTAGTAATAAATAATGATAAAATAAACGAGCTTTATGGCGAATTGCCCGTTAAAGAAGCGTATAAACGAGCTGATAGTATCCTTACAAGAGCAGCTAAAGGATTAGCTGAAGTTATCACTAAGAACTATGATGTGAATATCGATTTAGAAGATGTGCGGACAGTACTCAAAAATAGCGGACCTTCTATCATCGGTACTGCTTCTTCTGTCGGCGATAACCGTGCTATCGAGGCTGTTGCTGGGGCACTGAACTCTCCATTGCTAAATGATAATAAAATTACAGGAGCTAAGAAAGTACTTTTTCTGGTTACTTATAGTCCTTCTAAACCGGCTACAACTTCAGAGGTTAAGTATATTAGCGATTATATTCGACAGGAAGCTGGAGAGGTTTCTGCAGATGTTATTTATGGATTAGGAGAGGATGAAACTCTCGAACCTGATAGCATCTCTGTGATGGTAATTGCTACGGGGTTTCCAACAGAACAACAAAAAGAAATCCTAGGGCAATCTAATAGTATGATTCACGTATTAGATGACGACAATACCATTACCTGCGATTTTGAGGAGCGCCGTGGGGCTATTATGAATCCTAATCCTGCTTCTATCGCACCACCGGTGCAGTCAGCAGCAGTACTACAACAGTATCCTATTCCTTCTGTTCCTATTAAAAAGGAACCTTCTCTTGCCGATACCTTTAACACTTGGGTAGATTGCGAACTTATTACCTCTTCTGATGAAACTTTTGTAGTCTTTGATAAGGATAATTCTTTCCCAAACCCTACTCCTACACAACGAGTAGTACAGGTGCAACCTGCCATGCCCCAGCAAGAAAAAACTACTGTGCATCAGTTAAGAGATTCTTATAGCAACAACAATACCTATGGAATATCTAACGCGCATAGTGCTCCTACCCCCATAGTGAATGAAAAGGGCGAGAAGATTTTCCCTTTGAAGATAGATGATACCTATCAAATATTGGAGAAAACAACTTTTGAAGCGAAATCTTCTTCTTTCACAGAGAATAAGTCTAATGCATTTACTGGAGTAGGAATGCAACCTGATAATCGCAATGGTCAAATGATAATGAATTTTGATTCTCAAGAGGCAGAGGAAGAATTAAATACTTACTCTAAACCAGAAAAAGTTAGAGCAAAATTTAATAACTTGCAAAGCTATAACTATAATTTTCCTAATATAGGTACGCCGCAAATCTCACGTCTCTCTATCAGCCAAGATGCTGAAGGTCAAACGCTAATACGTCCTAACAATTCTTACTTGCATGACAATGTAGATTAAGCAAATATTAGTTACTTTAAAAAGAAATCGGAATGTTTAAAACACTTAAACATTCCGATTTCTTTATTTGTAAAGAAAACTCTTCTTAAATACTTCTCTTCATATCCCAATTTTCAAGATATTCAGCTACACGCTGTACAAATATACCTCCCAAGGCACCATTCACCACACGGTGGTCATAACTATGCGATAGCATCATCTTGTAGCGAATGCCTATCACATCGCCTTCTGGTGTCTCAATCACTGCAGGAACTTTCTTAATAGCTCCAATCGCTAAGATACCTACTTGCGGCTGATTGATGATAGGAGTACCAAATACATTGCCAAAAGAACCTATATTGGTTACAGTGTAAGTACCATCTTTCACTTCATCAGGTTTCAGTTGGCTTGCTCGTGCTCTTTGTGCAAGGTCATTCACTACTTTTGCAAGACCTTTAAGGCTCAGCCTATCGGCATTTTTAATTACAGGAACTATTAGGTTGCCGTCAGGAAGAGCTGTTGCCATCCCTATGTTGATGTTTTTCTTTTTGATGATAGTTGTCCCTTCTACCGAGATATTCATCATTGGGTAGTCCACTAAGGCCTTAGCTACTGCTTCCATAAAAATAGGGGTGAAAGTGAATTTTTCTCCTTCACGTGCCTCAAAAGCCTTCTTTACCTTGTTGCGCCATTGCCAGATGCGGGTTACATCCACCTCTGTAAAACTTTGTACGTGAGCAGAGGTTTGCTTGCTGTGGCTCATATGTTCTGCTATCATTTTGCCCATACGGCTCATTTCTATCCGCTCTTCGCTTTGTGATGAGCCTAGGGTAGAAACCTTCACTTCAGCAGGAGCTCCTGTGGTATAAGGATTCTCAATAGCTATAGCAGCTGTACTTGTAGTTTTACAGCGTTGCGAAAGGTAGGCTAAAAGGTCATCTTTAGTTACACGCTTGTTCAAACCGCTGCCTTGTATACCGTTCAGCTCTTCTATCCCAATGCCTTCTTTTTGAGCTATGTTTCTCACCAATGGAGAGTAAAATCTATCACCGTTATGAGCACTGATACTAGGTTGGCTCAGAGTGCTTTCTTGCACCTTTGTCATCATTTGTGCTACCAAAGAGGCGGCTTGGACACTTTCCGCGTCAGGAGTTGCTGGTGCTGTAGCATTGCTTTCTGTTTCTATGATAGCCATTACTTCGCCTATTTTCACTACCTCATCTACTTGGAATCTAATTTCGGCTACAACGCCACTCACTTCGCAAGGGACTTCCGAGTCTACTTTATCGGTGGCTACTTCTACAATTACTTCTTCGGCAGCAACGAGGTCTCCTACTTGTTTTAGCCAATTCGTAACAGTTGCTTCTGCTACGCTTTCGCCCATTGCGGGCAATTTGAATTCATATCTTGCCATTTCAGTTTACTTTAGTTCTTTCACCTCTTGTGGAAGATTCATATTTTTGGTTAATACACTTATTTTATTTAGGTCTATGTCGCCTGTTAGGAGCAGCACTACGGTCTGCTTGCTGCTTTCTGTCGCTTCTACTAGCATTAGCAATTCAGCTACGCGAGAGGCACTGCTACCTGTCTTGCTGAAAAACTTCACGTTTTGCGATTTGTCTTTCACCCGCATCAGTTCTGTTAGGGCAGCACTCTTTACATATTGCATTGCTTCTGCTTTCATTTGTATGGCCGCAGTCTTGCTTTCTGAGCTGAATATCTTCATCCCTTTCAGTTTGTTCGCAATCTCCATAAATTCCTTGGCATCAGCATCCTTGCTGTCTATTTTTGAAAGCATCTGGAACATCTTTTGAGAAACCACTACTGTGGCAATGTCCTTATTCGCTTCTAATTTGTCTAGAGAAGTCTGTCCGATTGCTGTCAAGGTAGCAAGAAAAGCTACTGAGGCTAAAAATATATTTTTTATCTTCATAACGAATGGGGGTTATTCAGTTTCTTTTTAGTATTTTGTGTTCGCTTTCCTCATAGGCTTTCAGGTATTGCACTTTCTCCAATCCTTTGTTGTACTCTTCAGAGAGCAATAGCAATCCTTTTCTCATCGCTTCGTACTCTTCTTGCTTAGCCCGTTTTTGTTGAGCTTCTATTGCCCAATAGCTCAATCCCAACACAATGCACACTACTATAGCTATTTTTGTAGTCTTTTTCATCTATTTTTTGAAGATTGATAAGTCGAAATCAAAGAAATACATCGTAAGTAGCACTAGTACAAACAGCACTATCCAAAAGGTTTTGTTCACGCCTGCATTTTTCCGATTCCTACTCTCGCTCCGTATAGCACGCCATTCTTCTGTAAAGTGGTTAGATACAGTCTCGCGGTCTCTGCGAATGCGCGATCCCATCTCAAAAGCATTCCCTTCTTCTTTCCCTTCATAGTAGCGGGGAGTGTAGTTGAAACGCTTGTTTTTCGGTAATTGAAATAACTTAATCTTCATAATGTGCAAAGATAAAAAATAATTAATAAATAGACAATTATCTTCTGCACAAATTTTATTCCAAAAGTGTATCAAGGTGTTCTATCACCTCTTTTACAAGGCTGTTTTCGTCTACAACATTCTCGAAAAGTTCGGTCTTACTCTTTTGTAAATGAATGATTTTCTCCTCAATAGTCCCCTTGCTTACAAATCGAACTACATTCACTTTGTTGCGTTGTCCCATACGGTGGGCACGTGCAATAGCTTGTTTTTCCGAAAACGGATTCCACCAAGGGTCTAATAGGAGCACGTACGAGGCTTCTGTTAGATTTAGCCCCACTTCTCCTGCTTTCAGCGAAATGAAAAAGAAAGATACCTCTGCTTGTTGTTGAAAGTACTCTACTTGGGTTTTGCGTTCTCCTGTGGGCACACTGCCTGTTAATTTAGCATATTTTATCTTGTGTTCTTGGCACCAAGCTTCGTATAGGGCTAAGTGTTGCACCATACTGCTGAAAACAAGTGCTTTGTGCCGTGCTGCTACAAGCTCCTCCATATAGCTTACTACCTCTTCGTATTTGCCCGAAGGCAAAGTGCTTTCTGGAGCAGCCAATATTGGGTGGTTGCTTATTTGTCGCAGTTTAGTCAGCATTTGCAAGGCGTTGAATTGATCTATTGGACTACTGAGGTGCAGCAACTGGTTCCTCACCTTCGATTTCTCTGCCTCATACCATTGCCCTTGTTCCTCTGTCATTGGGCAGTAGGCTATTTGCTCTTCCAATTCTGGCAGTTCCTCCAATACTTGCTCTTTAGTACGACGCAAAATGTGTTTCCCTACTATTTTCTTTAGCTCTTCTAAGGCTTTTACGTTCTTCTTTTTGCTGATTTCTACTTCGTAATTCTTGTAGAAGAAAGCATAGCTACCCAACTGGTTAGGGTTGATGAACTGCATCTGTGCCCATAGGTCGCTTAACGCATTCTCTATAGGGGTACCGCTTAGCGCAATGCGGTGTGAGCCATTCAGACTATTGATGGCCTTAAAGGTCTTAGAGTTCTTGTTCTTGATACGCTGACTCTCATCTAAGATGATGTACCTAAAAGTTAGTCCTTGTAGGTCTTTCACATCGTGTTCTACTAACGGATAGCTGGTGAAGACTATATCATAGTTGGTCAGGCGGCGCACTTTCTGCTTTCGCTCTTTGGCAGTACCTACATATTGGGTGCATTGCAAGTGTGGTGCA
>ERZ772971.2083-NODE-2083-length-11203-cov-3.358629_pt1 | contig 11203 bp, 9 predicted proteins | sample MGYA00511943_ERZ772971 | MGnify/ENA primary metagenome ERZ772971 (study PRJEB29015, sample SAMEA2737929) | human oral metagenome | biome: human oral; feature: human-associated habitat; material: dental | place: China | collected 2144 ... | reverse complement strand
GACCACTCCAGGTAGGCGGGCCGGTCGGCGCGCCGCAGCGGCAGGGTCTCGCGGATGGCGGGCTCGTCGACCTGCACCACCGGGATGCCGGCGGCCTCCAGGTCGGCGACCTCCGCGCGCAGGGCCAGGCCCAGCTGGTCGGCGACCTGGGCGCGCGGGACGTCGTCGCGCACGAAGGACCAGGCCATGATGGTCACCGGCCCGGTGAGCATGCCCTTCATGGGCCGGTCGGTCAGCGACTGGGCGTAGGCGCTCCAGGCCACCGTCATGGGCGCCGGCCGGCTCACGTCCCCCCACAGGATGGAGGGGCGGGTGCAGCGCGACCCGTAGGACTGGACCCATCCGTGCTCGGTGGTCACGAAGCCGTCGAGCAGCTCGGCGAAGTACTGGACCATGTCGTTGCGCTCGGCCTCGCCGTGGACCAGCACGTCCAGGCCGATCTCCTCCTGGAGGCGCACCACCCGCTCGATCTCGGCCCTCATGGCCGCCTCGTAGCCGGCGTCGTCGAGCCCGCCGCGGCGGTGGGCGGCGCGGGCGGCGCGCACCTCGGCGGTCTGCGGGAAGGAGCCGATGGTCGTGGTCGGCAGGTCCGGCAGGTCGAGGCGTTCGCGCTGCGCGGCCTCGCGTGCCGGGAATTCCTCGCGCCGGCGATCCGCCTCCGCCAGGGCCGCGACGCGTTCACGGACCTCGGGCCGGACGACGCCGGGCGCCTGGGCGCGCTCGGCGAGCACCCGGGAGGACTCGGCGATCTCGTTCGCCACCGCGTCCCAGCCCAGGTCGAGGCCGCGGGCGAGCGTGACGACCTCGCCGACCTTCTGGTCCGCGAAGGCCAGCCACGCGTGGAGGTTGCGGTCGAGCTCCTCGTCGTCCCAGGTTTCAAGCCCGGTGTCATGGGGGACGTGCTGCAGAGAGTTCGTGGTGGCGACGGTGACCCGCGCGGCCCCGAGCGCGCGGGCCTGATCGAGGAGATCCCGTGCCCGGGCGAGGTCGGCACGCCAGATGTTGCGGCCATCGATGGCGCCGACGACGAGGGTCACGCCGGACAGGTCGGCGCTACCCGGAGCCGGCAGCCGACCGCGCCCCGCGTCCACGTGGATGGCCTCGACGCCTGAGGCGGCCAGCGCCGCCACGGCACCGGTGCCGTCGCCGTACGGGGTCGTCACGAGGATCGCGGGCCGCTCCACTCCAGCCTGCGCCCCAGCAAGAGTCCGATACGCTCGTCCTGCTGTCTTAGCCAGCTCTGCGCGTGGGTGCCCGAGGTTGTCCGAGACGAGGGCGGGTTCGTCGAGCTGCACCCATGGGGCGCCGGCTGCGGCGAGTGCACGCAGCACGTCCGCGTAGGCGGCCACGACCTCGTCGATCCGGGAGAGCGGATCGAATCCCTTAGGCGCGTCTGTGCTGGCCTTCGCGAGCGCAAGATAGGTGACGGGGCCGACCAGGACCGGGCGGGTGACGTACCCCCAGCTGAGCGCGTCGGTGAATTGCCGGACGATCGTATTGTCGGTGAGGGAGATGGGGGTCTGTGGTCCGATCTCGGGGACGAGGTAGTGGTAGTTGGTGTCGAACCATTTGGTCATTTCGTGCGGCGCCACCGCGTGCCAGCGTGAAGTACAGGTCGAGGCCTTCGCGGCCGCGGAAGCGCTCCGGGACCGCCCCGAGTAGGAGTGTGATGTCCAGGACCTGGTCGTAGAGCGATGGCGCGTCGGCCAGCGAGGCATCCGAGGCTCCGAGTCCGAGTTCGACGAGGCGCGCCAGGTTGGTCTTGCGTAGCTGGGCTTGGGCATCGAGCAGGGCGGCGTCGCTGATCCGGCCGGCCCAGCGGGCTTCGAGAGCCTTCTTCAGTTCGCGGCCGCGGCCGATGCGTGGATAGGCGAGGATGGAGGCTGAGGGGAATGGAGGCATGGGTTCTCCTGGGTGTGGTACGTGGTTGTGGCGTGGTTCGGCGGTTCCGGGGTGGCATGCGAGCGCCAGCAGCAGATATGCCGACGAGCCACGTCAGGGCTTTGCTCAAGGAACATCCGCCGTCGTATGCGCGCGGGCGGAGCTGGTTCAGGTCAGGCGCGCATTCGGGCGCGAGCATTCCCGCGGTGTGTGCGGGTGGTGATCGACGGCCCGGTCATGGTCCCAGTGTGCCTGACTCGTGCCTGGGGCGGACCGGATCCCGGATGCTGGGATGGCGACCTCAGCGGGCTGTCATGTCGTGGTGGGTTGGTGATGTGGAGTTGGTGATCTGCCAGTGCGGCATGCTCGTGTCATGAGCGATCTCAACGAGCCCAACACCAGCCCCGAACACCTGCTCGCTGAGGTGGTGGCGAGTCACTTCATCAACGCGAGGGTCGCCGAGGAGGACGGCGACCAGGTCGTGGTGCTGGGGGAGGGGCTGCCGACGATCGAGTGCCACATCAACTCGATGCAGGAGGTCCTGCCGCACGGGACGTTCATCATGCTGATCATCCGGGGCGGGGCGCTCGGTCCGCACGGGGCGACGGTCACCGCCAGCGGCTACGGCGAGAATATGCATCACGCGCTCGTCGCGGCGGGGTGCAACTGGGCGTGCGCGTTCGGCCCGGTGCTGCTGACCGGGATCGGCCGCGCCGACCTCATCAACACGCAGGACCCCGACGTCGAGCAGTTCGAGGCCACCGTCGGCGGGCGGCGCTACCTGGTGACGATGAGCCGTCTGGACCGTGGTCTGGGCGCTGGGATTGGCAGCGATGAGCTGGCGGCCTGCCGTCGGCAGATCGGGGGATCTCAGGCCCTGACGAGGGCGGTGCTGGCCAGCGGGACCCTCCCCGCGTCGCGGTCCGGGGACGTCATCCCGCTGGGGTGCTTCCTGGGAATCGGGCCGACGATTTCCTCCGAGGTCAAATACGGTCTTGGTGACTGGGCTCCCGCGTGTGCCGTCTGGGACAACCTCCCCACCCAGGCATCGGGCTACCGGATGCTGCGTGAATGGGCGATCCTGGCGCCGGTCGAGCCTGCCCCGCCCCTGACCCGCGAGTCGTTGCAGCGCACCCTCGACCTGCTGCGTGCCGCCGGCGACAGTCCCCAGGGCGAGGCCGGCTGGCTGGGAGGCCGTCACCACGGCATGAGGCTCGGCGTCCCCGCTACACCCGCGCAACTGGCCTCCTGGGGGCCGCTGCCGCCCGATGCCCGCTGGTACCTGGAGACGATCGCCGCTTCTGGGGCCGGGCCCGGCTACGGACTCGACCTGAAACACTTCGAGGATGGCTGGCTGCACCTGGCCGCTGCCGGCTGTGGTGCTAGCTGGCTTCTCAACCTCGGCGACGGATCGGTGTGGCTGGACTCCCGCGCCTGCGATGATGACGTCAAGCAGGTGGCCCCTGGGTTCGCGTCCTGGTACGAAGCCTGGCTCGACAATGCGATCCGCGGCGGCGGGCCCTTCGCCCAGTGGGAATACCGGGTTGACGCGGCGTACCAGATGCTGGTGCAGGCCGCCCGCCACTACGACGACGTTGAGAACCTGCTGGGGTCAGACTTCCGGGTGAATATCAAAGGACCTGACGGGACAACCGTCGGGCCCTGCCACGCCTGCGAGGCCCTCTACGACCAGTGCGGGGTGCCGAGCACCGTCTTCAACCCCTCGAAGTAGGTTCCCTGGATGCGGTCATCAGGTTCCAGACCAGGTCGTCCTCATAGACCGGGATATCGGTGGCGACCCGGCCCTCCGCGAGCCGGATCACACGCTGGCAGCAGGCTGCCACGAACTCGGCGTCGTGGGTGATGACCAGCAGGGCATGGCCTGCGGCCGCCAGCTCCCTCACCAGTCCAGCCACCGCCCGCATGCCTACCAGGTCGAGGCCACTGGTGGGCTCGTCGAGGATGAGCAGGGACTTGCCGCTGGCGATGCAGGCTGCGATGGCCAGTCGCTGCTTCTGCCCGCCCGACAACGTGGCGGGATGCCGTCCAGCCAGCTGCGCCAAGCCCAGGCAGTCCAGGATCTCCTGGGTGTGCTCTGCCGACGGCACCCGGGCCTTGGGCAGCCCCAGGGTCACCTCGGCCTGGACGGAGTTGGCGAACAGCTGATGCCCGACGTCCTGGAAGACGATGGCCGAGGCCCGGTTCCGGTCCTTGACGAAGGCTGCACCGCCACGCATCCGAATTGTTCCCGCCGATGCCCGGTGCAGTCCGCACAGCACCCGCGCGAGCGTCGACTTCCCCGCGCCGTTGCCGCCGGTCAGCGCCACGGTCTCCCCGCTCCGCACCTCTAGGTCGACGCCATGCAGCACCTCCTGCCTCCCATAGCGTGCTCGCAGCCCCCGGGCTTGGAGGAACGGTTCCGGGGAGCTTCCCGTGCCTCGGGGGAGGTCGCGCGGACTTCGCGGATATCTGTGGTCCGTAGCCCTAGCCCGGCCAGCCCGCAGGAGTCCAGAGCAGCGAACTCCACAGGAGTCAGCCGCTGGGCGATGCCCCCGCCGGCCATGACCACCACCTCGTCGACGACGTCCAGGAGCCACCACAGCCGGTGCTCGGTGACCAGGATCGCAGCCCCCTTGCGTTTGGCGTCGAGCAGGTAGCCGCGCAGGGCCCTGATCGACTCCAGGTCGAGGTTCCCGGTCGGCTCGTCCAGCACCAGGTTCCGCGGGTGCGCTGCCCAGGCGCTGGCATAGGCGATGCGCTGTCTCTGCCCGTCGGAGAGGGAGAAGATTGAACGATCCGCCAGCGTAGACAATCCGAGTTCTGAGATGGTGGCATCGGTGCGTTCCCGGATCTTCTCCTCAGGCCAGCCCATGCTCTCCAGCGTGAAGGCGACCTCGCCGGTGGAGTCGACGTTGAAGAACTGGGTCCGCGGGTTCTGGAACACCGACCCGACGCGCTCGGCCACTTGCCAGCTCTCCAGCCCGGCACAGTCTTCGCCATCGATCAGCACCTGCCCGCTGAGCTCCCCGGGGAAGAAAGCGGGCGCGAGCCCGTTCGCCAGCCGGGTGATGGTGGTTTTCCCGCATCCTGACGCTCCGCAGCCCAGGACGCACCGGCCGTCGCTCACCGTCAAGTCGATCCCACGGACCCCTGGGGCCTCAGAGGCCGGGGTGGGGTCGGCCTGCCGGTAGGTGAAGGTGACGTCACACAGCTCGATCATCCGACGCCTCCCGGCAGGCCGGCCATGGGCAGGGCAAGCGCGACCAGGACGGCGAGTGCCCCGGCCGTCATCAGCGCCACATCGATGGCCCGCAACTCGATGTGGGTGTAGCAGGTCCGGTGTGCCGGGTTCTCGATCCCGCGGGCGACGGCAGCCATCGAGAGCTCGTCGGCGAGAACGGATGCGCTCATCATCAGGGGTACGTAGAGGCATTCCGCCGTGAGGGCCGGGTGCCGTAGGAAACCGGACGGGCCAAGCGAGATCCCGCGCATCCGCATGGCGTCCCGTAGATGCTGCCAGTCCTCGCGGATCGCTGGGAGGTAACGCATCATCACTGCGAGGGGAATGGTCACGGCCCGGGGCACGCGCATCCGGGAGAACGCCGCCATGAGCTCGTTGACGTGCGTCGTCGCGACGACCCCCGCGCCCAGCAGTGCACACGGCAGCACTTTCCGCAGCATCACCAGGAACGAGACGACCGTGGTTGTGAAGATTCCCAGGTCGAGAGGCTGCGCTAGCACGGAAACTCCTATCAGCGTGGCATATCCGGCGGCCAGCAGCGTGGCTATCCCAGGCCGTCCGAGCGCTGCCGTCAGGGTGGCGACGGCAGCCATCAGGCCCAGCTCATACCAGTGTGACGGCGACAGCAGCACGGCCAGGGCGCACGCCAAGAGGAGGAACAGCTTCGTCCGGGGATCGAGACGCAGTCCCCTGTTCCTCGTTTTGCTAGGCCGTGACACCGGCCTTCTCGAACTGTTTGCGCAGCAGCTTGAGGCCGGCCATGCCGCTGATGAGCGCGCACACCACGTTCAAGATGATCATTCCGGCCAGCACCCAGCCGGTTCCGGTGGCGGTCATGGTGGCCATGTAGTCCTGGCTGGAACCCCGGCCGGTGAGGTACTCGGAGTAGGCGGCAGGGGTGATCCATAACATCAGGTAGGAGCCCAGGGGATTCAGCGAGAACACCACAAAACTCAGTAGGTTGAGGCTCCGGTTCCGGAAGTCCCCGGCACCGGCGATGAGGTCGGCCACGATCCCCAGCGCGAACAGCGCCACCGCCCACAGCCAGTACATGCCGGTGACGAAGATGACGATCGCCTCTATGGCACCGAGGACCATGACCGGGCCGTGCTTGGGAACCTTGGCGATCAGCAGCAGATAGACCGGCCCGGTGAGCAGCGCTGCGCCCGCGGGCATCAGGAAGGTGAGTACGGGATTCGGGGCGAAGAACCCGCCCCCGGCCATCATGAAGACTAGGTGGAGCGCTGTGAAGATCCCGGTGATCACCAGGTCGCGCGCCGTCAGCCCCGATTGCTGTGCACCCGTCATGGTCTTCATCGCAGTCTGCCTCCTAAGGTTTGCCTAACGAATTTTCTGGGTCAGCGTATGGTTCACACTGGATTGACGGAGCTTGACCGGCGCAGGATGCGTCCGGGCGCCGTTGCACGGCGTCTGATCGCCGCACTGCGGCCGTGGCTTGTCGATAGGAGCAGCTGGGTATGGACACCATCCACGGCGGATCCCTCAGGGTCTCCGGGTTCCATGAGGTCACCTCGCCTGAGGGGTTCTGCCCGCTGTGGCGGTCCTACTCCTCCCAGGAAGGCGCGATTGGCTTCTTCCACGTGCTGGCCCCGCATGACGGCTGGCAGATCGCCATCCACGATTTCACCCTCGTCCACGACATGATCTTGGGATTCCCTCTGCCCGAGTACCTTTCCGTCACCTGGCATGACTCCATCGCGGGAGAGGATCTGACGACGGGGCGACGCATCCAGCCGAAGAGCCTCTGGGGTTTCTACAGCGACGGGGCCTGGCGCGGTCGCATCCGCGGCGGGGTGCCGGTCCGGTCTGTTGGCATCGAGGTGAAGCCTGCGATGTCCCGCGACTACCTGGAGCAGGAGTACGGTGGACAGTTCGAGTACGTCCGTGACGCCTTCGTCTCGCTGAGCGACATGACCGACTTTCCGGAGCTGCGCTCCCTGCTGCAGGGACTGCGGCCCCTCGCCGGGGACGAACGGCGCAGCAGCCTCTACTACGAGGGCAAGGTGCTCCAGGCGATGGGACTGATCATCGAGCGCACCAGGATCCAGCAGACTGGGCGGAGGAGATCATTGCCCCGACGTGACCGGGAACAGATTCTCAAAATCGTCGAGCGCATCGACCAGGACCCGGCCGCGGTGCCGCGCCTCGCCGACTTGGCCTGGGAGACCTGCATGAGCCCGACCAAGTTCAAGGAGAGCTTCCGGGTGGTGACGGGGTTGTCGCTGACCCGCTACGTGCGTCGCGCCCGGGTTGAGCGGGCCGAGGTGCTGTTGAGACAGCCTGAGGCCACAGTCCAGGGGATTGCTCGGGCTGTTGGATACAGCCGCGCATCCAGCTTCTCGGAGATGTTCCGGAGTGAGTATCGTCAAGAACGAGCGAATCCCTGGCGACCTTGACCTGCCTGCGGCTACCCTCGGAAGATGCCTAGTGACTCCCCGCCGCCTCTGGACCTGAGGCCAGTGCGGTTCGAGACCCAGCTGGGGGAGCTGACCTCGCCCGTGGTCATCGAGTTCGAGGACACGTCGCTGCGGGTGCTGACCATCCGGGGACGGCAGGGCGAGATGGTCAAGCTGCTGATGTCGCGGGCCGGGGCCACCCCGGAGTTCCTAGAGGCGCCCAGCCGGCTTGAGCTGGGCGACCTGGTTGTCGCTCATCTGACGTCCCGGCCGGTGCGGGCCTTCGCACTCCCGGAGGGCGTGGTGGCCCACCGGTTCCGGCCGGGAGTCCTTCTGGTGCGGGCGGTCGCCGGCATGGTCTTCGCCTCGCTGGCGGTGTTCGGCCTGGGGGCTGGCATCTGGCAGACCTGGCAGGGCCTGCTGGCTGCGCTCCTGTTCGTCGCTGTGGTCGCCGGGGCGGTGCCGCTGCTGGCGAGGTGGCCCGCGTTACGGCAGATGTATGCGACCGGCGAGGGACGCTATGCGCTGGACACCCTCCTCGACGACCGTCCAGCCGCGAGAGCCGCCGTCGCGCTGGTGGACGGCATCAAGGAGGAATACGGGCGGCTGCTGACCGACCTCGCCTACCGCATCGAGACGCCCGCGCTCTTCGACCCGGCCGACGAGCTGACCCGTCGCCTCACCACCGCTCTGATCCGGTGGGACACGACCCACGAGACCCTCGACGGGTCCGAGCTGGGAACCCTGGCAGCTGAGGTCCGCGTCGCCTTCGAGGCCGCCAAGGAGCATGCCGAGGCGGTGGGGCTACGGCATCTGCCTGAGGAGGCCCGGGAACCGGCGGGCCGTGCGCTCAAGGCCGCGCGGGTTGCCGCCGGCACCGACAGCCCGGGGGAGCGGGAAGCGGCCCTAGAACAGGTGACCGGTATCCTCGACTCCCTCGCCCTCTACTATTTGCCCCGTCCCGGCCAGGTGCGGCGCATGCTGGAGGGCCGCGCCCTGCTGGCGCTGCCGGGCCGCCGCAGTGTGGAAGAGGGCCGGGTGGAGGAGAAATGACCTTCGAGCTGTGGCAGCGGGTCCCCCTGAACACCAGCATGTTTGCGGTCGACAAGCTCTCCCTGCTGGTGCTGGTCAAAGACAAAGAGGAGATACTGGCCAGTGTCCGGGGAAATTCAGGACAGAACAACTTCGTCTTCTACGCTCCCATCTCCAAAGCCGATCACCCGATTCCCTATTACAGCCCGCAGGACAACCTCGGCGCATTGATGAGCGAGGTGGCGAGATCCAGCGATATCGAAATGATCGCGATCCCACCCATCCAATGGGGATCGGAGGCCTTCTCCCTGCGCAATCCCGCGAACCTCAAGCGGCTGGCGGCGATCGTCGGCGGACTGGCGCTGATCGTGGTCGTGGGCGTGCTCAACCCGCTGTACCTGACGTTCATCACGCCGCTGTATGGCGTCCTCATCTCCTTGATGTATTCCCGGGGGCGGCGCTCCGGCACCAAGACCACCCAGATCGCCGCGGCAGGCGAGATGCGACTGGATGGTAGCAATATCGTCGGATATGTCCTGGCGCGCAGCCGCGGTGAGCATCCACAATTGCCGACGGACACCCAGCGGCGGGCTGACATCGTCAAACGCGTGGAGGACCTCAAGGAGGAGTACGGACGGCTTTACTCCGACCTGGTTTATCGCATTGAGAATGCGGCCCTGTTCGACTCCTCCGCTCCGCTGACCTCGGAATTCCTGGTGCTGCTTTCCCGCTACGACCTGGAGGGCGACACCCTCCCGGTCGGTGACCTCGACGACCTAGCTGCGGAGCTGGAGATCAGCTACGTCACCGCCCGCGACCACGCGGAGACCGCCGGGATGCGGCACCTCCCTGCCGAGGCCAGGGCAGATGCGGACCGCGCGGCGAAGGCGGCCCGGCTGGCCGCCAAGACCACGAACGACGGGGAGCGGGCTGTGGCGCTGGAGCAGGTCCGGCGGATCCTGGAGTCGCTCTCGCTGTACTACCTGCCGGCCAGCCTGGTGCGCCGCGGCATCACGGACGGCGGCCAGTGATGCGGCGGATGCTGAAAAGGGCCGTGGTCCTGCTGTTGGGCCTGGCCTCGCTGCTGGCGACCCTGCACGTCGCCCGGGCCGCGATCCCCGGGATCCGCGGGACCCAGGCCGTCTCCAGCCAGCTGACCTGGCTGCGCCGAGTGAACCCCCGGGCCGCGCCTGAGATGCAGCGGTTGTTCCCAGAGGGGGAGTTCTTCCAGTGGGCGCTGTCCGGGCTCGCGGCGGGCAGGCTTGCCCGGGACGGCGTCGACCCAGCGGACAACCTCGCCCTGCTTGAGGAGGCCATCGCGGCGACCGGGGCGTCGCAGGTCGTGGACCGGTTCGGGGCTGGCGACCCGCTTCCGCACGGTGCCTTCTACCACGGCTGGCGGCTGTTGCTGCTAGTCGACCGCGCGGCCCTGACCGGCGACCCCGCCCAGCGGGCGGAGGTGGAGACCGAGGCCCGCCGGATCCTGACGGCCCTCCAGGCTGACCCGCTGCCGGCCTCCTACCCGGGGCGGGCCTGGCCGTGCGACGTGGTGGTCGCCCTGGCGGCGGCCCACCGGGCGGCGGGACTGGTGGAGCTGCCCGGGCTGCCGGCCGTGACGAGGCAGTGGTTCGCGGCCGTGGAAACCCACCGCGATCCCTCGGGCCTGCTGGTCCACCGGCGCGGTGGCGACGTGGCCAGAGGGTCGTCGCAGGCGATCATCCAGGCCTTCCTGCCTGACATCGACCCCGTCCGGGCCGCCCGCGAGTGGCGGGTCTTCAAGGAGCAGTTCGTCGTCTCGGAGCTGGGACTGGTCGGTGTCCGGGAGTATCCACGCGGCGTCGCCGACGACGGGGACGTGGACTCCGGCCCGCTGGTTGCCGGGGTGTCGGCCAGCGCCTCGGCGGTGACCCTGGCCGCCGCCCGCCGCAACGGCGACCTTGAGCTCGCGAAGGTCTTGGACCGGGAGGCCGACCTGCTGGGCCTGCCGCTGCCGATGGGCTCTGGCGCCGCTTTCGCCCTGGGGCTCATGCCGGTCGGGGACGCCTTCGTCGCCTGGGCGCGATCAGCCCCGCTGGGCGCGGCCTTGGACGTTCCCTCACCGCAGCCCTGGTTCTGGTTGTTCTGGCTGCTCGCCCTGGTGCCGGGCGTGGTCGCGCTCTGGATGTGCCGACGTCGGATAGCTGGTCTCGTCGCCCTCCGCCGGCCTGGTAGCGCAGGTAGGCGTGAAGAGTGCCAGCACATCAAGGACGGTGCCAGTGAACCAGGCGGATCTGTCATGAATGAGACGACTGTCGGCCGGTGAGTTTGCTGCGCTCCTAGCGCACCTCCGGGACTGGGCGGGGCCAGGCACCCAGGTTCTGCCAGACGAAGTCGGGCACGCGTCCGAAGAAGCCGACGAGGAAGGACAGCACCGCCTCGATGTTCTGCGGCCACCAGTCATTGTCGCCACCTATGAGGATGCGACCCTCTGAGATATTGAAGCTGACGGGGCCCGACGCCATGAGGTACTCCATCTGGCGCTGGTGGATCACGTCGAAGGCGAAGCGGAGTTTAGCCGCTGTAAGGTTCGTGAATCCGCCAAGTCGCGCCCTCCATCCAGAACAGTGCGAGGAAGAGGGCTCTCTATAAGGGC
>ERZ772971.2074-NODE-2074-length-11229-cov-3.717469_pt1 | contig 11229 bp, 9 predicted proteins | sample MGYA00511943_ERZ772971 | MGnify/ENA primary metagenome ERZ772971 (study PRJEB29015, sample SAMEA2737929) | human oral metagenome | biome: human oral; feature: human-associated habitat; material: dental | place: China | collected 2144 ... | reverse complement strand
CCCAGCGGCAGGCTCACGCCCCACATAAACACCGCGCCAGTCATTAGCGGAAATTTAGCATCGCCGCTTGCGCGCAGGGCGTTTACGATGACGATATTAAAGGTTCGTCCCGTCTCAAGCGCGATAGAAAGGGTAAAAAGCGGCAGCATGACGGCCTTTAGCTCCTCGGTCAAATTTAACCGCTCCATGATTTCAAATTTACCAAAATACGCCGCTAAAACGACAGCTAGAGTCGCGATAAAGCCGATACGAAGCGCGCGGAAAGTGCGCGAGTAGGCCTCGTCAAATCTCATCGCGCCGACTAGGTGGCCGACGATGACTTCGTTTGCCACGCTGATGCTGGCTCCGCAAAGCAGGATAAGAAGCGTTATCTGAAAGTAAATGGTCTGCACGTTTAGGCTAGCCTCGCCCATGCTCGCTACAAAGCCGAAAGCCACCATATACTGCGCCATCCAGAGCAAATTTTCGCCCGCACTCGGAAGCCCGACGGATAAAATTTTACGCAAAATGGCAAACGGCAGGCTAAATAGACGTTTAAAGAAAATATTAACTTTCGCGTAGCGAGTCAGGATCAAAAATAGCACGATAACGCCCACTAGCCTTCCGACGACGGTCGAAACCGCGACGCCGTAAAGGCCGTAGTTTGGCAGTCCTAGCCAGCCAAAAAGCGCGATAGCGTTGCCGCAAAGGGTGATGACGTTCATGAGTAGGGAAACCAGCATGACGGCGGTAGCGAAGTTATAAACGCGAAGCACGGCTGCAAGCACCATACCGATACCGTCAAAGGCTAGCGCGATACCAAGCATATGCAAGTAGTTAAAACTCTGGGCGCGAAGCTGCTCGGGAACGTTTAAAAGCTCTAAAATTTCAAAGCCGAAAAAGTAAATAAAAACCGCGCTGCCAAGGCCGATGATCGTGTTAAACGTGATGCTAGCGTGTATGACGCGTTTGGCTAAATTTATATTTTTAGCACCCAGAGCTTGAGCTACTACGACCGAACAGCCCACGCTAAGGAAGCTAAAAATGGTCATAAATAGATCCATTATCTGGTTGCCCGCGCCCATGGCGCCCACTAGATGGACGCTAACCTTAGTCACCATATATGTGTTTATGATGAGCGTCACGAAGTGCAAAAACATATCTAAAAATATCGGGATAGTGAGCTTTTTGAGCGATAAATTCATAATTTCTCTTTTGTAACGTGGATTTTAGATAACGCGCGATTATATCCAAATATAAATTTAAAGCATTTTAAGGCGGCGCTGCGTGCTTTGCGGGCGAGCGGGCATAATCTTTTTATTAGATTAATCAAGTATAATTGAAAAAATTTAATCTAAACGGATATCAAATGCACAAAACAAATTTCACGTCACGCTGGGCGTTTATCATCGCTTGCGTGGGCTCGGCTATCGGTATGGCCAATGTCTGGGGGTTTCCTTATAAGGTCGGTACGAACGGCGGCGGCGCGTTTTTGCTCGTTTATCTGTTTTTTATCGCGATATTTTCCTACGTCGGACTTTCTGCGGAGTACGCTATCGGCAGACGCGCCAAAACCGGCACTCTAGGCTCATACGAATACGCGTGGAAGAGCCGAAACTGGGGCACGTTCGGTAAAATTTTAGGCTGGATACCGCTGGCTGGCTCGATGTGTATCGCTATCGGCTACGCTGTCATCATCGCATACGTTTTAAAGGCGCTATTTCAGGCGATCACGGGCTCGCTGATGACGGTGGATACGAACACTTGGTTTGAGTCCTTTGCGCTTTCGTCCTACTCGGTCGTGCCGTTTCACTTTATCGTCGTTGCAGGCACGCTATTTACGCTATTTTTCGGCGCGCACAGTATCGAAAAGACAAATAAAATCATGATGCCGCTTTTTTTCGTGCTATTTTTTATCCTCGCTATCAGAGTGGCGTTTTTAGACGGGGCGTTTGGCGGGTATAAATTCGTCTTTCACAGCGACTGGGGCAAGCTAGCCGATCCGATGGTATGGGTAGCGGCGATGGGTCAGGCCTTTTTCTCGCTATCTATCACGGGCTCGGGTATGATCGTCTACGGCGCGTATCTATCAAAGGACGAGGACGTCGTCGATAGCGCGCAAAAAACGGCAATCTTTGACACGATCGCTGCGATGACGGCGGCGCTTGTTATGCTACCTGCGGTATTTGCTTACGGCATGGATCCGGCGGCGGGGCCCGGGTTACTTTTCGTAACGCTGCCTAAAATTTTACAAGACATGCCGGGCGGTCAAATTTTCGCGATTATTTTATTTACGGCGGTGATTTTTGGCGGCGTGACCTCGCTGCAAAATATGTTCGAAGCAGTCGCCGAGTCGATAATGCACAAATTTCCTAGCCTAAAGCGCGGCGTCGTGTTGATCGCACTTTGCATAATATGCTTCGGCATCGGCGTAAATATGGAAGCCATAACTAGCTGGGGGCCATGGATGGACTTCGTGTCGATCTATATCATCCCTATCGGTGCGGTAATCGGCGCTGTGTCGTGGTTTTGGGTCATCAAAAAAGAAGAGATCATGGACGAGATCAACACGGGCGCGGCAAAAAAGCAAGGCGCGTTTTGGTATTTTACGGGCAGATATATATACGTGCCGATGGCGCTTACGCTTTGTATCATCGCGCTTAGCATGCATATCTCGTTTTAAAGGGCGCGCGTGGCTCTAATCGACCTTATCGACGTTAGTAAAAAATTCGGTCCGAATGAAATTCTAAACAAAATAAGTCTCAACGTAAACGAGCGCGAGCGTATCGCTATCATCGGCAAAAACGGCAGCGGCAAAAGCACGCTGATGAAGCTAGTCGCGGGCGCGCTAGAGCCTGATAGCGGCAGGCGTATCGTGCAAGGCGGCGTGAAAGTAGAAATGCTCGCGCAAAATCCCAAATTTGACGATGCGGCGACGGTAAAAGACGCGCTAAATTTGGAGCTAAAAGAAATTTTCGACGCTAGGGGCGAGTATGCGGTGGTGCTAGAAGCGCTCGGCCGCAATCCGCACAACAAAGAGCTAAATGCTAGGCAAGACGAACTAATCAAATTTATCGAAGCAAAAGACGGCTGGCAGATCGAGCGCAAGATCGAGCGCGTGCTAGAGGAGTTTAAGCTAAAAGAGTACGAAAACCGAGCTGTCGCAAGCCTCAGCGGAGGCGAGATGCGCCGCGTAGCTCTGGGCGCTCTGATACTTAAAAAGCCAGATATTTTGCTACTTGACGAGCCTACGAACCACCTTGACGTTTATATGGTGAGATTTTTAGAGGATATGCTAAAAAGCTCGCGCCAGACGATAGTTTTTATCTCGCACGATCGCTACTTTATCGACGCGCTGGCAACTAGAAGCGTCGAGATCGAGGAGGGTGCGCTGGCGTCATTTGACGGCGGATACGCAAACTATCTAGCCAAAAAAGAGGAAATTTTAGCCAGCCTAGCTAAATCTCACGAGACGCTGTTAAAACAGCTAAAAGCCGAGGAGGAGTGGCTGCGCCGCGGCGTCAAAGCGCGTCTAAAACGCAACGAAGGGCGCAAAGAGCGAGTGCTAGCCATGCGCGAAGAGGCTAAGAAAAATCCGGGCGTTATACGCCGCGTTAGGCTCGAGCTTGAGCGAGCGAGCAAAAATTTTAACCAAACGCAAAGCGTAAACCGCAAAAAGATGCTATTTGAAATCAAGCAATTAAGCAAAAATATCGGCGGCAAGCAGCTTTTTAGCGATTTTAACGCGCGCGTTTTGCAAGGCGAACGCATAGCGATAGTCGGACGAAACGGCAGCGGCAAAAGCACTCTTATTAAAATTTTACTCGGGTTTGAAAAGCCAAGCAGCGGCGAAGTTAGGCGCGGCGAGGTGCGAGTGGGGTACTTTGATCAGTCGCGAAGCGCGCTAGACGACGATAAGAGCCTCATCGAGACCTTTTGCCCAAACGGTGGCGATCACGTCATGGTGCGCGGGCGAAATATGCACGTCTACGGCTACCTTAAAAATTTCCTATTTCCTAAAGAATTCCTCGATAAACCCATCGGCGTGCTAAGCGGCGGCGAGAAAAACCGCGTGGCGCTGGCTCTGCTTTTTAGCAAGGAGTACGACGTGCTCGTACTGGATGAGCCCACAAACGACCTCGATATCGCAACTATCAACATCCTTGAGGACTACCTGCAAAGCTTTGAAGGTGCTATAATCATCGTGAGTCACGACCGATACTTCGTCGATAAGATCGCGCACAAGCTCTGGGCATTTGAGGGGACGGCGATCGAGGTGCTACATCAAGAATACAGCGTCTATCTCGAGCTAGAAGACGAATTAGCCGAGCTTGGTAAATTTGAAGAAAGCCTTGCAAGCGAAGCCGAGCAAGCGCAAAAGCAAAAGAGCAAAACCGGCGCAAAGCTAAGCTACAAGCAAACGCAAATTTTATCCTCGCACCCCGAAAAAATCTCCGCGCTAGAAGCTAAGATAAAAGAGCTAAACGCCGGCCTTAGCGATCCAAAAATCTATCAGCAAATCGGCCTAACCGCGCTTTATAACGACCTAGAAGCAGCAAAAAACGAGCTTGAAACGCTAGAGAACGAATACTTTGAAGTCTTGGAAATCGCCGAGGGATTTGGAGCTTAGATGGCAAAGATATTTTTAAAAACGGGCAAGGTCGAAAACCTGATCACGAAGCAAAATTTGCACGCTAAATTTATGGCGGTTTTTTGGCTGGATGGCGTGAAGATCGTGGGGTGTTTTGACGACGGAGCGGACGAGATGGGTGTGTATTTCGGCGGTGATGGCGATACTTTGCGTGTGGCGTATGTGAGGGAAGGTGCGATAAATCGCCTAATCAGCGTCTCGCAGCTGTGTGCTGCTGGCAGTGGCTCGCTTATAGATAGACCAAAGGCGGCGATAGAGCGCAAGCTTGGGACTGAAAATATGCTTAAATTTTACCTATTTGTCGGACTTTTGCTCATCATATTGGCTGGTGCGATGCTAGCGGTGCGCGATCACAACAGCTCTCTTTTTTGTTTGCCGCTGTTTTTTGGCGTGAATTTTTTGAGTGAGGCGTGGCAGATGAGAAAATTTATCAAAGCTGCCAAAGAAAATGCAAGATAAATTTAAAGGAATAAAAAATGAATATTAAATCAATAGCTAAAATTTGCGCTTTGTTCGTGCCTGTGACGGTGTTTGGGCTGGATGGGATGAGCTTTGAGTATGGCGACTGGAAGGTCGCGTGCGACAACACGGGCACGTGCCGCGTGGCAGGATTTGAGCACGACGTAGGTAGTGAGTTTATTTCGATTTTATTTACTATAGCAGCTGGCAAAGGGGCGCAAATTGATAACGAAGTGCAAATTTTTGCTGAGAATGAGGTCGATGAAATGGAGCTTTTTATCGATGATAAATTTATCGGTGCGCTAAAAATCAACAACAAAAACGAGGCGGGAAATCACATCGATAATGATAAATTTAAACTTACGGATGCCCAAACTAGCGCGCTGATAGATGCTTTGCATGCTAACCCAAAGGTGGAGCTAAAAGCCAAAGATATAGCGTTTGAGCTCTCGCCCGTGGGCTTTAATGCCGTTTGGCTAAAAATGAACGAATTTCAGGGGCGTCTAAAAGGGCAAAAGCTGCTCGCCCCGCGTCCTATGCCAGTCATCAAAAAGGTAAAATTTGATGATGAAAATGGTAGCGAGATACCAAGGGATAGCCCCGATTTTACGCGCGTGCGAGGTATATTAAAAGCTCTGCCAGAGGCAGCAGAGTGCTTTGATTTGGTTGATGAGTTTGACGGATTTGGCGAGAGAAAAAAGATAGGTGGAATTTGGAAATATAAAATAAATGACGAGAAAATTTTGGTACAGACGAGATGCTATCTTGCCGCGTATAACGAAAGCTCCTTGCTCGCTGTGATGGATAAAAGGCTTGAAAAAGTGTATTTTGCAAGCTCCGAATTTAATGAAGTAGGTAGCGGCGAAATATCAGGAATGTACAAAGACCGCGGGTTCGGCGACTGCTGGAACAAGACAGAGGCGGTCTGGGACGGCGAAAAATTCGTAAAGAGTAGCGAGTGGGACAGCGGACCTTGCAAGGGCATAGCTGGCGGTGCGTGGGTGATGCCGACTTTTGTAAGCGAAGTGGTGGAGTGAATTATTGACTCTTTTGAAACATTGTTGAGCCCGTTAAAATGGTATTTTTGAAGAAAAATTTTAGGCTTGGTTGAACACCTTGTTAATTTTAAACTTAAAGCAAGGGGATGGTATCCGTGCGAAAGCCTTGCTGGCGGGCTGTCGCCGTTTGGCTTGTAGTTGCTCGGTCAAAAACCAAAAACAAGAAAGCAAAAACCACATAAGTTGAGTACGATTTTCTACTTCGCTTCGCTACCCCTGCATTTTCCATGCTGGTAGAAGTGTGGGAGTGAGTAGCCCAACTTTTTAGCATATTCTGCTCTTACGCACTTTGTTTGTAGCTTCACAAGAAACAGTTGCGTAGTGCCTAAAAGAGGGAAAGCGCGAACGGTGATTGAGTGGTGAGGCATCACGAAAAAATGAAGAGACCCGCAAGGACTGAGTGGCTTTTCTCCGTTGCTTCTCATTTTGTAAAAGCCACCCTGTGATTTTATCTTGGATTAATATGTTGGTTTTAAATTTAAAGAAATACCCTTTCAACTCTTATTGCTTATTTTTGAAAAACACGTCTGCGGCGGCACTTTGAAAGATAAAAAACCTATACTACTTTGCTTATTTGCGCTTTTTGCCGTACTTTTTACGGTATTTTTCATGGTTTACGTCGCTAGCTACGAGGAGGAGAATGATTTTACCCAGATAGGTAACAGCGAATTTTACGTTACGCCGCAGGGTAAAATTTACGCGCTCATCCCAAGCGGAGGCAAATTTGAGCTAAAGGGTGTGCGGGCGGATAAATTTAGGGTTTTCGCGTCTGAGGGTTACCGCGGCCGAAACGTCGGCATGGGCGAAAACGCCGTCTACTGCGGCAATCTTGCGATGACCGGGCTAGATCCATCTCGCGCTAGGGCGATTGGCAATGGGTATTTCACGGATGGCGAGATTAGCTATTTTTGCAGCGATACAGGCGAGAGAAACTACGAGCTAGGCGGCTTTACCGAGATGGTTCAAACTATGGCGTACGCGATATTTGGTGCTGATAAACCGCAAAGCTATATCTATAAAACCCAGCGCGTTTCTAGCGTAAATTTAACCCCTATTTTAGATTTTGGATTTGCGGCGGAAAAAGCTGCTTTGGGCGACGAAGGCGGCAGGGTGTACTTTGAGGGCAGGCAGCTAGAGGGTGCAGACGCTAGGGCGCTAAGATACGTACTAGACGCGCGCGGACGAGCTAGCGATTTTTACGTTACGGACGGACGAAACGTTTATTTTAAAAGCTCGCGGCTCGCGGTAAAATTTACGGCAGAGCTACACGAGGCGGCATATTTTAACGGCGTGCACTATCTTTTGGAGCCCGATAGCGGCGCAGTTTACGCGGACGAGCATGAGTTTGCGCCCGAATTTGCGCCTTATTCGCTACCCTTTGGCGTCTCCGGCTCGCACGCCTATCATCTGCTTTTTCGCGGCAAAGGCGGGATTTACTTTTGGCAGCGTCATAGCGACGACAAAAACGGCGAGCTAAAACGCGCGGCGGCGGACCCGTTTACGGGTGAAATTTTGCCGCTTGCGGGTAGCGTTTTTATCAGCGGCGGTCAGACTTATTTCGTACAAAGCCGCGAAGTGTGGCATAGAAATAAGAGTGGCAGGCGGTTAGGCTCGCGCCATACGGAGCTTTTTAGGCTTGAAACCAGCGAGCAGTGGCGTAAAATAGGCCTTGTGCGCAACGGCGTATATGGCGCGGTTTACGCAAACGGCGATAAAATTTACTATTTTGACGCGCTTGGGACGGGGCAGCTCATAGACTCTAGCGTCTACGAGATCGCGGACACTGCCGCCATAGAGATCTTGACGCGGCCGTATGATCCGCGCGGCAAAAATCCGAGCGGTGAATATATCCGCAAGATGATAAAAGATGGGCGGCTCGTACCGGCGCAAGGCGAGCTGGTTTTTGAGGCGGTTACTAGCTATGACGGCGAGGAGAGGTATTATCTTTGGATATTTATGGCGGTTGCGATTTTGGCGGCGATCGTGGGCAAAGCCTACGAGTATAAAAGCCGCGCAAAAGCGGTAGAAAACGAAACAGCGACAAAACCTCGAGTCAAAGTAAAATTTAGACGGTAAATTTGCTTAAAACGCTCAAATTTGACGTTGTGCTCGTCGCTAGCAAATTTTAATCAAATTTTCGCTAAAATCGGGTCAAATTTAAAAGGAGTGCAAATGAAACTGGGAAATTTTTCCGCAAACTCAAGCCTAAGCAATCAGTACCTAGAACAAGCTCAAAATAACAGCGCAAAAGCCCTAAATAACATCTCCACACAGCGTGCTCTAAGCGGTATCGACAGCGCAAATCTCGCTATCGCCGATTCGCTTCGCTCTCAAAGCTCAACGCTAGAGCAGGGCGTCGTAAACGCAAACGACGCTATCGGTATCCTGCAGATCGCAGACTCCACGCTAGCAAATATCACGCAAAGCGCCGACCGTATCGGCGAGCTCTCAGTGAGATATAACGGCGGCATCCTAAACTCCGACCAGCAAAAGATGATAAAAAGCGAAGCGGATGCACTCGTGGGCGCTATGAGAGAGAGCACGCAGCAGGCGAGTTTTAACGGTAAAAACGTATTTGGCGGGCAGATGAGCTTCCTAACCGGTAACGGCTCGGCGAGCGTAAATTTAAACGCGCCTGATTTTAGCGGTATTGACGTGAGTAGCGGCGATAGCGTGAGTAAATTTATCGGTAGCGTAAACGCTCTGCGAGGTGAGATCGGCGCGGCGCAAAACGGCATCATCTCAGGCATCAACGCAAGCCTAACCAAAAACGTCGCGCTAAGACAAAGCGAGTCGCAACTGCAAAATAACGACATTGCTAAAAATCTAAGCGCTTTTAAGCAAAACGACCTGCAAGCAAACGCCGCGATCCTCGCTCAAGCGCACAATACCGCAAGCTTGCAAAGCCAGTTTAACAGGCTTTTGGGTTAAATTTAACTGCTTTTATCTTTTAGCCGCTACGCTCATTGGCGGCTAAAATGCTTTTGTTTTTACTCCGATTTTAACAACAAAGTTGCCGTAAAATTTATCCTCTTAAAACCCTTAAAACCCATAAAAGGCATTTGGAAAGAGCTATTACAATTCTAAAATTTACGCCAAATTTATCTTGTATTTTTCTTCTTTTTGAAATATAATACTTATAAAATTTATTTTAAAGGATAGGGGATGAAAATCTCAAATTTAATGTTGGTTTGTATGTCCGTATTAATGCTTGGCGGTTGCGGCGCGCCTATGTTTTCGCCAAAGCCACTTGATGCAAGCGCTCGCGGAATAACCGAGGTTCGCGATACGCCGTATAACTGTAGGGTTTTGGGCGAGGCTGAAGGTAGCGACGACGCGACTGGATACGCCGCAGCGACTTTGGAGCAGGTAAGAAAAGGTGCACTCAATGACCTAAGAAACGAAGCCGTCGCCGTCGTGGGTACCGGTAAACGCATAACTCTTTACGTTTTGAGTGAGCAGGCGCTTTGCTACGGCGAGCTAGGTAGACTAGTTGGGTGTCCGCAAAACGCTGTTTACGTAAATAGCTACCGCGTGCGTGCACAGATATTTGACTGCGGCGAGAAATAAGCGGAGATAGGCGATGAATAAAATTTTAAAATTTACACTTTGCGGTTTTATCGCGTCGGTTTTGACGGGGCATGTGTTTGCTAGTGATACTGCTACACCTATAAATACGGCCAGCTATAACGCTCTTTTAAAAGAGTATATAAACGGCCCCGGTAGCGGCAAGGATTTTGAAGCGCATAACTTTGAAAAATATGCAAGCGACTTGCAAATTTATTGCCAAAAAGGCGTGCCGTATGCGTGTTACGATTTAGGTTATCTGTATTGGCTTGGGATAGGCGTGGTTAAAGATCAGGCTAGAGCGGCAACACAATATTTTCAGTTTGTTGATCGCTTTGATAGGGAAAAAGGTGGGGATAATATAAAAAAAGTTAACGATCAAATAAAGTATATTTTGGATTATTCTAATAAAAGGGAAAATCGTAGTGATGAGGAAATTATAAATTATATAAAAGCAGAACATTTGGCTTCTTTTACAGATTGCATTTTTAAGAAAAATGAACTTTTTATGAGAGACGGTAACACGTATTTAGACAAAGACTACTCGTGTTTAAGTTCTTTTTTACTACAAAGACTACTGCCCGCTGATATGCTCTACACTTATGAGATATTCGGCGGTAAAAAGATGGATAAAGACACTCTTACGAAAATGCTTTTAAAGGCCGAAGCGCGTAAAAATGGATTTGTGGGCTCGGAGTTGTTTTGGCTGCTACGAGATATGTATTTGCCGGCCGGGGGTTTTAAAGAAGGGTTTTTTAAGAATTTATTCGGCGACGACACGTCAAATTTAAGCCAAACTCAAAAAAAATGACAAAATTTAGAGCGTTTAACGCTCTAAATTCTACTAAACTCTCCACATTACTTTAGCCAAAATTATCATTACGATGCACAAAACAAGAGCGATGACGTGCGAGTATTTGCCGAATGGATCGGGCTTTTTAAGCTTATAGACGTAAAAGAGCGATATCGCCGTGATTAGGCACATTAGCCCTAGCACGCCGATCTTGGTCGCGAGTAAAATTTGAAACGAGCTACCCAGCCATCCGTTCTCGCCGCCAAAATAATCCTTTGCCATGTAAACGCCGCTGATAATTAACATCAAAAACGCCGTACCGAAAACCTTCGCGCTGCCTTTGGTGTAGGCTTTTTTGACGCGAGCGAGCGTATCCTCGTCTACGTGCTTTTTGGCAAACGGAAATATGCAAACGTCGAAAAATACGTAACCGACGAAGGCGACGGCGCTCAAAATATGAACGATCAGGAAAAATAGATACATTTAAGACCTTTTTTGTTTGATTATATTTAAATCGGTCGTTTAAAGGGATGATTTTGATTAAGGATTGCGCGGAAGAGAGTCAAATTTAATCTACAGACGAAGCGGCAAATTTGCAAAATAAGCGAACAAAAAACTACACGGAGTCAAATTTGGATTTGGTAAATTTGAGATAATGAATTGAGAGATTTATAAAAACCGCCCGTTAAATTTAACGGGCGGGGCAAATTTAAGGGCGCGTA
>ERZ772971.2072-NODE-2072-length-11236-cov-4.659512_pt1 | contig 11236 bp, 13 predicted proteins | sample MGYA00511943_ERZ772971 | MGnify/ENA primary metagenome ERZ772971 (study PRJEB29015, sample SAMEA2737929) | human oral metagenome | biome: human oral; feature: human-associated habitat; material: dental | place: China | collected 2144 ... | reverse complement strand
TGTTATCTTCATTTTTGGAGGGTAACATATCTGCTAATCTAGTACAGCCCCTATTCTTTATAATAGCATCAATCTTACTAAAAAATATTAGATGGCCTTTATATTTAATGTTAATTGGAGGCGCTTTATTTCTAGTAAGCTCTATGCATTTTATTAATAATTATGCGGAAACCTATGGAAATCGTAGTATTTCTTCTTTTTTAAAAAAGACTAGAGAAACAGAAGTTAATAATGATAACAAAGAATAGCATATTTACGCTAAATTTAGCATACTGTACTCTTATTTATGCTACCCCTTCTTTCCAAGAAAATAATGTTATTTATCTTTCATCTGTATTACAGGTAAAAGACTGGAAGGCTATGCGTGACAACGGCATTATAAAATAGGATTTGGATTATTTCTGCGCCGCGGCTTCTATTGCTACTCTGCTTAACCGACAATATGGACAACAAGTTACGGAAGAAAAGATTTTATCCTTGTTCAAAAAAGTTGCCAAAAAAGAAGAACGAGCTCCTTTTGCCGATATGCAGCAGATTTTGCCGGAACTGAGATTCCGTGCACAGGAATATGCCTTGTCATTTGCGCAACTGAAACAATTACACAGTCCAGTTATTGTTTATCTGCGTTACCGCAATAATGAACACTTTTCTGTACTTTACGGCATTGATGATAATACTGCCCTGCTTACTGAACCAGCATTAGGACATTTATCATTTAGTAGCGAATAATTCCTGAAAGCAGGGAATACGCGTGATGAAACATTGCAAGGAAAAATATTGGCTATTATCCCCAATAGATCCCGTATAGACATTAAAACATCTACCCATTTCTTGCGCGCATCCCTCAATGCCAAACACGGCATATTATGAATTTCTTGCATTTTCCCCAGCGTTATTAGCTGCCAAATACTGCCTGCTTTTTCATTCTTTGAAAAAGGATAAGGGGCGGTGATGATGGGCGAATTGTCCGTCAATTCGCAGCGGGATGCACGCATTGCCCCTCTCCATTCGATCTTTCTTTGGCGAGCGGATTTTTTCTCTATGTCCCAACGTGCTGAAATCCGTAAAAGCGGTCTCCGTAGCCGCTTTTATTGACTCCTCTTCCCCTCGTCCTCTACTGACCGGAAAATTCACAGCTTGCAAGCCTACAATTTGCGATTGTGGCGATGAAAACGGCGTGTCGGAGGCGGCTCTGGCGCAGTTCTCGTCTCGACCTCATCTGATTCGTTGTTTAATAAGGAGATTTAACCATGCATGACCATTCGCCACCGTCCATAGGCCATTGGGCCATGGTTCGGGCCCTGTTGGCAGTACTGCTCTTTAACGCGCTCGCCTTGGGCATTTTTATCGCTTCCTATCTGGCCTACGCCCGCCGCCCCCATCCGGCTAGTTTTATCCTTTGCATGGTTATGCCCCTGTTGTTACTGCTTTTACTGGCGCTGCAAAACCGTCAGCGACGCAGGCTGGGGCTGACCTGGGCCGACATCGGCTTTCATCAGCCGCAGCGTTCCATGTGGCAACTGCTCTGGCAAATTCCGGCGGCCCTATTACTGCTGGTGCTGACCTATAAGGCCTGCCTGCTTATGATCGAACCGCTACCGGATGACCCGATCTTTAAGCCCCTGGCGCCCTGGTGGTTTTTTGCCGCCAGTGCTGCCCTGCTGATACCGCTGACGGAAGAAATCGCCTTCCGTGGCCTGTTTTTCTACTATCTGCAAGCGCGCTGCGGTTATTGGGGACTACTGGGCTGGTCGTCACTGCTATTTGCCCTCGGCCATATGGGACCCGGCCTTCTGCCGTTACTGCCCTATTACCTGCTCCTGGGTCTGCTCTTTGGTCTAATCCGTCTGCACCACCACAATCTGTGGGCATCGGTGGCTTTACATACGGCGGTTAATCTGGGCGTGGTGTTATTCACCCTGCTGGGCGTCTATTAGAATGGCAAAACCCCAGACAAGGGTTGAGCAACCCGCAAGGCGACTAACCCCGCTATGGATGCCGTTTAGCGAACCCAGTATTTGACGCAGGCGGCTTATCGACAGCAAGCGGTCATCACCACCGTACAATAGGCGCTTCCCCATGCTGCCCAGAATGGGGAACACTTTTTTCGCCCGTTCATTCAGGATACTGCCATGTCCACCGGAATCTGTATCATCCATACCATCAGCTGCCCGTATAGCTGGCACCACATCAGCACCACTCAAGACCCGAACTGTGCATCCGCCCTCGCCGTACTTCCCGATAGCAAGACCTGCTCCGTAGAGGAAGCGGACATAGCGGCACTGTTTGGACGATAAGGCAAGGCAAGCCATGTCAACTATCGCCTGCCACAATGCCCCATTGCCAACCAATCCCCATGACGACGCCATCCGCCGCAAACGCCTTGCCGCTTTCCTCACCGCCTGGGACGACACTCCCTCGCTGCGACAGTGGCAAGGGCGCGCGCTGCAGCGCAGCCGCCCACTGGAATGGTTCGGCGCCGCGCAGTATCTGCACTACGAACAGTTGCAAACGCTGTTCTGCCGCGATGCCGCCGATACCGTCCGTCTCACCGCACTGTTGCTGGGCGAGGTACTGGTCGCCCATCTCGGCTTCGCCTGGTGCCGCAGCACCGTTTTCCCCGAAGAAGCGCTGCAAGTACGGCACTGCGAACGCACCCTCTTGTTGCATCTGCCCGCACTCGTCGCCAATGCCTTGAGTCAGCCGCAGGATGACGCCGATACTCTGGAAGCGCTGTTCCTTACGCTGCTCTTTGACTGGCTGGTATGGTTCGGAGAATATCACTGGCTGGCCGCTCTCGGCGTCGCCGATTGGGAAGAAACTGCCTATATCGCCCGCTTCGGCGTCTGCCCGCCGCCGCCCCTGCGTCGGCGTCTGCGCTTGCTGCTGGAATGTGACGAGGAACGCGTCATCCGTAACTTCGGTAGCGCCATGCTGCTACCGCCTTTTGCCGTTCTAGAACAGAATGACTGGTCGGCACCGGAAAGTGCGGTTTTTGATCTGGAACGGCAATTCAGCCGTGATTACGGTGCTGATTGGCGCGCATCGGCAGCACAAAGCATGCAGGAACGCGGCATGAATCCCGACGCATAAACTGCCCTGCCTTTACCCTCCCAACACCACAGGAGAATCCTCATGATCTTGACCCCTTCTCAAACGCTCGACATCTTCCACCGCCGTGTTTCCACCCGCTATTACGACCCGGCGCGCACCATCAGCGCCGACGATTTCGCTGCCATCCTCGAATGTGGCCGTCTTTCGCCCAGCTCGGTCGGCTCCGAGCCGTGGCGCTTCATCGTCGTGCAGAACCGCGCCCTACGTGACAAACTCAAACCTGTCGCCTGGGGTATGCAGGCGACCCTCGATGATGCCAGCCATGTGGTCATCATCCTCGCCAAAAAAACGCCCGCTACGACTCCGCCTTTTTTGATGCCATCGTCAAGAAGCGCAGCAGCAACGACACCGAAGCGCAGCGCATCTATCAGCGCTACCGCGATTTTCAGACAAACGACCTGCGCATCGCCGACGATGAACGCGCCCTCTTTGACTGGGCCTGCAAACAGACCTATATCGCCCTCGCCAACATGATGACCGGCGCTGCCATGCTCGGCATTGACTCCTGCGCGATCGAGGGGATGCACTACGACAGCGTCAACCGCATCCTCAGCGAGGAAGGGCTACTGGATACGGAGGATTATGGTGTGTCTGTCGCCGTTACGTTCGGCTACCGCGCCCGCGATATTGCCGCAAAACCGCGCCGCCCACTGGCCGAGATCGTGCGCTGGGCGGAATAAATGCCGCGCGGGTGATGATGCTAACGAAGCATCCATAAAAAATCCCCGGCATCTACCGGGGATTTTGCTGTCTGCTATCGCGCTTCAGTAAAGATAGCCGCTGTAATAACCGCCGAGGATACCGGCGCCTAATCCGTACACTGTGCTTTTGGTATCGTGTCCGACAGCTTGACCGATGCCGGCACCGATGGCACCACCCCAAAGGGCGTTATTCACTTCGTTCGGCTGGCGGGCGTAGCGGAGATGCTGCGCACCGATGATGTCCGCTTTGCCGATGCTGCTATTAAGCGGGGCACCGGGTGCTTGTGCCTGCAAGGGTACGTCGTTGCGCGGGGCGGCGGTACAGGCGGCAAGCAGCAGCGGCAGGGTGAGCGGTAACAGGGCCTTCATGTATGCTCCTTAGCGACGGTAACCGCCATTGTAATAGCCACCGTTGTTGTAACCGCCATTGTTGTAGGTCGGTTGCTGGTAGGTGGGTTGTTGGTACGTCGGCTGCTGGTAGGTGCCGGTGCCGTCCGGGGTGCGGACTTGGCTGCCAATGAGGCCGCCAATCGCGGCGCCGGTCAGGGTGGATTCGGTGTCTTTACCCCACAGTTGGCCGATACCAGCGCCAACGGCGGCACCGATGGCGGCGTTGCGGGCGGTGGTAGTGCCGGATTGGTTGGGCGGGGTGAGTGTGCTGCACGCGGTAAGTCCGCCGATGATGGCAGCGAGCAGCGAGGTTTTGATAAGGGTGTTTTTCATGTGGTGTCTCCTGTGTTTGCCCGGATTCGGGATGGCAAAAGAGTAGTGCAATTCAGGGCGGGCGGTAATGTCAATCCTGCAAGGTTTCGCGGGCAGCGGCAATACGCGCTTTGACTTGTGCGGGCGCAGTGCCTCCGAAGTGATCGCGGGCGTTGACCGAGCCTTCCAGGGTGAGGCTTTGGTACACATCTGCGGCAATGGCGGGCGAGAGTTGTTGCAGGTCGGCAAGCGGCAGGGCATCCAGCGTGGTTTGGCGTTCGATAGCGAGATGCACGGCGCGACCGACGATTTCATGCGCATCACGGAAGGGTACGCCGCGCCGCACGAGGTAATCGGCCAAATCAGTCGCGGTGGAATAGCCTTCGCCGGCGGCGCGGTACATGGCATCGCGCTTGGCTTCTATCGCGGGAATCATGTCGGCAAAGGCGCGCAGACAGGCGAGAACGGTGTCCAATGTGTCGAAAAGCGGTTCTTTGTCTTCCTGGTTGTCTTTGTTGTAGGCGAGCGGCTGGCTTTTCATCATGGTGAGCAGGGCGATGAGGTGACCATAGACGCGACCGCTTTTACCGCGCACGAGTTCGGGCACATCAGGGTTTTTTTTCTGCGGCATGATGGATGAGCCGGTGCAGAAACGGTCGGGCAGGTCGATGAAGCGGTAGGCAGCACTGTTCCAAAGGATGAGTTCTTCGGCAATGCGGCTGAGGTGCATCATCAGGGTAGCGGCGGCAGCGCAGGTTTCGATGGCAAAATCGCGGTCAGAGACAGCATCGAGCGAGTTGGCGCAGGGTGCAGCAAAACCGAGCGTGGTCGCTGTCATGTGCCGATCGATGGGGTAGGTGGTACCGGCGAGCGCGGCAGCGCCCAGCGGGGATTGATTCAGGCGGGCACGACTGTCGCGGAAGCGTCCGGCATCGCGGTTGAGCATTTCGTACCACGCCATGAGGTGATGACCGAAAGTGACGGGCTGCGCCACTTGCAGATGGGTGAAGCCGGGCATGATGGTGTCTGCTTCCTGCTCGGCCAGGGTAACGATAGCTCGTTGCAGGCGGCGGATTTCGCCGAGGACGCGGTCAATGGCGGCACGGGTGTAGAGGCGGATGTCAGTCGCGACCTGGTCGTTGCGTGAGCGACCGGTGTGCAGACGTTTACCGGCGTCGCCTATGAGATCCGTCAGGCGTTTTTCGATGTTCATGTGCACGTCTTCCAGCGCTGTGTCCCAGACGAACTCGCCACGCGCGATTTCATCGGCAATGCTGTCCAATCCGCTGGCAATGGCATCACCATCGGCGGCGCTGAGGACGCCTTGTTGAACCAGCATCGCGGCGTGTGCTTTGGAGCCGGCGATGTCTTCGGCGGCAAGACGCTGGTCAAAGCCGACAGAGGCAGTGAAAGCAGCGACGAAGGCGTCGGTAGATTCCTGGAAGCGTCCGCCCCAGGCACTGTTGGTTTTCGCTTTGTGCATACAGTAAACTCGCGGGTTGTTTCTTTCCGCGCATTGTAACCGCATGAATCTGTCTATCTCCGAAATCCGCATCGCCACCCGCGAAAGCAAACTTGCCCTGTGGCAAGCCGAACACGTCGCCACCCGCTTGCGCGAATGTTATCCGCAACTCACCGTCCGCCTGGTGCCGATGACAACACGCGGCGATCAGTTGCTGGACGCGCCGCTGGCAAAAATCGGTGGCAAGGGCCTGTTTATCAAAGAACTGGAACAGGCACTGGCACGCGGCGAAGCGGATATCGCCGTGCATTCGATGAAGGATGTCGGCGTGCACTTGCCTGAGGGTTACACTATCGCTGCCATCCTGCCGCGAGAAAATCCTTACGACGCTTTCGTCAGCAACCGCTTCGCCCGCTTCGCCGATCTGCCTGCCGGGGCAGTGGTCGGAACATGCAGCCTGCGCCGCCGCATGCAAATTGCCCGCGTCCGCCCCGATGTGGAGTTGCGCGACCTGCGTGGCAATGTGCAAACCCGTCTCGCCAAACTCGACCGGGGCGATTTCGATGCCATCATCCTCGCCTGCGCCGGGCTGATCCGCCTCGACCTGCACGACCGCATCCGCGAAACCCTGCCTGTTGCCCTGTCACTACCCGCTATCGGTCAGGGCGCTATCGGTATCGAATGCCGCCAGGACAGTCCCGTCTACCCGCTGCTTGCCGCCCTGAATGACGCCGACACCGCCCTGTGTGTGCAAACCGAGCGCATCATCAACCGCCATCTTGAAGGTTCCTGCCAAGTACCGCTAGCCGCCTTCGCTACCCTGCATGGCGAGCGTATTCACCTGGAAGTGCGCATCGGCATGCCGGATGGCAGCGACTATCTCGCCGCAAGCGACGATGCCCCGCGTACCGATGCCGCCGCGCTGGGCGAGCACATCGCCGCTCGCCTGATTGCCGGTGGTGCCCGCGATATCTTGCGCCGCCTCAGCCATGTCTGAACTTAGCGGCTGCACCATCTTCTACACCCGCGACAGCAGCCACTACCCTGCCTTCCGCGCCCGCATCACCGCGTTGGGCGGCACCACCTACCATCTGCCGCTGATGGCAACCGTCCCACAACCGCTCAGTGCCGCTGACCGCAGCATCCTTGATAACAGCGACACCCTCGTCTTTACCAGCGCTGCCGCCGTGCAACACCTGCTCGCCCAATATCCCCTGCGCGGACAACAAACCATCGCTATCGGTACCGCCACTGCTGCCGCCCTGCCCTGCCCGCCCAACCGCTGCGCCCCGCCGCCATACAACAGCGAAGCACTACTCGCCGACTGGCGACCACATGGCGCGCGCATCGCCCTTATCGCCGCACCGGAAGGCAAACAGATGCTTGCGGAAACCCTCAGCAAAAACAATACCATGCGCACTATCTATCCCTACCGCCGCACCAACCCGAGCACACACTATCCATCCGCCCTGCCAATCCCGCACATCATCACCATTGCCAGCCAGCAAACCCTTGATCACCTGCTCGCAATAGTCCCGCAAGAAAAACGAAAACTGCTAAAATGCCGCACCTGTATTGCCGCCATCAGTGAACGAGTGGCGCAATATGCGGAAAAGCAAGGCTTTCATACGCATATCCATGCCGAAAAAGCCGGTGAAACAGAGCAAATCGCAGCCATCTGCCGCTGGTGGCAGACGGTGGAATCCAACTCAGGAGCAACTCCATGACTGACCCGAACCAACCCGAAAATCAGCAAGAAACACTCCCCGTAGCACAGTACGGCCATGACGAACAAAAAACGCCTCAGAGCGGCAGCGGGCGTGGCTTGGTAATACTTTCCCTGCTGGTCAGCGTCGCCATTGTCGGCGGTGGTACCTTCGCCCTGAACAAAATCACCGATCACTACAACAACCTCATCGCTGAACTGAGCCTAAAAAGCGATTCCGCGCCGAAAACCTACGCCACCATCAACAAAGTGGACGAATTGGTACAACAAGTCTCCCAACTTGACCAACAAGCCAAAAACATTGACAGCGCCATCAACACCGCTGTGAATGCCGCCGTCGCCGCGAACCAAGTCAGCGACGACCAAATCGCCGCCATCGCCGCACAACACAGCATCAGCCGCGAACAAGTCGAAAGCCTCATCAAACAAGAACTGGCAAGCTTCGCCCAAGGCGAAACCAAAATCGACCTCAGCAAAGAAATCGCTGCCGTACAACAAAGCGAAGCCGCCGCTAAAGCCGCTGTGCAGGAAATTGACGAAAAACGCGTCCTCATCGAACACGCTTTGGCACAGAACAACAACAGTGCAAACCCCTACCCGCTGCTGAACGCGCTGAAAATGGCAAAAATCGCTGCCAGCGACGGCAACTACAGCGCTGCCAAAGCCTACCTCGACCAGGCTGGCGAAACCTACACCCTCTTCGACCTGAACGGCACCGCATACGCCAAATACCAAAATGCGCTGACCGAACTGCGCACCGAATACGGCATCCTTGCCGCCAAACCTGCCCCGGCTGCCGAAATAGAGGCCATCATCGCCACCCTGCCGAAATGGCCGTACAAAAACGTCAACGCCGTTAATCTGCTTGCGGCAAAAGAACAAACCGCTCCGGCTGACTGGCAAGACAAACTCAAAGAGGCTGGGCAAAACATTCTCGAAAAAACCATTACCGTCGTCAAAATAGACGACGCTGGCAACGCCTGGATACAAGCCAACGACGCCCTGCAAATCATCCACAAAGACAACCTGCGCTTGAACCTCGCTTTTGCACGCAACGCCCTGCAACTACGGGATCAAGCGGGCTATAACCTCATCGCCAAAGAACTCTACGCACAAATCGAACGTCTCTTTGACACTGCAAACAGCGACGTTGCCGCTGCGCTGGCTACCCTCGAAAGGCTTGAAACCAGCGACGATAAAATTCCAGACATCGGCGCTCTGATTGAGCAAATCGAAAAAGCGGCGAAGGAGTAAACCCATGGTACGCATCATTCTCATCCTGCTCGCCCTCTGCCTATGCGGCGTGGCAGGTTACGCAGTCAACCTGCTCCCACAACAACGCGTTTACGTCTTCGCAGCCGGCTATTACGTCGAAACCTCGCTCATTGTCTGGCTTATCCTCTCGCTGATCGCCTCCGGCATCATCTTCTACTGCCTGCGCGTACTCTGCGTTCTCTGGCACAGCCCGCAAATCCTCAGCCGTAGCAGCAGCGTACGCCGCCGTCACAAAGCCGAGCGCCTGCTGAAAAGTGGCCTCGCTGCCATGCTGTCTGGCCACTATGGTCGTGCCGAACGCGATCTTGAGCACGGTGGACGCCTGATGACCGCGCTTGGTCAAGACGCCGTTATCTACTACGAAAACGCTGCCATTGCCGCCGACCGGCAAAACGCCAAAGACCGCCGTGATCACTACCTGCTGCGTGCCCGTGAAGGTGCCCGCCAGCAACAAAGCAACCTGACCCGCCTAACTGAAGCTGAAATCCACGTCCAGAACGGCGCTTACGAGCAGGCACTCAAGCTGCTGGAACAACTGCACAACGAAGAACCGCGCAACAGCAAAATCATCGCCCTGCTTGACCAAACCTATGCCGGACAGCAAGCCTGGGATAAAGCCTGGAGCAACCTCTCCGCTCTGCGCCCACAACTGGACACTGCCGCCTACGACAGCCGTCGCAAGACTTACGCCCAAGGCATCCTGCACGATGGTGCCAAAGGCGACATCCAGGCGCTCGAAGCCGCGTGGAAACGCCTGCCGTCTGACTTGCGCCGCGACAAAGCCCTTATCCTGCAATACGCCGGCGCACTGGCGGCGAACGACCACCCGGAAGAAGCCGAAAAACTGCTCGCCGGCGAAATCCGCCAAAGCCAGGACCTCGAACTCATCCAGGCATACAGCCAACTGCGCCGCGCCGACTTCCGTGCCCAACTTGAACACATGAAGCAGTGGGAAAGCAAACACGCGAACGACGCCATCTTCCTCTACGCCAAAGCGCTCATCGCCTACAAAGCGAAAGACCTCGATACCGCGCTGCAAGCCATCGAAGAAGCCGTCAAACGCGGTCAGGCGCCGGAAGCCTTCGCCCTCTACGCGCAAATCCTCGACGCGAAAAACCGCCCGGAAGCCGCGTTGCTTGCCTATCGGCAAAGCGTCGCCCCTGCTCACCCGGAACAAGCACTGGAAGGCGACCTTTTACCTGCAGCGCCTACCCCGCCAGCGGTTGAACTCAATAAAGAAACTGTCGAACCGCCTGCCGTTGCAGACCAAAGCGGTGACGACAAGCCTAACGAAGAAAACAAATCCTAAACCACGACACCCGCGCAAGCGGGTGTTTTCTTTGATAACGCCTGCAAAATGGGAAAGATACAGTGCTGGCCCCCCTTAGTACCCATGTGTATAGTTAAATAGATAAAAAAGCGTAACAAGGCGCACCGCCGTAGACAGTGCAAATAGTACGGCAAGGCGGCGCAACACCGTTACGATTTTTTAGATGTTTAACTATACTGGCTGCGACGCATCGCCTTGCCTCTTTCCTATTTGCAGACGTTCTACACATCCCTCCGTTATGCTCTTTCCCGCCTACCTTAATGCCCTGCACATCCTCTATCGCGACTATGGCCTTGAACCCTGCGCACCTATCCCCCGGCGAGTGCGGCCGACCTCGCTGCTGCCGAAGCCGCACTTGGTTTTGCCCTTGATCCTGCGCTCAAAGCTACCTGGCAAAGCGCAAACGGCAGCGATGAATGGCAAACCGTTTTTGCCCGCCCCGGCTACATTACCGGCTACAGCTTCCTCTCCCTGGCAGACTCCCTGCGCGAGCGTGAGTATATGGCGCACCGCGCGCCACAATACGACGGCTACGAACAGGAACAACCACGCGACCCGCGCATCTGCAGTGGCTGGTACCAAGCGGGCTGGCTGCCCTTTGCTGCCTTTTCCGCCCCCGATCTGCTGCTGATTGCTGACCACAGTCCCACCGCCAGCGGACAATGCGGGCAAATCATTGCTTTTAGCCACAACCCGGATACCATCAGCTACGTCTGTACCGATTTCGCAACGCTGCTCGAACAATCCCTCGCCACCATCCGCGAACACCCAGAAGACTGTCTGCCGGAAGAATGAGCAGCGCTACCCGCCAAACCTACATGAGCGGACAAAAAAACCGCGACCCGTGTCGCGGTTCTTTATCTCCTCACCCTCAGAACGTGTTCATTGTCTCAGCCTCTGCTGTAAACTATCGGCATGAACAGAAA
>ERZ772971.2069-NODE-2069-length-11239-cov-8.133226_pt1 | contig 11239 bp, 9 predicted proteins | sample MGYA00511943_ERZ772971 | MGnify/ENA primary metagenome ERZ772971 (study PRJEB29015, sample SAMEA2737929) | human oral metagenome | biome: human oral; feature: human-associated habitat; material: dental | place: China | collected 2144 ... | reverse complement strand
GGGCGCCCGCCGGGCGTGGGGGGCGCCGCCCAGGTGCTGGGGCCCGCGGGGAGCGCCACCGACATCGACGAGCGGCGGCGCGAGCGGGCGCGCGCGAAACGGAGGCTGGCCCTCACGCGCACGGCCTCGGTCCTGGGCGCCCTCGCCGCCGTGGCGCTCGTGGTGTGGGGGGTTTTCTTCTCCCCGCTCTTCGCCCTTTCAGCGTCCAGTGTGCGCGTGAGCGGCGTGGAGGGGACGTCCGTGGACGCGGCGCGCATCGCCTCGGCCGTAGCCGCTTTCGAGGGCACGCCGATCACCCGCCTGGACACGGGGAGCGTGCGCGAGGCGGTCATGGCGGACGTGGCCGTCAAGGACGCCGTCGTCTCGCGCAGGTGGCCGAGCGGGCTGATGATCGAGATCACCGCGCGCCGGGGCGCCATGTACGAGGCCGGGGGATCCGGCTACGCGCTGGTGGACTCCGAGGGCGTCGCCTTCGCCACGGCCGACGCCCCGCCCGCGGGCCTGCCCCTGGTGTCGCTGCCGGAGGGGGACCGCCAGCAGGCGGCCGCGGACGTCCTGGAGGCGTGGGACGCGCTGGACGGGGGAGTCCGCCAGGAGGTGGAGTCCCTGGCCTCGGACGGCGCCCAGGTGACGATCGCCCTGCGGGGCTCCAGGACTGTGAAGTGGGGCACCAGGGGGCAGGCGGTCCCCAAGGCCCAGGTGCTGGCGGCTCTGCTGGCGCAGAGGTCGGCCTCGACCTACGATGTGTCGGTCCCGGCGCGGCCGGTGACCAGTTAACACGCGGGTCGGCCGCGTGTTGTCTTGAAGACGGGGGCACGGGGCTCTACCGTCTTCCCGACATACAGCACGTACAACATCAACCTTCCACTAGAGGTTGAAGGTTTGATGCAAGGGAGACATCCATGGCTTCGCCGCAAAACCACCTGGCAGTGATCAAAGTCGTTGGCGTCGGCGGCGGTGGCGTCAACGCCGTCAACCGCATGATCGAGGTCGGGCTCAAGGGCGTGGAGTTCATCGCCGTGAACACCGACGCCCAGGCGCTGCTCATGTCCGACGCCGAGACGAAGCTCGACATCGGCAGGGAGCTCACCCACGGCCTCGGCGCGGGCGCGGATCCGTCGGTCGGGCGCAAGGCGGCCGAGGACCACGTCGAGGAGATCACGGCGGCCCTCGACGGCGCGGACATGGTTTTCGTCACGGCGGGCGAGGGCGGCGGGACGGGCACCGGCGCGGCCCCCGTGGTCGCCAAGATCGCCCGACAGGGCGGGGCCCTCACCGTCGGCGTCGTCACGCGGCCCTTCTCCTTCGAGGGGAACCGCCGCGCGGCCCAGGCCGAGACCGGCGTGGAGACCCTGCGCGGCGAGGTCGACACCCTCATCGTCATCCCGAACGACAGGCTGTTGGAGATCTCGGAGCTCAACATCTCCGTGCTCGACGCCTTCAAGGCCGCCGACCAGGTGCTGCTGTCCGGCGTGCAGGGGATCACCGAGCTCATCACGACCCCCGGCCTCATCAACGTCGACTTCAACGATGTGAAGTCCGTCATGAAGGACGCCGGCAGCGCCCTCATGGGCATCGGCGCTGCCACCGGCGAGGACCGCGCCACCCGGGCGGTCGAGACCGCGATCTCCTCGCCGCTGCTGGAGGCCTCCATCGACGGCGCCCACGGCGTGCTCATGTTCTTCCAGGGCGGCTCCGACCTCGGCCTGCGCGAGATCTACGACTCCTCGCAGCTGGTCCGGGAGGCGGCGCACCCCGAGGCGAACATCATCTTCGGCAACGTCATCGACGACTCCCTCGGCGACGAGATCCGTGTCACCGTCATCGCCGCGGGCTTCGACGACGTCGTGGCGCCCCCCGTCTCGCACACCGCGACCATCCCGGCGGTCCCCGCGATCCAGAAGGCCCCGGGGGTGTCCTCCCTGCGCCCCGCCCCCGCCTCCGACGGGGGCCGCGAGTCCGGCACCCTGGGCGACATCCCCGCAGTCAACCTGCGCCGCAACGCCCAACACCGCGCTGAGACCCCGGCTGTGCGCTCCGCGCCGACGACCAGGCCGGTCCCGGTCGAGGTCCCGGCCGTCGCCGAGTACGCCGAGGAGCCCTCCGAACCGGCGTCCTTCGAGGTCCCCCGGGTGTTCGAGGATCCGGCGGAGAAGGAGCTCGACATCCCGGACTTCCTGCGCTGATGCGCTCCCTGGCCCCCCTCGGCGGTGCCCGGGTCTTCCTCACCGAGGCGGACCCGGGCACCGGCCCGCTCGTCGGCAACGTCTCATTGGGCGTCGGCGACGACCCGGAGGCCGTCCACGCGCGCCGCCGCTACCTGTCCGCGCGCCTGGGCGCTCCGATCGTGTGGATGGACCAAACCCATTCGAGCGACGTGGCCGTGGTCGGCCTGGGGGAGATGGGGCCGATCATGCGCGCCGGAGGCGCTTACGCCCCCCTGGACAGCCGCTGCGAGGGCGAGTACGGGCCCGTTCCGGCCGACGGGGTCGTCATCGACGCCCGGGGGTGGGAGGGCGCGCCCGCGCTGGCCGTCATGACCGCGGACTGCCTGCCCGTCGTCCTGTCCGCAGACGGGGGCCGCGTCCTCGCGGCTGTGCACTCGGGGCGCAGGGGGTTCCTGTCCGGCGTCCTCGTCGCGGCGGTCCGTGCTATGAGCGGCTTGTGCGCCGAGGCCCCCGCCGCCCTCATCGGCCCCGCCATCTGCGGGCAGTGCTACGAGGTCCCCGGATCCATGCGCGACGAGGCGGAGGCGGAGGCGGAGGGCATCGGCTCGCGGACCCGGTGGGGGAGCGCCGGCCTCGACCTGCCGGGGGCGGCGCGCCGCCAGCTCGAGGCCATGGGGTGCCGGGTCGCGGTCGATCCCCGTTGCACCCTGGAGGACGCCTCGCTATTCTCCTTCCGGCGCGACAGCGCCTGCGGGCGCCAGGCGCTGGTGGTCGCCGCCGCCTGAGTGTGGCGACATGCCGCCCGGGCTGCGCGGACTCGGGCCGACCTGGCATTAGTTTGTGCATATGCGATCGGCGAAGGAGGAATAATGAGCGAATCGTTCGGTGCGCGAGCGCGCAAGTTCATGGGGTGGTACTCGCCCGATGCCGAGGACGACGAATTCGATGACTACGACGACATGGAAGAGGTTGCCCCCGTGGCCGACATCACACCAGCGACCCGTCCTTCCCTGGCGCCGGTCCGCCGCCCCGAGCCCATCCCCTCCGAGGAGCTCTCGCGCATCCTCCCCGTGCACGCCACCGCGTTCTCCGACGCCCGCGTCATCGGCGAGGCCTTCCGCGAGGGCACGCCCGTCATCCTCGACCTCACCGACGTGAGCTACGAGGAGGCCCGCCGCCTCGTCGACTTCGCCGCGGGCCTGACCTTCGGACTGCGCGGGGTGCTCGAGAGCGTCACCGACCGCGTCTTCCTGCTGTCCCCGAAGAACGTCGAGATCCCGGGCGAGGCCATGGGCGCGCGCCGTGGCGCCCTGTACAACCAGGGCTGAGGCCGACGGTGTCCGTAGCCGTCGCGTGGGCCGCGCACTCCGTCTACGTCGTCGCGAACCTCTACCTCCTCGTGCTCCTGGTCAGAGTGGCCCTGGACTGGGCGAGGTTCTTCGCCCGCTCGTGGCGCCCCTCGGGGGCGGCGCTGGTCCTGGCGAACGCGGTCTACACGCTCACCGATCCGCCGCTGCGCTTCCTGCGGCGCTTCATCCCGCCCCTGCGGTTGGGCTCGGGGATGAGCGTGGACATCGGGTTCGTCGTCCTGTGGGCCGTGATCATCGTCATCCAGCGGTTCGCGGCCGCCTTCGCCGTCGTCGCGCTATGACGGGCCCTTCCGCAGCGGCGGCCGGACCGGAACACCGCGCCACGGGGGTGATGTGTGTTGCTAGTGTGACGATTTCGGATATTATTCACGTGATGTGTAAGCGGGCGGCCCCCATTCGGTCGTCCAGGAGCGCTGCAGTAAGAACCGCGGTGCCACCAACCCATACGACCGAAAGGCGATGAAATGGCCCTGCTCACCACTGAGGACGTCCTCAACAAGAAGTTCCAGTACGTCAAGTTCCGCGAGGGCTACGACCAGGTCGAGGTCGACGAGTTCCTCGACGAGGTCGTCTCCACGATCTACGCGCTCCAGATGGAGAACCAGGACCTCAAGGAGAAGCTCGAGGCCGCCGAGCGGCGCGTCGCCGAGCTCAGCGACGGCGAGTTCAAGGCCCCCGCGCAGCCCGCCGCCCCCGCGGTTCCCGAGCCCGCCGCCGTCCTGGCGGCCGGCGCCCCGGACGCCGAGTCCGCCACCTCGATGCTCGCCCTGGCCCAGCGCGTCCACGACGAGTACGTGCGCGACGGCGAGGAGCAGTCCGCCAAGATCATCGCCGACGCCAACGCCAAGCGCGACGAGATCATCGCCGACGCCCAGAAGCAGCACGAGACCATCCTCACCCAGCTGGACCAGGAGCGGGAGCTGCTGGAGAACAAGATCAACGGCCTGCGGACCTTCGAGTCCGAGTACCGCTCCAACCTGCGCGGACACCTCGAGTCGCTCCTCGCCGAGGTCGGCTCGGACGGCGACAACTGAACCCGGCCCGCTCCCCGCTGGCGGTGGCGCACGCGCGGCGCCGCCAGCGGTTACACTGAGCCCCATGCCCTCACGCGCCCCCAACCGCAACGCGGTGTGCCTGGCGGTCCTGCTGCTCGCCGTCGCCGCCGACCAGATCACCAAGTGGTGGGCGCAGTCCGCCTTGGCCGACGGGCGCTCCATCGCCCTCGTCGGTCGGCTCCTGCGCCTCGAGCTCGTGCGCAACCCCGGCGCGGCGTTCTCCGTCGGATCAGGGCGGACGTGGATGTTCACCGTCCTCGCGGTCGTGATCCTGGGCGCGATGGCCTGGCTCTACCGGCGCTCCGCCGACACCGCCACGCGCGCGTCCATCGCCCTGCTGGCGGGCGGCGCCGTCGGCAACCTCATCGACCGCCTCCTCCAGCCCCCCTCCTTCGGACAGGGCCACGTCATCGACTTCATCGGCTACGGCGACTGGTTCGTCGGCAATGTGGCCGACATCTGGATCGTGGTGGCAGCCGCCGGCCTTGTCCTCTCCCTGGCGCGCGAGGGCGGCGGGGGCGCCGTCGCCCATGCGGGGAAGGATTCCGGTGGCGCGGCGGAGCCGGCCGACGGCTCCACGGAGCGCGGGGGCGCGCCGGAGGCGCCCCCTGCGGCAGCGGCGGGCGGCGCCGATGGGTGAGGGCCGCCTGCTCCCCGTGCCCGACGCCCTCGTCGGGGAGCGCGTGGACGCCGCCCTGTCGCGCATGCTCGGGATGAGCCGCTCGAAATGCGCGGACCTGGCGGCCCAGGGCGCGGTGACCCTCAACGGGCGGACCGCCGGCAAGTCCGACCGCCTGGGCGCCGCCGACATCATCGGGATCGACATGCCCGACCCGGCCGTCAAGGCGGTCCCCGTGACCGGGATGGACATCCTCTACGACGACGAGGACATCGTCGTCGTCGACAAGCCCGTCGGGGTCGCGGCGCACACGGGCCCCGGGTGGGAGGGCCCGACGGTCCTGGGCAACCTCGCCGCCGCGGGCTACCGCATCACCACCCACGGCCCGCCCGAGCGCCAGGGCATCGTCCACCGCCTCGACGTGGGCACCTCCGGGGCCATGATGGTCGCCAAATCCGAACTCGCGTACTCCGTCATGAAGCGGGCCTTCAAGGAGCGCACGGTCACGAAGGTCTACCACGCGGTGGTCGCCGGACACCTGGACCCCGCCTCGGGCACCATCGACGCGCCCATCGGCCGCCACCCCTCGCGGGAGTGGCGCATGGCGGTCATCGACGGCGGGAAGCGCGCCATCACCCATTACGACACCCTGGAGATGATGGCGGGCGCGTGCCTGGCCGAGATCCACCTGGAGACCGGGCGCACCCACCAGATCCGCGTCCACATGGCGGCCGTGGGGCACCCCTGCGTGGGCGACGCCTTCTACGGCGCGGACCCGGGCCAGGCCGAGCGGCTGGGCCTGGTCCGCCAGTGGCTCCACGCCGTCGAACTCTCCTTCGCCCACCCGCGCACGGGAGCGCCGATGACGGTGCGCAGCCCCTACCCGTCCGACCTCGCCGCCGCCCTCGAGCTCCTGCGCCACCCCTGAGGGCCCGATGGGCGCGCCCGGGCCGGCGCGCGCGGCCGGTGGCCCGCGCCTGCGGCACGTAGAATCGGACCATGGCGTCTGACCCCTTCGTGCACCTCCACAACCACTCCGAGTACTCCATGCTGGACGGAGCGGCGAAAACGCAGGCGATGGCCCAGGAGGCTGCCCGCCTCGGCCAGCCCGCCATCGGCCTGACCGACCACGGGTACCTCTTCGGAGCCTACGACTTCTACACGAACTGCGTGTCCGCGGGCGTCAAGCCCATTATCGGCCTCGAGGCCTACGTCACCCCCGGGACATCGCGCTTCGACCGCCACAAGGTCACATGGGGCGAGCCGTGGCAGCGCTCCGACGACGTCAGCGCCGGCGGCTCGTACAACCACCTCACCCTGATCGCCTACAGCACCCAGGGCATGCACAACCTGTTCCGCCTGGGGTCCTACGCCTCGACCGACGGCCAGTTCGGCAAATGGCCCAGGGCCGACAAGGAGCTGCTCGCCAAGTTCCACGAGGGGCTCATCGTCTTCACCGGCTGCCCCTCGGGCGCGGTCCAGACCCGCCTGCGCCTGGGGCAGTGGGACGAGGCCGTGGCAGAGGCCGCCGAACTGCGCGACATCTTCGGCCCCGAGAACTTCTACGTCGAGGTCATGGACCACGGCATCGACATCGAGAGGCGCGTCCACTCCCAGGTCCTCGAGATCGCGCGCCTGATGAACGCGCCCCTGGTGGCCACCAACGACTCCCACTACGTGAAGAAGGAGGACCGCAAGATCCAGGACGCCCTCCTGTGCATCAACTCGGGGGCGCGCATCAACGACCCCGACCGCTTCAAGTTCGACGGCGACGGCTACTTCATCCGGCCCTCCGAGGAGATGCGCGAGCTGTGGAGGGAGCTGCCCGGCGCCTGCGACGCCACCCTGGAGATCGCCGAGCGCTGCGACGTCCGCTTCACCACCACGGCGGAGGGCGCCAACTACATGCCCGACTTCCCCGTCCCCGAGGGCGAGGACAAGACCTCGTGGTTCGTCAAGGAGGTCGAGCGGGGGCTCAACGACCGCTTCCCGGGCGGCATCCCCGACGACGTGCGCAAACAGGCGCAGTACGAGGAGGACGTCATCATCTCGATGGGCTTCCCCGGCTACTTCCTCACCGTCGCCGACTACATCAACTGGGCCAAGTCCCAGGGGATCCGCGTGGGGCCGGGGCGCGGCTCGGGAGCCGGCTCGATGGTCGCCTACGCGATGAAGATCACAGAGCTGAACCCCTTGGAGCACGGGCTGATCTTCGAGCGCTTCCTCAACCCGGAGCGCATCTCGATGCCCGACTTCGACGTCGACTTCGACGAGCGCCGGCGCGACGAGGTGATCGCCTACGTCAAGCGCAAGTACGGCGAGGACCGCATCAGCCAGGTCGTCACCTACGGGACGATCAAGACCAAGCAGGCCCTCAAGGACTCGGCGCGCATCCTGGGCAAGGACTTCAAGATGGGCGAGCAGCTCACCAAGGCGCTGCCCCCCGCCATCATGGGCAAGGACATCTCCGTGGCGGGGATCTTCGACCAGGGCGACAAGCGCTACGGGGAGGCCGCCGAGTTCCGCAAGTTCTACGAGGACAACCCCGACACCCACGAGGTCGTCCAGTACGCCCTCGGCCTGGAGGGGCTCACCAGGCAGTGGGGCGTGCACGCCTGCGCGGTGATCATGAGCTCCCACACCCTCACCGACATCATCCCCATTATGAAGCGCCCCCAGGACGGGGCCATCATCACCCAGTTCGACTACCCGACGTGCGAGACGCTGGGCCTGCTGAAGATGGACTTCCTGGGCCTGCGCAACCTCACGGTCGTGTCCGACGCGCTGGAGAACATCGCGATCAACGGGAAGGAGGACCCCGACCTCGACCACATCCGCTTCGACGACGCGAAGACCTACGAGCTGCTGGGCCGGGGCGACACCCTGGGGGTCTTCCAACTCGACGGCGGCGGCATGCGCGACCTGCTCAAGCTCATGAAGCCCGACAACTTCGAGGACATCTCCGCCGTGGGCGCCCTCTACCGCCCCGGCCCCATGGGCGCGAACTCGCACACGAACTACGCGCTGCGCAAGAACGGGCGCCAGGAGATCACGCCCATCCACCCGGAGCTGGCCGAGCCGCTCGAGGAGATCCTGGGGACGACCTTCGGTTTGATCGTCTACCAGGAGCAGGTCATGCAGATCGCCCAGAAACTGGCGGGCTACACCCTGGGGCAGGCCGACATCCTCCGCAAGGCGATGGGCAAGAAGAAGAAGGAGGTCTTGGACCAGCAGTTCAAGGGCTTCCGCCAGGGGATGGTCGACAACGGCTACTCGGAGGAGTCGATCAAGGCCCTGTGGGACGTGGTCGTCCCCTTCTCCGCCTACGCGTTCAACAAGGCGCACTCCGCCGCCTACGGCCTCGTGTCGTACTGGACGGCCTTCCTCAAGGCGAACTACCCGACCGAGTACATGGCCGCCCTGCTGACCTCGACGAAGGACAACAAGGACCGCCGCGCCCTGTACCTGGCCGAGTGCCGCCACATGGACATCACCGTGCTGCCCCCCGACGTGAACGCCTCGATGGGCAACTTCGCCCCTGACGGGGAGGCCATCCGTTTCGGACTCAGCGCCGTCCAGAACGTCGGCGGCCCCGTGGTCGAGGCGATCGTGGGCGCCCGCGAGGAGAAAGGGCGCTTCGCCTCCTTCCAGGACTTCCTGGACAAGGTCCCGCAGGTCGTGTGCAACAAGCGGACCATCCAGTCCCTGATCCGGGCGGGTGCTTTCGACTCGATGGGGCACACGCGCAGGGCGCTGCTGGCGCGCTGCGACGAGGCCGTGGACGCGGTCATCGACGTCAAGCGCAACGAGGCGATCGGCCAGTTCGACCTGTTCGGCGGGCTCGACGACGGCGCGGGCGGCTCCTCGCTGGCGATCGACATCCCCGACCTGCCCGAGTTCGACCGGAAGCAGAAACTGGCCGCCGAGCGCGAGATGCTGGGGCTGTACGTCTCGGACCACCCGCTGCGGGGCCTGGAGGGGGCGCTCGCCCGCCACCAGGACTACGAGATCGCGCAGGTGGTGGGCTCGGAGGGGGCCATGGCCGACCGCGTCGTCAAGATCGCGGGCCTCGTGTCGGGCGTGACGACGAAGGTGACGAAGCAGGGGAACGCGTGGGCGATCGCCACCATCGAGGATCTTTCGGGTTCGGTGGAGGTCCTCTTCTTCCCCCGCGCCTACGAGTCGATCTCCACCTACCTCGCCCAGGACGCGATCGTCGGCATCGAGGGCAAGGTCAACGTGCGCGACGAGGGGATGGCGGTCTACGGGCAGTCGATGACACTGCTCGACCTGTCGAGCGAGTCGGACGCGCCGCTGGACCTGCGCCTGCCCGCATCGCGGTGCACGGCCAAGCTGCTGACGGACCTCAAGGGCGTGCTCGAGTCCTACCCGGGCGCCTCGCCGGTGCGCCTCCACGTGAGGGAGCCCGGGCGCGAGACCGTGGTCGAACTGGATCCGCGCTACCGCGTGGCGCAGACGAACGCGTTCTTCAGCCACATCAAGGCGGTGGTCGGCGCCGGAGGGGTGATCGGGCGCTAGAGCCCGTTGGGGCAGCGGGGCGGCGCCGGGCCCGTCTCATGGCGCGGCGCCTTGACCGCATCGAGCGGCGGCTTGATCTCATCATGCGGGAGTTTGAGCATTTCCCAATGCTGTCCGGGCGCCGCATCGCTAATCCGCATCTCCGGCAATCGCAGTATTTCCCGCTCAAAGGCGGCCCGCCAGACCGGGTGCCTGCTACCCGTGGGGCGGTATCGCGGTGTTTTCTGCCTGGAGGTGCTCGCCGGTGGGCTCATGTGGTGGCATTGGGGCAGGTTGCGGCCTATTGGGGTAGGTTGCGGCCTATTGGGGTAGGTTGTGGGTCATTGGGGCAGGTTATTAACCTGCCCCAATGGGTGTTAACGTGCCCCAATGGTTGGTTTCTTGCCCCAATGTCGTCCCAGTGCGCCAACCCTCATGCCCGCCGACTTGCCCCAATGGGTGGTTTCCTGCCCTGATGCCGGCCATGGAGGCCGCGTCGCAGCATCGGGCGCGGGCGAGCACAACGATACGGTGCATGAGTTGTTGGCACCGGGAAGGCGTTGTTGGCACGGTGCATGAGTTGTTGGCACCGAGAGGGGGTTATAGCGCTTGCTGGTGCCCGTAATGCTTGCCGGCGTGGCAGAGCCCGCCTGTGCCGCGGCGCCCACCAGAACGGCAAAGCCCCGAAAGCAGGCCAAACCCCCGGAAACCTAGACGCGTTATGGAACCCCCACGGCCAATACCCCGCCGCACAGCGCCGCAAGCAGCGCAACACCCGCACAGCGCCGCCTGGCGCTCTTCGCCTCGACGGCGATCCGCGTCAAAGGGGGTCATGACGGACAACGGCCCCAGTGCGAACATCCTATCGGCGCACAACACCTAGTCGGCAGAGCGGACACGGGCCCCTGAGCGCCCCCAGGGGGTGTCGACCTCGACGAAGTCGCCGGGACGCAGGCGCGTGCCCCGGCGGACCTCCGTGGCGCCGTTCACGCGCACATCGCCGCTCTGGACGAGTTCGCGGGCTTGCGCGCCGTCCTCGGCCAGTCCCGCGAGCTTGAGGAACTGGCCCAGGCGGATCTGCCCGCGCACGGGGATTTCGGGAGTATTCGTCACAGTGTCTCCTTTTCGGCGGTGGCACCATTGTTGCATTTCACGCCCTGATGCGTCACAAGTATCCTGGACCCAACGATTACTGAGGAGGAGCCGTGGGCATCCACGACGACGACATCGACGCGGAATTCGCGAACCTGGTCGCCCAGATTGGGCAGACCCCAGCGGCGGGGACACCGCCGGAGCCCACACGGGACCCCGACGACACGCCCGTCGACGAGTCCTTGCACTTGGACGGGGGGAGGCTCTCAGTCGCGCTGGTGCTGGCGCCCATCGCCTACCCCGAGGTGCTGCACTCGCTGCTCGCGTTGTCGGATGTGCGCGAGTCGGTGGTGCGGCTCAAGCCGTGGACCGCCGTGTGGCTGCGCGTGGAGACGACGCCCACCGACGAGGAAGAGC
>ERZ772971.2064-NODE-2064-length-11246-cov-10.532750_pt1 | contig 11246 bp, 8 predicted proteins | sample MGYA00511943_ERZ772971 | MGnify/ENA primary metagenome ERZ772971 (study PRJEB29015, sample SAMEA2737929) | human oral metagenome | biome: human oral; feature: human-associated habitat; material: dental | place: China | collected 2144 ... | reverse complement strand
CCACCATCACCCCGGGCACGGTGCTGGACAACGTCCTGGATCATGCCGAGCCGGGAGCCGCGGCGGCAGAGGACGTACCCGACGTACTGGTCGAGGCGGCCCGGGCCACGGGCTTCGATGAGGTCGTCGACGACCTGCCGCAGGGGTGGCGGACCCCGGTGGGCAGTGCAGGTGTGGGACTGTCCGTGGGGCAGCGCCAGCGTCTGGCCCTGACCCGTGCCCTGTGCTCGACGGCACCCCTGGTGGTCATGGATGAGCCGACCGCACACCTGGACGCGGCCAGTGAGGCCCACGTCCTGGACGCAGTCCGTGCGCTGCACGCCTCGGGGCGCACGGTGGTGGTCATTGCGCACCGTCCTGCGCTCATGGCCCTGGCCGAGCAGACCATCGCCGTGACGAGCCAACCGGTACCGCCGGCGGACCTCGCACCTGACCGGGTACCTGACCAGGTATCTGCCCATGAGGCGGCGACGGCGCAGGAGGAGGCCCTGTGAGCACGGCAAGCACATTGACCCCTGAGCCCCCTGAGAACCCCGTGAACCCCGCGCATCCGACTGCCTCCGCCCTCTCCCCCGCGCTGTCCGCTGATGAGCGACGCTCCCTGCGCCGGGCGGTGGGCCTGCTGAACCTGGACCGCTCACGCTTCATCCTGGCCGTAGTCGCCGGGACGGCGGGTATGGCCTCGGCCGTGTCCCTGTCCGGGGTGGCGGCCTGGCTCATTGCGCGGGCCTCACAGATGCCCGACGTCGTCGCGCTGGGGGTTGCGCCGGTGGCGGTGCGGCTCTTCGGCATCTCACGCTCCGTGCTGCGCTACTGCGAGCGGCTCGTCTCCCATGACACCGCCCTGAGAGGCATGGGCGCTCTGCGCACCCACCTCTACGAGTCCCTGGCCTCAGCCCGCACCGACACGGTTGCGGGCCTGCGCCGCGGCGACGTCCTGGCGCGAGTGGGTGCCGACATCGACGCGGTCGGGGATCTCGTGGTGCGCGCCTATCTGCCGGCGGCTGTCGCCGCCGTCCTGGGCGCAGCCACATGTCTCGGCGTCGGCGTGGTCTACTGGCCGGCGGGCCTCATCCTGCTGGCCTGTCTGCTGCTGTCGGGACTGGTGGGCCCGTTGGCCACCATCCGTTCGGCGAGAATCGCCGAGCAGGCCCGTCAGAGGCAGGCCACTGAGCTGTCCGCGGAGGTGCTGGCGGTCCTGGAGGGTGCCCCCGAGCTGTCCGTCTCCGGGCGGCTGGCCGGCTCGATGCGCCAGGTCGCCTCCCGGGAGGAGAGCCTGACCCGTCTGCGGGACCGGGCCGCGGTACCGGCCGCGATCGCGGCGGCCGTGGACATGGCCGCCATGGGCCTGGCGGTCCTGGGAAACCTGGTGGTGGGGGTGAGCGCCGTGTCCTCCGGGCAGCTGGCCCCGGTCTGGCTGGCAGTGATCGTCCTGGTTCCACTGGCCGCCTTCGAGGCCACCTCAGCGCTCGGCCCAGCCAGCGTGCAGCTGGTCAGGTCGGCCGGCGCCGCCTGCCGCATCGTGGAGCTCATCGAGGCCGCTGAAGCCAGTGCCGCCAGCGGCTCCGCGACGTCCTCCGCGCCTCTGGAGCTGCCCGAGCCCTCCGCCCAGGGCCCGTACCTCAAGGCAAGGGGGCTGGCGGTGGGCTGGCCGGGCGGCCCGGTGGTGGCCGAGGGCATCGACCTGGATCTGCGGGTCGGTCGCCGAGTGGCGATCGTTGGGCCGTCGGGGATCGGCAAGTCGACACTGCTGGCCACGCTGGCGGGGCTGCTGGAGCCTCGGGGCGGCACGCTGACGCTCGACGGCGTCCCCCCGTGGCAGGCGGCCCATTCAGAGGTGGCGGCCCGGGTGTGCCTGACCGCGGAGGACGCGCACGTCTTCCACACCAGCGTCCTGGAGAACCTGCGCGTGGCGCGCGGGGACGTCACCCCCGCCGAGGCCGGCGAGCTGCTGAGGCGGGCCGGCCTGGGGAGGTGGCTCGAGGCTCTTCCCGAGGGAGTTGAGACCATCATCGGCACCGATGCCGCCACATTGTCAGGTGGGGAGCGGCGTCGGCTCCTGCTCGCCCGCGCCCTGGCGGCTCCGGCTCCCCTGATGCTGCTGGACGAGCCCGGTGAGCATCTCGATGCCCTCACCGCGGACCGGCTCGTGACCGACCTGCTGACAGCGGGCGACCAGGGCCGCGGCACTCTCCTGGTCACCCATCGTCTCAGCGCCCTGGAGCACGCCGATGAGGTCCTCGTCATGGGACGCCGGCCGCAGGCCACCGGTGAGCAGGCCCCGGCGACTATCCTGCACCGAGGCAGCCACCGCGAGCTCCAGGACGTCTCCGAGACCTACCGGTGGTCGCTCTCCCAGGAGGATCAGGACAGGCAGCAGGACCACGTATCCGGTACGAGCTGAACGAGCTGAGCACGATGACGACACCCCACCCGCAGCACGCAGCAGACACTCTCGGCGAGAGTCTTGGCTTCCCCGGTGTGCCCGAGGACGCCCTGGAGGAGCTCGACGGCCCCCCGGCGCGACGTGAGGAGGCGCTGGCGACCTCTTCGGAGGAGAACGCCGCGGCGGGGCGTCTGGCCTACGCCGTCCACGCCGACCAGCTGGTCTCCACCCGTGGCCGCCGGGTGTCGGCCCTTCAGCCGAGCCTGGACGAGGCGACTGTCGCCCTCATCCAGGCGGCCCTGAGCCTCACCAGCTCCCTGCGGGTCCCCGACGCGCTGCGCCGTCTGGTGGAGTCGGCCTGCTCCATCACGGGGGCCTCGTGGGGAACCATCGCCGTGCTCAACCACGCGGACATGGATGTTGACCTGGCCGGCCCCCTCTCGCCCGATTCCTCCGGCGCGAGCTCGGGCACCGGTCTGTGCAGCGGGGTGCCCACGGCGACCCTCGATGAGCTCGCCCAGATGGCCGGCGCCCCCGATACCGCCGGCACTTCGCACGCCTCCTCTGAGTCCCTACTCAACGGGCTCGAGGGAACCGGGATGGTCATCGACAACGACCTGGGCAGGGCATCGGCCTTCACCGGTGCCATCGAGGGTGAGGAGACCGGCAGTCTGCTCTCGGCCCCGCTGCGCCTTCACGGCCAGGTCTACGGACATCTCTACCTGTGTGACAAGCCGGGGGGCTTCACCCGCTCGGACGCCGACGCCGTCCTGACCCTGGCCCAGGCCGCAGCCGTCGCCGTGGAGAACGCCCGCCTGTACCGCGAGGCCCGTGACCGCGAGCAGTGGATGGTGGTCTCCCAGGAGCTGACGACGCTGCTGCTCTCGGGCGCCGAGGAGGATGACGCGCTGACGCTCATCGCCCACCGTGTCCGCCAGGTCGCTCACGCCGACACGGCCGCCCTCGTCCTGCCCAGCATCGGGGAGCGCTGGATCTGCGAGATCGCCGACGGCGAGCACGCCCGGGAGCTGATCGGCACCTTCTTCCCGCCCGAGGGTCGGGCTCTGACCACCCTGGCCCATCAGACCGGCCTGGTCGTGGACTCCCTGGAGGACGCCTGGGGCGACGGCGACCTGATGGTCCCCCAGCTGGCCCAGTTCGGGCCGGCCCTCTACGCCCCCATGATCCACCGGGGGCGGGGCGTGGGGGTGATGCTGCTGCTGCGCTCCCCCGGCGCGGCACCCTTCACCGCCCAGGACCTGGAGATCGCCGAGCTCGTGGCGGGACAGGCAACCATGGCCTTCGAGCTGGCCGACGCCCAGCACGCCGAGGAGATGGCCACGCTGCTCGATGAGCGGGCCCGGATCGGCCGGGATCTGCACGACCTGGCCATCCAGCAGCTCTTCGCCACCGGGATGCAGATCTCCGCGGCCCGGGAACGGCTGGCCTCCAGCGCGCAGGCGGACCTGGATGCGGTGTGCTCCGTGCTGAGCACCGCCCTGGAGGCGGTGGACGACTCCGTGGGCCAGATCCGCTCCATCGTGCGTTCCCTGCGCGATCGCGATGAGGAGGTCGGGGTGATCGAGCGGCTGCGGCGCGAGGCCTCCCTGGCCCGCAACGCCCTGGGCTACGCCCCCTCGCTGCTGCTGAGCGTCGACGGCCGGGGCCTGGCCCAGGTGGACCGCGACGAGGAGGACCGGCTCATCGCCTCGGTCGACGCCGCCGTGGCACCGGATATTGCCGACGACATGGTCGCCGTCGTGCGTGAGGGACTGAGCAACGTTGCCCGTCATGCCCACGCCTCCTCGGTGACGGTGGACGTCAAGATCGAGGGGGTGCAGCCGGGCTCGGAGCAGTGCTGCGGCCCGGGCGACGACGAGGGTCACGCCTCGGGAGACGCCGAGCCCTTCCGGGGCAGCCCGGTGGTGGAGATCGTCTGCCGTGACGACGGCGTCGGGGTGAATCCCTCAGTGACGCGCCGTTCGGGGACGGCCAACATGGCCGAGCGGGCCCGCCGTCACGGCGGCAGCTTCGTCATTGGTCCACGGGCCCGCTCCGACGGCGAGCGGCGCGGCACCTGCTTCACCTGGCGAGTGCCCTTGGACGGGGGCGGCCGGGTGCGCTGAGTCCGCGTGCGCCCCTCAGTGGCGGGCTCAGCGCGCAGAAGGACCCGTCAGCTGTTGCGCCAGCCTGAGGCTCGCTGACCGGCGACCCAGGCGGCGACCTGGGTGCGTCGCTGCAGACCCATCTTGGCCAGCAGGGAGGTGATGTGGTTCTTGACCGTCTTCTCAGCGACTCCGAGCCGCTCACCGATCTCCCGGTTGGACAGGCCGTCGCCGATGAGGTCGAGGACCTTGCGCTCGGCGTTGGTCAGGTCGGCGGTGGGGTCGTCGTGGTCCGCCCGGCGGCGCGTCACGGTGCGCTCGTCGAGCAGGACGCGCCCGGAGGCGACTGCCCGCACGACGTCGCTGATCTCGGCACCGTGGACCGTCTTGAGCAGGTAGGCCCGGGCACCTGCCGCCAGGGCCTCGGCCAGGGCCTCGTCGTCGTCGAAGGACGTCAGCACGATCGGCAGGGCCTGGGGCACGGAGTCCCTCAGCTCCTGCATGAGCTCGATGCCGGTGCCGTCGGGCAGCTGGAGGTCCACGAGGATGACGTCGGGGCGGACCAGCTCGGCCCGACGCACCGCCTCAGCCCGAGATCCCGCCTCGGCGACGACGTCGAGCCCATCAGCGCGGTCAATGATCTCGGCGATGCCGCGACGGACGATCTCGTGGTCGTCCACGATCATGACGCGGACGATCTCCGACGATGGGGTGTGTGCCATACTCATGACATTACCAGGGTATGGAAACCTACGTCACAACCCTGGCGGCACTGTGGCGATGCTGCGGTGATGCCGTTGTGGAGGCTCCCTGCGAGCACTGGCGGCGCCTACCGGTGCCGGCGCGGACGGGTCTGGCAACGGGGACAGTAGGTGTGAGAACGCCCTCCCAGAGTCTCACGCACCATGGTGGCCTTGCAGCGGCGACACTCCAGTCCCTGGCGCCCGTAGGCGCCCAGCTCGCGGGCGAAGAACCCGGCGGCACCCTCGACATCGACGTAGAGGGCATCGAAGCTCGTGCCACCGACCTCAAGGGCCCGGCGCATGACCTCAGCGGTGGACTCGAGGATCCGGGCCACCACCCGCGGGCCGAGACCGGTTCCCGGGCGCAGGCCGTGCACCCCGGCCTCCCACAGGCCCTCGTCGGCGTAGATGTTGCCGATGCCCGAGACAAGTCCCTGGTCGAGCAGCTGGGTCTTGATGGCGCGCCTCGAGGCGCGTACCCGGGCGACGACGCCGGTGGGGCCGGCCAGCTGCAGGGCCGGGTCGAGCAGGTCACGGGCGATATGGGTGGCGTCGGCGGGCAGCAGCGGCCGCGGGTCGCCCATCCCGCCGGGAGCGCCGTCGGCGGTGGGGGTCAGGTCGACGACGTGCAGGCCGCCGAGCATGCGCTGGTCGACCAGGTCGAGGACCGCCGCGCCGGCGCCGTTGTCACAGTTATCGCCGCCGAGGCCGGTGCTGAGGTGGAGGCGCACTCGCAGGTGGCGGGCAGAGGTGGAGATGTCCCGCACGTAGCGGGGCTGCTCGGTAGCACTCAGGTCCGCTGGGCGCCCGCCGGGCAGAGTGTCCGGATCGGCCAGGAAGGCCGCGGCACGGTGGGACTCCGGGGCAGCGTCAGGAGCGGTCGCGACGGTGGTGCCACGCACGAGCAGCTGGCCGCTCATGCCCAGGTGGGCCGACAGGGCGCGTCCGTCATCCAGGGGCAGCCACAGGAACTTCCCGCGGCGGACGGCCGCGGTCAGGGTGCGCCCGGTGAGCTGGTCGACGAAGGCCTGCGCTCCCCCGTCCTGGCGGCGCAGCGGACGCGGATCGAGGACCTCGACGTGGGTGACGGTGCGTCCGGCCACGTGCCGGGCGAGACCGGCGCGCACCACCTCGACCTCGGGCAGCTCTGGCATCAGCTCGTCTGGGAGCCCTGCCCGGTGAGCAGGTCGGCGCGCAGGGCCTCGTTGACTCCGGGCAGGTTGAGGCCGCCGTCGCCCCTGGCGGCCAGGATGGCGGCGTAGGCGGCCTCGGCGGCGTCGTGCTCGGCGACCTTCTTCGAGCTGCCGGTGCCCTGCCCCAGGACCTCGCCGTCAACGATGGCGCTGGCGGTGAAGACCCGCTGGTGATCGGGGCCGGTTCCGGTGACCTCGTAGGCGGGGTTGCCGAGCTGGTGGACGGCGGTGAGCTCCTGGAGGCTCGTCTTCCAGTCCAGACCCGCACCGCGGGTGCGGGCCGAGTCCAGGAAGCGTGAGACGAGGCGGGTGACGACTGTGCGGGTCTCCTCCAGCCCGTGGGTGAGGTAGGTGGCGCCGATGAGGGCCTCGACCGTGTCGGACAGGATGGAGCCCTTGTCCCGCCCGCCCGAGAGCGCCTCGCCCTTGCCGAGCTTGATGAACTCCCCCAGTCCCAGGTCGCGGGCGACGGCGGCCAGGGCCGGCTCGGAGACGGTGGCGGCGCGCATCTTGGCGAGCTGGCCCTCGGGGACCTCCGGGTGGGTGCGGTAGAGGTACTCGGTGACGATGATGCCCAGGACGGAGTCGCCCAGGAACTCCAGACGCTCGTTGGTGGGCAGGCCGCCGTTCTCGTGGGCGTAGGAGCGGTGGGTCAGGGCCAGCTCGAGCAGGTCGGCATCGATGCTCGGCCCCCAGCGGTAGACGAGGGCCTCGGTGTCGGTGCGCGCGGGCGGGGCGCTGCGGCGCTTGGCCATCAGGCCTGTTCCTCCCCGCTCGTGGGCGCGTCCTGCTCGCCCTCCTGACCGGTCTCGGTCTCCAGTAGGCCGGCCAGGGCGGACCAGCGCGGGTCGAGGACCTCGTGGTGGTGGTCGGCGGGCAGGTCCTCGAGCCGCTTGCCGCAGTCAGGACACAGTCCGGGGCAGTCGGGGCGGCACAGGGGCTGGAAGGGCAGCGTGGGCACCAGGGCGTCGCGCAGTGCCGGCTCGAGGTCCAGGGTGGTCTCCCCCACCGCCAGGAGGTCCTCTGCCTCCTCATCGCCTTCGGCCCGCTGGGCCTCGATGACCTCGGGGAAGAGGTAGAGCTCGTCGATCCGCACGCTGCGGTCCTCATCGAGGTCGCGCAGGCAGCGCACGCACTCGCCGTGGACGTGCAGGTCGGCGTCGGCCTGCGCCAGGACGCCGTCGTCCATGGAGGTCAGGGTGACGTCGAGGGCGAGGTCACTGCCCTCGGGCACGCCGATGACCTCGGTGCCCAGGTCGGCGGGGGCGGGGGTACGGATCTGCAGGTTCTTGACCGAGCCGGTGGCACGGGGCAGGTCGACGATATCGACGACGAGTCCTGACATGGGTTCCTCCACAGCGGGTTGACCGCGCCGCATCCAGCGATGACCGAGGGGCCCCTGCGGCATGATGTCCGCGTGATACCCAGGTCATGTACCAGGTGATGTACATGGTGCTGGGCGGCTGGTGGGCGGGGTGATGGACGAGGTGTCTGGCGCGAGCGTACCCGGTGGGGCTGCGGCGCCTCTGGTTCAGTGGGCGGAGGGGTCCACGGACCAGCCCGAGCGGCGGCGCACGGGCTCCTGGATCTCCACCGGCTGGCCCGAGCCGTCGCCCAGGCGGCCGGCCAGAACCTCGCGGCCGGCGCGGATCTGCTCGGCGACCTTGGCGACCTCGGCCTCCAGGGAGGCCAGGGTGCGGTCGGAGTACTCATCGGCCCCGTGACGCAGGGAGGCGGCCTTGTCCTCCGCCGCGGCCACGATGCTGTCGGCCCGGTCATTGGCCATGCGCACGATGTTCTCCCCGGCCACGAGCCGCTCGGACTCCTCCTGGGCGTACTGGACGAGCCGTTCGGACTCGGCCCGTCCCTCAGCCAGGACGGCGTCGGCATCGGCGACGATCTTCTCGGCACGGCGAACGGCGCTCGGGACCGCGTCACGAGCCCGGTCGATGAGGTGCAGGGCGTTCTCCCGGTTGACGATCGCCGAGGCGCTCATCGGCATGGATCGGGCGCTGCTGATGAGCTCGTCGAGCTCATCGAGGATGCGCAGCAGGTCTTCTCCGGCATCGCGGCTGGTCGTCACGGTAGGTCCTCTCGAGTGTGGTCGGCGCCGACGAAGCGGCTTGGCGGGGTCCCGGGCGGGACGAGTCCTGAGTCGACGCCGTCGTGGGCTACAGACCCGGGGGCCTGAGCCAGCCGGACCGCCAAGGCGTGGGCCACAGCGGGCGGGACGAGGGCGGAGACGTCCCGGCCATAGCCGGCGACATCCTTGACGAGGGAGGAGGAGATGTGCGCGTAGGCGGCGGACGCGGGGAGGAAGACCGTTTCGGGCGCCCCCAGGTCGCGGTTGAGCAGGGCCATGGGCAGCTCGGCGTCCAGGTCGCTACCGCTACGCAGGCCCTTGATGATGGCGTTCGCGCCGTGCTGAGTGCAGTAGTCGGCCAGGAGCCCGGGGACGATGTCCACCTCGACGCCGGGCAGGTGGGAGGTGGCCTCCCTGGCCAGGCGGAGGCGTTCGTGGGCGTCGAGCAGGTGGCGTCCGGCCTTGGCGGCGTTGTGGGCGATCCCGATGACGACGACGTCGAAGAGCGTGGTCGCGCGGGCGGCGATGTCGACGTGCCCCAGGGTGAGGGGATCGAAGCTTCCGGGGTAGACGGCCAGGCTCATACGGTCACGCTACTGGCTGGGCCCACCGCGGTGCGGGACGCGCGCCGCACCACCCTCGCCAGCACGCCAACGCGGCGCCCCGGGATCCTGGGGCGGCGCTGCTATATTTTCCTTGTGTCCACACGCGTGACCCTCAGTGACGTGGCCGAGGCCGTCGGAGTCTCAGCGCAGACCGTCTCCCGCGTACTCAACAACCACCCGTCGGTCCGTCCCGAGACACGTCAGAAGGTTCTGGCGGCCGTTCAGGCGCTGGGTTATGAGCCGAACCTCGCCGCCCGGTTACTGGCCTCGGGATCCTCCGGGGCCGTGGGCATCCTGCTGACGGCCGGGTTGTCGCACGGGATGGCCTCCACCTTCTCCGCGATCGCCAGGGCGGTGCGCGAGCGGGGGGACACCTTCGTCCTGGCCACTGCCGAGGGCGGCGACCCGGAGTCCGTGCGACAGGCACTGGCTCACCTGCACGGTCACCGCGTGGCGACCATCGTGGTCCTGGCCCAGCGCGCCGACGTCCTGACCATCCTCTCGTCCCAGCGCCACCGCGGTCCGATCGTGGCCATCATCTCGGGGCAGCACGAGTTCTCCGAGCTGGCCACCGTCTCCATCGACCAGGCCCTGGGAGCCAGGCTGGCCACGGAGCATCTTCTGGATCAGGGGCGCAGCCGCCTGCTGCACGTCACCGGGGACCTGTCCTGGCAGGACGCCTCGGAGCGCCTGGCCGCCTACCAGTCGGCGTGCGCACAGGCCGGGGTTGCCGGCCGCTGGGTGGGCACGGACGCCTGGACGGGAGAGGCCGGGGCCAAGGTCGCCAGGCGCCTGCTCGACAGCGGTCTGCCCGACGCCGTCTTCGCCGCCAACGACGACATCGCCCTGGGGCTGTGCCATGAGCTGCTCGCCGCCGGCGTGAGGATCCCCGACGACGTCGCCGTCGTCGGCTTCGATGACATCCCGCTGGCACGTTGGGCGACCCCATCCCTGTCCAGCGTCACGCAGGACTTCGACGCCCTGGGACGGGCCGCACTGAGCCTGTCCGACGAGATCGTCGAGGGCGCCCCCGCCCGCAGTGTCTGCCTGGAGCCGACGCTCGTTGTCAGGGCGTCATCAACCAAGGCCTAGCATGGACGATCACCTTCCCGGACGAGCCCCCTGGACCCACTGAGCCTGCGAAGCTCTGCGCGCCCGGCTCGTACCGAGTGGGCGCACAGAGCTCCGAGGTAAGAGGCGACCGTCAGGAGGCGCTGACGGGTCTGGGTGTGCGCAGCGTGTAGACCCCGTAGGCGGCCACCACCACGAAGCAGCCGACTACCGTGATGTAGGACACTGCAGGAGACGTCTTGTCCATGATGTAGCTCTGCACCAGAGGCATGGTGGCTCCGCCGATGATGGCCATGACCAGGCCGGCGGCCCCAAACTTAGTATCCTCCCCCAGCCCAAGGAGGGCCTCGCCGTAGATGGTGGGGAACAGCAGGGAGATGCACGCCGACAGGGAGACAATGGCCAGCACCCCCAGAATGTTGACGCTCACCATGGCGAACAAGGACAGGCCGACCCCGAGGGAGCACATGAACAGAAGCAGTTTGCGTGCGTCATACCGCCCCATGAGACCCACCATGAGGAACCGGAAGACCAGGAAGACGATGAGACTCGCCTGCAACCAGTATCCGGCGATCTTGTCCGACACCCCCAGGGCATCTGTGACGTAGTGCAAGGTGTAGGTCCAGATACAGGTCTGGGCGGAGACGTTGAAGTACTGCGCCACCACCCCGAAGCTGTAGCGCTTATTGCGCAGCAGGCGCGCGAGCCTGCCCGGCCCGCCGCTGTCACCCGCAGCCGATTCCACCGGCCTTTCCACGACCTTGACCCGGCCGATCATGACGGCCAGCAGGATGTAGAGGAGCCCGAGGGCAACGTAGGGACCCATGACCGCCTTGAGCTCTGCGCTCTGGGTGGCCAGCAGCACCTCGTGGCTCATGGCCTTGCGCTGCTCGGCGGTGGCCGGGTTCACCTTGGGCAGGATGAGTAGGGCGGCCAGCAGCACCCCCAGATTGGAACCGATGGGGTTGAAGGCCTGCGCGAAGTTGAGGCGCCGAGTGGCATTGCGCTCCGGCCCCATGGACATGACGAAGGGGTTGGCACTGGTCTCCAGAATGGACAG
>ERZ772971.2062-NODE-2062-length-11255-cov-4.419911_pt1 | contig 11255 bp, 7 predicted proteins | sample MGYA00511943_ERZ772971 | MGnify/ENA primary metagenome ERZ772971 (study PRJEB29015, sample SAMEA2737929) | human oral metagenome | biome: human oral; feature: human-associated habitat; material: dental | place: China | collected 2144 ... | reverse complement strand
TGCCCGGCGGGTCCGCGGACCCGGGCCGGGGCGCACCGGAGCAGAACGGCGCCGACCGCGCGCCCGGCGTGCGCGGGGCGCCCGCCCACCGCCTCGGAACCCGCATGGGCGTGGGCATCGACCGCGTGTGGGGCGCGGCCTCGGACACCGCGCTCTTCGAGCACGAGTACGTGCCCGCGGGCGTTCCCCTGGAGTTGAGGATCACGGCGGGTGCCGTCCGCACCGCCGCCGCTGCCGCCGGGGGCGAACAGCGCGACGGGTCGGGCGCCCCCTTGGCCCCTCCGACGTGCTCCGAGGTCGAGGCGCTGCTCGCTTTGGTCCTCCGGCTCTTCGAGGAAGGCGCCATCACCTTCGGGGCGCGATCGGGGGCCGGGTGGGGCCGTGTCGAGTACGATCCCGGGGCGTCGAAGGCAGCGCTGGCCAGAACGGATTTGTCGTCGCGGGCCGGTATCGAGAGGTGGCTCGGGCACCGGGGCGGCGGGGCCGCCCTGCCCGAGGCGCCCGCCCTCACGGGCCGGGCCCCCGATCCCATCCGGGTGGAGGTGGAATGGCGGAGCCCCACGGGAATCCTGGTGGCCGACCCCCAGTTGCGCGAGGTGTTGAGGCTGCGCGCGAGCACCGCGGAGGAGCGCGAGTCCGTTCCGACGGTCCCCCTTTTCGACAGGCCGGTGGACGACCCCGAGGATCCCGGGGAGGCCCGCCTGGTCCTGCCCGGTTCGTCCACCAGGGGGGCGCTGCGGGCCCGCGCCTCGCGTATCGCGCGGACGGTCATGGCGGCGCTGGGGCCTTCGGGTTCCGCCAGCGTCCCCGATTGGGCGCCGAACGGCGCGTCCAAGGGAGTCCACTGGCAGGTGGCCCACGAACCGGGTCTGGTCCGCAACCTGTTCGGCACCACCGAGTACCGGGGGGCCGTGGCCGTCCACGACTGCCTCGCCATTGACAACGGCGATCGCACGCGGGTCACGCACAACGCGATCGACCGGTGGACGGGCGGGGCCGCCGACGGGCTGCTCTTCTCCGAAGTCGTGTACGTCGGCACGGTGTGGGACCGGCTCGTCATCGACGTGGACACCGGCCGCCTGCTTGCGAACGCCGTCCGCTCGCTGGCGTCGCGCGGCGAAAGGCGGGCGCCTGCGGACGCGCTCGCGTCCGACCGGGCGAAGGCGTCGCTGTGCCTGCTCGGCCTGGCCCTGGCAGAGCTCTGCGCGGGCACCCTCCCCCTGGGCAGCCGCACGACGCGCGGCCTCGGCCAGGTCGAGGTGGAGGATCTGACGATCACCGGCGGCTCAGCGCTGCTGGGCGACGTTGACGTGGAGGGCAGCACCGGCGCGCAGATCGCGAGTAGCCTGCTCGGTCAGCTGTCCGGACTGGCGTTCGACGCGCCTCCGACGGGGATGCGTGGGAAGGGGCACCCGGGCTGGTCGGCGTACTTGTTCGACGACGGAGCTCACGAAGGAAAAGGGGAGGAACGATGAACGGGAAAGACCACTCCCTCAACGCGCTCCGTGCGGGAGAGTTCCGCGTGGAGGACATCCCCGACGGCGGGCCTTCGGCCCTGGTCCGCATGGCGGCGGGGGCCGGGGATGCCTCGGGCATCGCGTACACGTCGACTGGCGCGTTGGCGGTGCGCGCCCTCCGCGCCACCGAGGGGGGCGCCGCTGTGACCGCCACCTCGGGCGACGACGTCGATCTGAACACGGTTTACGAGCTCCGCCTCTGGCGGGTCGTCGATAGCGGGGCGAGCGCCGCTGGCGGAGTCGTCGCCCAGGAGCTCCGCTGGCTGAACGGGTTCGGAGCCGTGCGGGTCACCGTCACAGACTCCCCCGCCGCCACCGACCAGGTGCTGGTTCCACCGCGTTGCTGGTACCGCAGGACCGAGTACTTGCAGCACCAGGGCGCGGGCCCAGCGGACGGCGGGGGCTCCGGGCCCGCCACCGGGCGGGGACACGACGGGCCCGGCGCGGCGCGCCCCGTCATGGCGTGCGTCGAGGTGTTCCAATCCGAGGCCGAGTACTCGAACACGGTGTTCGTCGACCAGATCATGACGGGGAGGTGGAACTGACATGACCGGCTTCGAACCGTTCCACTCATCGGTGAACCGCATCCCGGTGATGCGCCAGATCGCGAGGAGGTTCGCGAAGAAGGGCAGGATCCCGGGGGACCTCGCCGACGATTCGGTCCCGACGGCGCTGGACCGCCTGCACGCGGGACGGTGGAGCGGCAGCTTGGACCTGCGGATCACAGCCCGCACGCCCGTCGTCACGGGCCCGCAGCGCACCGACGAGCGGGGGCGCAACCATGTCGGGATCCCGCTCGCCCCGGACGGGAGGCCGCGCATCGCGCCCACGCTCGTCAAGGGCATGCTGTCGCACGCCTACGAGCGGGTCACGTCCTCCCGTTTCCGGGTGTTCAACCAGCACGACGAGTCCCTCACCTACCGCGCGGACCCCGCCTCGGCCCTCCACCTCGTGCCTGTGCGCGTTCGCGCGGTGGGGGCCGACGGCTCGGTGAGGGTGCAGCTCCTCAAAGGGACGACCGACCGGGCCGGCACCGTCGCCGACGGGAAGAAGGACGTCCCCGTGATGATGGCGGCGGCCCTTCCCGACGGCCCGAACCGGGGAATCGCTTTCGCCCCGGGGTTCAACGAGGTGCCCATGGTCAAGCTGCCGAACGGACGGCTCGCGCCGGGCAGGAAAGCGAAGACCAACGAGGAGCGCCTCATCGAGCTGACTCCGCACCAGCGGAGGATCCGTTTCGACGCGTCCCTGTGCAGCAACGGCCTTTACGCCCAGTGGATCGTGATAGCCGTCTACGGCCCGGGCGGCGAGCGGATCCCCGTGTTCCGAATCGACCAGCGCGAGCACAAGGCCACCATCGTCGACCGCATCGAGGACCAGGAGGGGTACGTGTACCTCACCACCCCGGACTCCGCCCGGCGGAAGGGGAAGCGGACCTTCCCCGACAAGAAGAGCGAACGGGTGTTCTTCACCGCCCTGCCCGCCGAGGAGGTGGAGGATGTGGCCGTGGATCCCATCGCGGTCGAGAAATACGACCTGGTCGTGGGCAGTTACGTCGACTTGGACCCCGCTCCCACGCGGAACCGTTGCGGGGCCTCCCGCCAAACGGGGGCGCAGGAGGCTGTTCGGAATCGTTTCGCGACCCTGCTGCCCAGTTCCATCCGCCGCGTCGGCGCGCTCGCGTACGCGGTGCTCGACGACCAGGGGGAAGTGGCGTCTCTGACCCCGATCACGGTCGGGCGCAGGGCGTTCGATGTGAGCCCCCGGGATTTGGCGGTCGCCGATGGCTCCGCTCCGCTCGGCGACCCGGGTGAGGCCTCGCCCGCGGACCGCCTATTGGGTTACGTCGTCCAGTCGACGAGGCGGCCGCCAGCGCGCGCCGACGGCGGGTCTGCGGCCGGTGGCGAGGCGGAGGCCGATGCGGGGACCAGGACCGCCGGCGGGGCCACAGTCGGTGGCGGGCCCGCAGTTGATGACGGGCCCGGGGCCGGTAACGGGGCGGTCGCCCTGAGGGGGCGGTTGTTCGTCGGCCCGGTGAGCGCCTCGAACACGGTGTCGCACGCGGCGAAGGTCCTCACTCCCCTGTTGCAGCCCCGGCCGTCGTCGGCCCGTCGTTTCCTCACCAGCGCGCGCGCCCTCAACCCTGCGGCGGACGCGCGTCCCGGGCGGGACTCGTACTACCGGCAGGGGCAGTTGCTCGGCGCTGCGGCGTACCCCGTTCACCGCGCCCTCCTGGGCCGTGGCCAGACGGGCGCGGCCGGGGGCGCTTCGGACGAGGACGGTTTCCCGTTAGCGGCGACCTCCTTGCTCAACCAGAACGGGCTGGACACTTCCGAGGTCGTTCGCATGCACGTCGATAGCTGGTTGAGGACGGGCAGCGTTCTCACGTGCACGGTCCGGTTCGAGGACTTGACGCGCGACGAACTCGCGATGCTCCTGTGGGTGCTCCAACCGGAGAACCTCGTTCCCCAAGACGAGCAGGACGACGGGAGGACCAGGGTCGGCTACCTCCGCATGGGCTTGGGCAAGCCCCTGGGGCTGGGGGTGGTCGAGGTCCGGGTGGAGGACGCCGTCGTGCGCGCCGTTCCCACATGCCCGCACGGCGATGGTGATCCGGCGGGAGCGGGGCTCGCGGCGGACTACGCGAGCCTCGGCGGCTGCTTGGGGACCTCCGAGTCCGCGTACCGGCTGGACAGTTTCACCACGTCCTTCGACCCGGCGAGGTTCCCCTGGGTGATGGCTTTCCAACGCGCCGCTTTCGGGTATTCGGATGGGGTCGATGTCCGCTACATGACGCTGGCGGAGAACAAAGCCAACAACCAGACCGATCACACGACGGGTTTGCCGAAGGCCGGGTGCGGTGCTGCCCCCGCTCCCCTGGCGTCCCCCCGCAGCCCACAACCGCTGCAGATCGCGGAGCCCCAGTCTTCCAGGAGGAAACGCAGTCAGAAGAAACGCTGATCCCGGTGCAGTCAGTGGCTCCGCGTCGTCGAGTGCGGCAGCCGCCGGGCGGTTGTGGCGCGCGGCGACGCGCACCGAGCACGGGCAATGGGCTCGGGCCGGCGCCCCCCTGCCCGGCGGCCGGGAAACCAGGACTTCCGACTTATGGCCCACGTCCGCGCACCGGTATCGGAAGAACACGGCACGGCCCCCCGGGATCCGCATGGCCACGTCGACTTCTGGTGGCGCGGAGCCCCTGGAGGCCCGTCGGTGGTGACCCTTGCGAGAACTGGGCAAAGTCTGGTTCAATGAGCGATGTGCGACCCGGTCCAAGGGGCGCTTTCGGGCCGGTGGCGATCCGGGGCCCGTTTCCCCAGGCGGGACAACGGACAACACGCCGAGGGGTCGGGAAGCACCCAGCACCATCAGGTGCATTGAGACCTGTGATGGGACGCGCGACCCACCCCCCAACATCCTGTCGGGAAGCACCCAGCACCATCAGGTGCATTGAGACCTCCGTTTCCTTTCCTTTTCTTCGATGTATTCCTGGTCGGGAAGCACCCAGCACCATCAGGTGCATTGGGACGTTGGCTTCTTCTCTCTTCTCTGATGTTTTCGTCAGATCGTTGGGCCTCGCGCACAACGAGGCGGTCGGTCACCACACGCCCCTGCACAGACCCACGTCGTCCAACGCCACAGCGGCGCCGAGCACTTCGGCGTTGCCCGCGCACGACGCGCACACCGGGTAGATGTGCACCACGTCCTCAACCTCATCGATGAGTGCGCGCAACTGGGAGCGCACCTGGTCGAGGTCCTCGGCAGTCAGCCTCAATTGGAACACTGACTCCTGGATCCGGTACCCCCTTCCCATCCTTGTTCAACCAAACCCCTTTCCCCTCGGGCCCCAAGGTCGCGTGCTCGGCGCGCAGGCGGCGCGTCCGCAGCAGCGCCATGACCGTCTGATCGACCAGCAGGGGCCGGAACTCCTTCATGAGGTCCAGCGCCAGACTCGGCCGCTTGTCGGTCGAGGCGTGGAGAACGCCCAGCGATGGCTCCAGTCCCGCGCAGAAGAGCGCACCCGCGCATTCGCTGAGCAGGACCGCGTAGAGGTAGGACAATGCGGCATTGGGCAGGTCGAGAGGCGGGCGCCTGCTGCGCCCGTTGAACTCGATGCCCTCGGGGACGCAAAGCGCAAGGGCGTCGAAGTACGCCGATGACGCCGCGCCCTCAAGCCCCATGACCTCATCGACCGTTCCCGCGTGCGCCACGTCGCCCTTCCACGACCGCATGCGAGCGGTGATGTCCTGCAGCCCGACAGGCGGCGTCCTCCGCGCGATCCGGTTGAGGACATGGACCTGATTGCGCACTTTCGCCGTGATGATCGCTTTCGCTAGCGGAAGGCGTTTCTCCCGGTCGGAGGAGAACGAGGCTTGGGCCAGTAAGCGCGCCGCGTTCGCAGCCGTCTTCGGCCCAGCGAGTTGGCCGAGGTAGTGGCCGTGCCGGGAAAGGCAGACGACGTCGATGTCGTTGTACAACGCCCACGAGCGCGCCCCCGCGGACAACCCGACGTTACCAGTGAGGACGATTCGGGTGATCGCCCGTTGAGGTATGGACATTAGGGGGATGCCGGACTCGCTGTCCACGACGAGGCGCCCCTTCGACAGGTGGACGCGCGTACCGTCCCGCCCCACGTAGACGACGCTGTCGGGATCGGGGCTGCCTTTGATGTCGTGAAGTGGGTCGGTTCTGGGGCTCCGCCCGTTGAAACTTGCGCCGAGGTAGCAGAATCCGTCGTCGAAAGTGGTCACGGCTGTTTTCTCCTCGCTGAGTGTGAAACCACGTTGGTTGAGTATTGCGGACAGGCGGGCGCGCGCCTCGGCGACCCGCGCGGGGGATTCTCCGCACACGACGATGTCGTCGGCGAAACGCACGTACCCGTACCCCGCGTCGCACATCGCGTTGTCCACGTCGGTGAGGGCGAGGTTGGCGATCAGGGGCGAGAGGCTGGAGCCCTGGGGGATTCCGCGCGTGCGGACCCTCCTGTTCCCGGTGGAGCGGCGCGGGCGCCCGATGAGGTGGAGGAGCTCGAGGAAGGCGGGCTCGTTGAGCGCGGCAGGCAGTTGGGCGAGCGCATCGTCGATATTGACGTGGCCGAAGAAGTCCTGAATGTCCGTGCGCAGCACATGCGGCAGCCCCTCGTCGCGCATCGTGGTGATCAGGTGGATCGCATCATCGCGGCCGATTCCGCCCCTGTAGGCGAACGAGCAAGCGGATTGCACGAGTTCCACGTCGAAGGTGATCGTATCGACCACAGCGCGCTCCACGATCCTGTCGCGCATCGTGGGGATGTTGAGGGTGCGCGTCCCACCGCCTTTGGGTTTCGGGATCGTCACTGTGACGAGAGGCTCGGGCAGGTAGGTGCCCACGCTCAGTTGACGGGCCAGTTCCTCTATGAAACCGTCGGGATCCCGCATAATCGTTCTGCTCTGCGCCGAAATGTCGCCGTCGCGGGCGTCCCGCGCGAGCAAGTAGTTCCATGCTCCCTGCAGCGCCTGCCGCGATGTTGCGCGGTCGTAGACGGGGTGGGGGTTCTTCGAGCTCCCGTCATCCGGGAGGTGAGCACCTCCGTGGAGCACGCGCTGAAGCGGGTACAATCGGATGCCGATGAACCGATCCGCCGACGTTTGCCCCGTGCTCCACCGGACGGCGGGGCCTGCCACGGTTCCGCCTGTCGATTCAGGTGTTCGCACGATCGTTCACTCCTCGTCAAGTGCGCGGCTGCACGGCACAGCAGTTCACATGTCCGGTAACCACAGTACCGAGAACCCGGTCTTGTGACCTGCATCTCCGCTTCATTGTCTGAGAACTTAGACAGGAACACCCCGGAACCCGCATGCCCACGTCGACATCTGGTGGCGCGGAGCCCCTGGAGGCCCGTCGGTGGCGACCCTTGCGAGAACTGGGCAAAGTCTGGTTTAATGAGCGGTGTGCGACCCGGTCCAAGGGGCGCTTTCGGGCCAGTGGCGATCCGGGGCCCGTTTCCCCAGGCGGGACAACGGGCAACACGCCGAGGGTCGGGAAGCACCCAGCACCATCAGGTGCATTGAGACATGCTGGATACCGACGATATTCCTGACGGAATATCGAGTCGGGAAGCACCCAGCACCATCAGGTGCATTGAGACCGATTCAGTCATGGTACACCTTCCTGTGATTGCTACGTCGGGAAGCACCCAGCACCATCAGGTGCATTGAGACATGCTGGATACCGACGATATTCCTGACGGAATATCGAGTCGGGAAGCACCCAGCACCATCAGGTGCATTGAGACCAGGCGACCAGCGAGATCATGATTGCCCAGAACGTGTCGGGAAGCACCCAGCACCATCAGGCGCATTGAGACCTATTTTCGGTGGGCGGTTATTCGCCATCGAGGTGTCGGGAAGCACCCAGCACCATCAGGTGCATTGAGACAAGCTCAGGAGTTTCGGAGAGCTCTCTGAGTTTTCTGTCGGGAAGCACCCAGCACCATCAGGCGCATTGAGACGCGAGAGTAGAGAGGATGAAAAGGGAAACTAGAATGTCGGGAAGTACCCAGCACCATCAGGTGCATTGAGACTTGCCCTTAATTGTGGTGAAGATTCCCGACTCGTTGTCGGGAAGCACCCAGCACCATCAGGTGCATTGAGACTACAGAGTGGTGTGGTGTACACCTCCTCCTTTCATGGTCGGGAAGCACCTAGCACCATCAGGTGCATTGAGACTCTGACTAAGGGTTGAAGTGCCCCGGCTATGGTGGAGAACGTCGTAGGCCTGATTGGATGTTTGGGCTGTCTGCTCAGAGGAACTGCCCTATTGAGCCGTGGGAACGGGCGATGCGGTTGGTTGTGGAGGCGCGGGCTGATACGTTGACGCGTCGTGACGCTTTCACGCGGATCGAGGGGGCGGGCTAGGGGTCCACCCACAGGTGTTGCGCACCTGGGCGCGCTGTGGAGCAGGACGGGCGCAATGAGCGCGGCGCGGGCGGCGGACCGGCAGAGGGTCCGCCGCCCGCGTTCTTGTATCCACAACGTTCTTACTGGGCGACCCACGTTCAGGATCCCTGACTATCAGAAGCAAGGCCAATGAAGAGGCTAGTCATCACCAATCAACACAGACAGAACTTGCGCGATACGTCACACTATGATATCCTGCATTTAAAGTCGCATGATCGTCGGACAGCACCAAGGGACGCTGGAAGCAAAGTAAGGAGTACTCGTGGGCTATCAGTTTGAAAAAGAGATGACCTCGCCTGCCACAATCGAGCACATCGCTAACGTAATCAAGGAAGTTGGCGAAGACCTCGATTTCCTCGGCCCTATGCGCAAGATGAGACTAAAAGTTGGTTCCGTCACCGGCTCTGGATCCTACGGCTTCTTCTCACCGACTGCAGACGATGACCCTTTCGCAACAGCCAACCAAAAGCCTGATTGGAGTATTGGATGGCAATGGGGCGTTACCCGCTCAAGCAAGATTATGTACACTTCATGGGAGATCACCTCTGATTTCGGATATGCCATTATTTTTCACGTTTATGATAACGGTCCATCACGCACAGTTCGAGCAAAGGTTGGTGGGACAGCAGTGCGCAAAGAACCAACTCGTTTCATCGAACTTGTTTTCGGCCAGCTATGATTGAGCCAGAGGGGCCGATAGCTCAGACGATACTTGACCTTTTAGCCACAATAGGGTTACAGGGGTCAATTATCGTTGCTATCGGAACAGCAATTGCGTTATTTCAATGGTTTAGACAGGTCGATGAATCTGGTCACGCTATCATAGCTAATGCGATGACGATGCTTAGAGGGCAGCCTCGACTTGTTCGAGCATATGCATTATTCACACTCTCGCACACAATTGCGGCTGGTTTGTCAATCAGCTTGCTGACACAGTTGTTGAGAAGTCCACCAATTTTGCACCTTATCAACATATCCGCAAACGATACTCGGATCAAAGTCAGCGCGGGGATCGCTACTTACTTTTTCATTGTCGACTGGTGGAGTCTTCATCGAGGTGACACCCTACCGACGTTTCTGGCTGCAGCAGCAGGCGTTGTTGGGGGAACCCTGCTTCTCATGACCGTTGTGAGATCCTCAGCACTCACGGGTGATTGGTGGTCAATGGTCCCCTGGCTCCTTGCGGCAGCTGCATGGTTTAGATCGCTAACGTGGGCAACCTATAGGGCTTCAGCATTGGCGCGCGCACTGCAGGGAAGCTGAAATAGTATCGAGATAAATGCGAGTTTTAGCGGCACATAGTCTGAACCCACATGGTGCCTTCAGCTGAAGGATTCCAATCATGAAGAAGGCAGGCTGACCTGGGACCAAGGCCGAGAAATGGCCCGCCCCCGCCACCAACGCCTCACCCACGACACCGGCGTGGACGTGTTCTTCGCTCACCCCCACAGCCCCTGGGAGAGAGGAACCAACGAAAACACCAACCGGCTCATCCGCCGCTACCTGCCCAAAGGAACCCCCATCACCAGCCACTAACCCTACCTCGACGCCATCGCCTACGAGCCGGGCAACTGCCCCAGAGCCACTCTCGACTACCGCACCCCCACCCAAGCATTCAACCAACTCATTGCCACCGCCCATTAACACCGCCACCTGATCGAAAGCTGCCCAGTCAATGCCGTTGTCGCAGCTTTCGTTTTGGTCATGCCTACTTACGTTGCATCGTTCCACCACGCGTCAAGGCTATCAGCGGCGCTTGACAAACCGCTTCCCTAGTTGGCTAAGCGCTGGGACACCACCGTCGTGACGCCGTCGCGCATGGTGACGCCGTAAAGGGCGTCCGCGATCTCCATGGTGCGCTTCTGGTGGGTGACGACGATCAGCTGGGAGGCCTGCTGGAGCTCCTTGAAAATGGTGAGCAGGCGCGACAGGTTCACGTCGTCCAGGGCGGCCTCGACCTCGTCCATCACGTAGAACGGCGAGGGCCGGGCCTTGAAGATCGCCACCAGGAACGCGATGGCCGCCAACGACCGCTCCCCGCCCGACAGCAACGACAAGCGCTTCACCTTCTTGCCCGCCGGCTTCGCCTCGATCTCGATGCCCGTGGTCAGCATGTCCTGTGGGTCCGTGAGCACCATGTCGCCCGTGCCCCCCGGGAAGAGCACCGAGAAAGTGTGGGCGAACTGCTCGCGCGTGTCCGCGAACGCGCTGGTGAACGCCTCCTCCACCCGCCGGTCCACGTCCTCGACGATGCGCAGAAGGTCCGCCTTCGACGACTTCAAGTCCTGCACCTGGTCCACCAGGAACTTGTGGCGCGCCGCCAGCGCCTCGTGCTCCTCCAGGGCCAGCGGGTTCACGCGCCCCAGCTTCTCCAAATCCCGTTTGGCGCGCCGCAGGGCCTCCTCCTGCTCGGCACGGACGAAAGGCCGCCCCTCCGGAGCGCCAGCCGGGCCCTCCGCACCGCGCCTCCCCCGCCTCGGCGCCTCCCCTGGCGCAGCGTCCTCGCTCTCGTCCTCGGCGATCACCGGCACCAGCATGTGCGGGCCGAACTCCTCCACCAGCGCGTCCGCCTCGATCGACAACTCCTCCACGGCCCGCGCCTCGATGTGCTCCACCCTCATGCGCAACTCCGCGCGCGCCACCTCGTCGCGGTGGGCCGCCGACGTCAGCGCCCCGAGCTCCGCCGCCGCCTGGTCGGCCGCCCTGCGGGCCCTGGCCACCTCCTCGGCCACGCGCGCCCTCTCCCGCTCGGCGAAGGAGCGCTCCTCCGCCGCCTCGGGCACGCCGACGAAGATCATGCCGA
>ERZ772971.2057-NODE-2057-length-11277-cov-3.796115_pt1 | contig 11277 bp, 6 predicted proteins | sample MGYA00511943_ERZ772971 | MGnify/ENA primary metagenome ERZ772971 (study PRJEB29015, sample SAMEA2737929) | human oral metagenome | biome: human oral; feature: human-associated habitat; material: dental | place: China | collected 2144 ... | reverse complement strand
TGCTATGGTCAAAGGAATGATTGAATGATTTAAGGGAAAATGGATTAAGGTTGATAATCAAGAATTCGCTACACTCCTAGAAACTTCTCGAAAATCTGGTGCTCAAAAATTTGATCCAAAGGAATTTCTTACGAATGACCTTTATAAAAATCCAACTTCAACAAAGTATGAAGGACAACCTGCTTGGAAGGTTGAGCTTGATCAGGAAGTACTCAAACAGCAGATTAAAAAAGTGATGGAATTCAGTATTAAGAATGCTACTTCTGCTCTAACAGGAGAACAAGCTGAGGAGTTCAAACTTCATGAACAAGAATTAAATGCTCAGCTTGAAAAAACTCTTGCAGATCTGAAAATAGAAAATACTGATACATATTTTGTGATTTACGGAGATGATAATGTGAAATGGATTGCTAAAAACGTTGACATTAACTTACAAGGTGTAAAGCTCAATGTTCAGCAATCAGCTACAGCTGATACTTCAAAAGGAAAAATCACAGTTACTCCAGCTACTCAGACAGAAAAAGCAGAAACTATTGTGATAGATTACACTGTAAAAGAAGTTAATAAGACAAAATACGACTTTACAGTACTTATTTCTGACGGGACAGCAAACTCAAAAGGAGTAAAAATTGAAGGATCTTTAGCTCTTGCTCTTTCTGAGAAGGGATTCTCTATCAAGCCAGACTTCTTTGTTACTTATCAAGATGTGACTGCGAAAGTTCAGGGAGAATATAAAGTAAATCTAATTGATGCTCATACATTTACTGCTCCAACTGAAACTATTGATGCTGCAAGTATTCTTGGAGGATTAGTTCCAGGTTTAGAAAGTAGTGATACTGATTTATCAGGAGATGAGGAAGAAATCGTTGGTCTTGAAGAAGTTACTCCTCTTACTGGTGCACAAGCAGCTACGAGAGATACGGCTAGACAAAAGTATCTTGCTGATTTGACGAGTGCTACAGAAATCTATATGGCTACTAAGGGTGAATACCCAGCTCAACCAGCAAATGGAGATACTTCAAAACTAACTGTCTTCGTAGAAAAGGGATATCTCAGAGAGCTTCCATCAGACCCACTAAAAACCACAGCTGCTGTTAAAGTTGGAAGCGACAATAAAACAAATGGAGCCCAGGGACAATTCACTTATAGATTGATTAAATCAAAGGATGGTAAGGATGCAGGATCATACCTTCTTGCTGCGAGAGCAGAAAGCTTAAATATCGCAAATGCTACGAGTAAGATGCTTGAGTCAGTATCTAGCTCAACAACATCAAAAAATTTCGAGGATCTATGCGAAACTATTACAAAAGATTCAAACAAGGCAACTTCTACTTCTCCAGACCCTAAGACTAAATCTTGTAATGTGAAGAGTGAAGAAGATTTGAGATATGTTCTTGTTAGATAATTACTCCTAACCAGAATAAATAACTAAAAAACTGACTTTCATTCTTGAGAGTCAGCTTTTTCTATTTATTAGTTTATCTTAAGTTTTAAAAAATCGAAAAAGAAATCTGATTTCAGATTCTTTTTGTTATAAGTATTTAGTTTTCATCTTTTTTTATCCTCGGAATGATTAAACTATTACTTACGCAGCCCATTGGATCGATCTCTGCGAGGAGATAGCCAAGTAAGCTACTAGCATATGCTCCCGTTGGTAGTCCAAATTTGAGTAAGAGATCTCAGTTATCCCATCCCCACTCTAACGATTGAGGAACTACTCGGAGTGGTCTTCTAAAGCCATAGAGCTTATAAAACCTTGAAACTTCTACCCCATGAGGGAGAAATTTGCTCTGTTTGATCAGTTCTTCGTCCCACTTTCTTGCCTCACTTCCGCTTGGTGCTAAGAGTTGGTTATCTCCTAGGACGCATCCGGTAGAAAACCACTTCCCTTCTTCATAGTCACTCACAAAACTGAAATGATCAGGTTCAAAAAAATCTGATTTTTCTTGTTCTTGCTTGCATTTCCAATAGTCGAAATGATGGAGCTTCCCTCCTTGGTATACAGCAACTTTTGTACCAAAGGCATTGTACTGATTCACCATAATATCTCAGTCTAAAATCTTTTTTTCATTATTAAATCTTTGGAGTAAGATTTCATTAAACCATAAACTTCCAAATGCTTGGAGTTTAAATCTTACCTCATAACTCAGTTCACCTCTCACTCCTTCAATAAAGAGTGGCTCAACTTTTTTATAGTTCTTGTTTCCTTTTCAAAATCTTTGCACTCAAAAAGCATTGGGAAATCCAGATTTTTTTACCTCTTCGATCTTTTCTTCGAGGGCTTGTATTTGTTTATTATTTAATGCGCTCCTCTTTCTCAGCCTGATTTCAAAAAGGTTCCCCTTATTCTTTCCGACAGCAAGAGGTTCTGTGTGCCAGCTTGAGCTGAGAAGTCTTACTTTTTGTTTGAGAAAATGAGAAATCTGATCAATACCTCAGCATTGTTTGATTTTCTTTTTGTAGATACTAAGCCGCTGCCTAGTTATCCCAGCTTTATCTTTGAGTCCTGCAATACCGATATCTTCTCTTTTGAGTGGAAGGTTCTGGATGAGGTGTTCAACGACTTCCATAGTATTGACTCCTCTCTTTTCAAAGAAAATATAGTAGCTCTCGCCATGTCCACACGGAACTTCCTCTAAAACCTCCTCAACGATAAAATCTTCGATCTGCTCCTTAAATACAAAATACATTAGCTAAAAACTATTAGGACCATATAAATGCTGTCTTTCATTAAAAGACTCTTGAATCCACCTTTCATTGAGGCGCTGAAATCTACTAATTGAACACGGAGTTGTTATTGCACACATTGAATCTTCTTTTCATAATAAGAGTGTAATCAGGTATGAATTTACAATCGGGCTACCCACTACTAATACTTTTGCGGTAGATGGGTACTGATGAGTGAGATCGTGGAGGAAAGCTTGAACACGAGATAAAACCTGATTTTGACTTTCACTTGTATTTTGAAGTCCTCCAATACTATCCTGCTTAATAAAAAGACGATTGAGGATTTCAGTATTGTTGGATTCAATGGTTTTTTCTTGTTTGAGAAGGTTTTCCTTAGTCAGGTTATTGCAAATATCAGCATCTTTTTCTCTGAGATTTGGATCTACGATAATCTGAAAATGCTGATGTACCAATTCTTGTACGATAAGATCTGCAGTCGTCCTTCTATATCAAAAGTCACTGCAAAAAATAAAGTCAAACTCCTCTTCTTTTAGAGCTTTTGCTAATCTAAGTGACTCTAAGATTCATTTTTCAGAGAGTCTATCATTACATTTTCCTAAAGTAGCATAGTGGGTATTGATATGATCTCCATTACAAGTAATAACAAGTTGCATCCTCTCTTATCAACTTACAAAATAAATAAGTGCTAGTATTCAGATAATCCAAACAAATCCAATAAGGTAAAACTTCCACAAAAAAGCTGATTTTATTGTTTTATGTCTAAAAAAACCAATTGCCCCGATTGCTCCTATCCATCCTCATATAAGACTCAGTATAAGAAGCGCTTTTTCACTGATTCTCCATTTCCCCTTTTTAGCCTTATACTTATCAAGTCCTCGTATACAAAAGGTGATAATAGTAATAGAAAATAGATAAAATCATACTATCTCCAATAAAATCCTCTCCATATTATACCAAAATATCTTAAAATTTTTTCTGTTCTGTATTCTTTGTCTCCTATTATAGGAATACTACAAAAAAAATCAAATTCTTTCATTAATCAAAAAAATATTATTTTATCCTACAATAATAAAATGTATTAAATCATGAGAAATCGTAGGTAGTTATTGTGGTAAAAGTCTAAAAAAACAAAAAAGACAAAAAATCTGATTTTTCTCTCATTTTTTTGATTTTTCTGAGAATTAATTTTTTGATATGACCCAAAAAGGAGAAAAATGCCAAATATTACCTTGTTAAAAAAAATCTTTAAAATCTCTTGCATTTAGATAGAAGATATTTAATATAATGCTCGCAACCAAAAGCGAAGAGGTTGCTGAAGTGATCCTTAACAATAGCATAATATATTACACTATTTCTTAGTAGATAAATCTATTTAAAAGCAATAAACGGATGCCTTGGGTAAAAAAGAGGAAGAAGGACGTAGCTGGCTGCGATAAGTCTTGATGAGATGCCAACAATCGCTTGGAGTCAAGAATTTCCGAATGGGGTAACCTATTCTCTATAGGAGAATACAAAGTTGACAATACTCGGTGAAGTGAAATATCTCAGTAACCGAAGGAAAAGAAATCGTAATGAGATTCCCTTAGTAGTGACGAGCGAACAGGGAAGAGCCCAAACTCCATTAGTGTAAGCTTCTAGGCGTTGCTAATGAGAGGGTTGTAGGGTTGTTTGTGAAGAGCTAGAAATCTTCAAATGGAGAGATGTTATATTAGGAGAAATATTTGGATGATATACCATAGAGGGTTAAAGTCCCGTATCTAAAAATATGACACCACATTAAACAATACCTGAGTAATGTCAGACACGAGAAATCTGGCATGAATCTGCCCAGACCACTGGGTAAGGCTAAATACTTTTTTACACCGATAGCGCAGAGTACCGTGAGGGAACGGTGAAAAGAACCCCAGGTAGGGGAGTGAAATAGAACCTGAAATTTATTGCTTACAATTGAGTGGGAGCCTACGGGTGACCACGTACCTATTGACGAATGGGTCAGCGAGTTATTAGTAGTAGCAAGGTTAAGGCAGTTATAGCTGGAGCCGTAGCGAAAGCGAGTCTGAATAGGGCGATAGTTATTATTAATAGACCCGAAGCGGTATGAGCTAGACATGGGCAGGTTGAAGGCATAGGAAACTATGCTGGAGGACCGAACGGGTTGGTGCTGCAAAACCTTCCGATGACCTGTGTTTAGGAGTGAAAAGCTCATCGAATACCGTGATAGCTGGTTCTCTCCGAAATGCATTTAGGTGCAGCCTGTATTTTAAGGTCTTGAAGAGGTAGAGCTCTGGAAAGGCTAGGGGGATCGAGAGATCTTACCAAACCTTACTAAACTTCGAATGCTTCAAGGAATAATACAGAGTGGGACTGCGGGAGCAAGTTTCGTAGTCAAAAGGATAACAGTCCAGACTTCTGATTAAGGTCCCTAAAGTAATGCTAAGTGGAAAAAGAGGTGTCTTTACTTATACATCCAGGAGGTTTGCCTAGAAGCAGCAATCCTTTAAAGAAAGCGTAACAGCTCACTGGACTAGTGAAGATGCGCTGAAGATGTAACGGGGCTAAGCATTATACCGAAATCGAAGACCAGTGTAGTAATACACTGTGTGGTAGGAGAGTGTTCTTACAGGATGAAGCTACATCGTGAGGTGTGGTCGACTAGTAAGAAGTAAAAATGCTGACATGAGTAACGCTTATTGATGAAAATTCAATATATCGAAACCCTAAGGATTCCTACGCAACGTTCATCGTCGTAGGGTTAGTCGGGACCTAAGGCTTATCCAGAAATGGAGAGTCGATGGATAACTGGTTAATATTCCAGTACTTATATATAGAGTGATGGGGTGACGCATTGAGATTTGTGAGAGCTTATTAAGGATTTAAGTCGAAAGAACAAGGTTTTTATAGCGTTAGCTATAAAGGTAGTTGCAGGAAAATCCACAGCTATTGATACTGAGTTTGATCGGGATTCAATTCCTCGGAATTGGAAATTCTCATCGTTTTGGTGCCGAGAAAAACCTCTAAACTTAATCTATATGTAACCCGTACCCAGATCAGACACTTGTGGGGTGGTAGAGAATACTAAGATAATCGAGATAACTAATGGGTAAGGAACTTGGCAAATTAGCGGACGTACTTTCGAAATAAGTCCTGTCCCGAGCAATCGGGATCGCAGCGAAAGAGATGGGGGGAACTGTTTATCAAAAACACAGCTCGCTGCTAACTCGTAAGAGGATGTATAGCGGGTGATGCCTGTCCAATGCCAGAATGTTATGCTCTCTTGTGCAAGCTCGAGGGTTAAGCACTGGTGAATGACGGCCGTAACTATGACGGTCCTAAGGTAGCGAAATTCCTTGTCAGGTAAGTTCTGACGCGCATGAATGGCATAATCATCCCCATGCTGTCTTACCCTTAGACTCGGTGAAATTACATTCCCGGTAAAAATGCCGGGTAGTCACAGTTAGACGGAAAGACCCTGTGAAGCTTTACTGTAGATTGATATTGGATTGTAGCATGTTTTGCTCAGTATAGGTGGGAGGCTTTGATGTTTCGACTTCGGTTGGGGCGGAGCCAATAGTGAGATACCACCCAAAATATGTAGCAATTCTAATCCCTAGGTTGGGAGACAGTTTCAGTTGGACAGTTTACCTGGGGCGGGTGCCTCCTAAAAAGTAGCGGAGGCGTGCAAAGGTTTGCTTACTACGGATGGAAACCGTGGTGAATGTGTATTCGCATAAGCAAGCTTGACTGTGAGACTGACAGGTCGAACAGATACGAAAGTAGGCGAAAGTGATCCGGATCTTCCGAGTGGAAGGGGATCCGCTCAACGGATAAAAGTTACTCCGGGGATAACAGGCTAATGGAATCTAAGCGTTCACAGCGACGATTCCGTTTGGCACCTCGATGTCGACTCGTCGCATCCTGGGGCTGTAGAAGGTCCCAAGGGTTGGGTTGTTCACCCATTAAAGCGGGACGCGAGTTGGGTTCAGAACGTCGTGAGACAGTTCGGTCCCTATCTACTGTGACCGTAGGATATTTGAGAGATGCTGACCCTAGTACGAGAGGACCGGGTTGGACGAGCCTCTGATAGTACCAGTTGTTCCACCTAGGAGCACGGCTGGATAGTTAAGCTCGGAAAAGGTAACCGCTGAAAGCATCTAAGTGGGAAACTTGTCTCAAGATTAGATATCCCTCTTCTTTATGAAGTTAAGACCTCTAGTAGACTACTAGGTTGATAGGCATTATGTGTAAGCCCTGTAAGGGGTTAAGCAGAGATGTACTAATTGGTCGAGCGGGTTTATCTTTTTTCTAAGAAATAGGTAATATATTATGGTATTGTAAGGATACTAAAAGGATAAAAAATCAGATTTTTGCTTGATTTTTGTATGAAAATCATTATTAGTCTGATTCATCTTTACTAACGGTAGTGCTGATGCGGTATATGGAAACACCTGTTCCCATTCCGAATACAGAAGTTAAGCATATACTGGTCGATGATACTGGTTCTATCAGGGCTGGGAAAGTAGGTTAGTGCTACCATTAATAGAGATGGATCTCTATTATACAAGTGATCTTTAATAGTACTAAAAAGAGATAAAGTGTGGAACTTTTTGAAGAGTTTGACCCTGGCTCAGGATGAACGCTAGCGAAATGCCTAACACATGCAAGTCGAACGGATCTTGCCTCGTAGCAATACGGAGTAAGATTAGTGGCAAACGAGCGAGTAACGCGTGCTTAACCTGCCCCGAAGATGGGTATAACTGCAGAGATGTAGCTAATTCCCAATATGCTCACGATGGTGAAATTCCAATGTGAGGAAAGATTTATCGCTTCGGGAGAGTGGTGCGTCCTATCAGGTAGTTGGTAAGGTAACGGCTTACCAAGCCTATGACGGGTAACCGGTCTGAGATGATGTCCGGTCGCGATGGGACTGAGATACGGCCCATACTCCTACGGGAGGCAGCAGTGGGGAATCTTGCACAATGGACGAAAGTCTGATGCAGCAATTTCGCGTGAAGGATGAAGCATTACGGTGTGTAAACTTCTTTTTTGGCAGAAGACGAATGACGGTATGTCAAGAATAAGAGACGGCTAACTACGTGCCAGCAGCCGCGGTAATACGTAGGTCTCAAGCGTTGTCCGGATTTACTGGGCGTAAAGTGTCCGTAGTCTGAATTGTAAGTCTGTTTTCAAATCCTACGACTCAATCGTAGAAAGGGAATGGATACTGCAATTCTGGAAGTATCTAGGGGTTAGTGGAATTTCCGGTGGAGCGGTGAAATGCGTTGATATCGGAAGGAACGCCGAAAGCGAAAGCAGCTAACTATAGAATACTTGACGATGAGGGACGACAGTTCGGGTAGCAAACAGGATTAGATACCCTGGTAGTCCGAACCGTAAATTATGCTTGCTAGATGTTTTTGTCAATTTATTGGCAGGAGTGTCGTAATCTAACGAGTTAAGCAAGCCGCCTGGGTAGTATATTCGCAAGAATGAAACTCAAAGGGATAGGCGGGGGAACACACAAGCAGTGGATTATCTAGATTAATTGGATACTAAGCCAAGAATCTTACCTAGGATTGACATGTATTGTGTCTGCGGTGAAAGTCGCATATCCGTAGCAATACGGAGCTTTACACAGGTGGTGCATGGTCGTCGTCAGCTCGTGCCGCAAGGTGTCTAGTTAAGTCTGGAAACGAGCGCAACCCTCGTGTTTAGTTAGTATGTCTAAACAGACTGCTCGGGTAACCGAGAGGAAGGAGAGGATGACGTCAGATCCTCATGCCCCTTACACCTAGGGCCTCATAGATAATACAATGGGTAGGTACAGCGAGAAGCGATACCGCGAGGTGGAGCAAATCTTTAAAACTACCCCTAGTTCGGATTGTAGTCTGGAACTCGACTACATGAAGTTGGAATTGCTAGTAATGGCAGATCAGCCATGCTGCCGTGAATATGTCCCTGTTCCTTGCACTCACCGCCCGTCAAACCATGGGAGCTGAGGCTCTTTGAAGACTCATTATATGGGTTAAGGAGGGAATCAGTGACTGGGGTTAAGTCGTAACAAGGCATCCCTACCGGAAGGTGGGGATAGACCACCATTCTAAAACATTCAAAAATTATACACTTTGTTCACTACTTTATCTCTTTTCAGTACTATTGATTAGAAAGAAATCTGATGAAATATTCAGATTTTTTTCTTTTTTTATTCTAATTATCTACTGTCTTATTTATTGTTCGCCTCTCTATGAGGATATAGTATATTCATTATGGTGGAAGCTTTGCTAATGTTGTCATTGCTGACTATAACAGGATTTCTCGGGTTTATCTTCTTGAGAAGAATGATAATGATTTCTCATTTTAGTTATAATCTAGAAAAAATGATAAATAGTTGACTTATAAAGTAAGTGTTTTATAGATGTTGTTTCGCTACTGCTGATAATGACGATATACTTCATTACTGGAACTCCCTTACATGTGATTTATTTGCTAGATCCTGTAACTAAGAGCTAAAAAATCTTGTTATTGCGAGATGAACAATAGCAAGTCATGGAATCTAGCTATAGTTTAATAGTTTTGGTAAATACCTAAATTGCTTCGTTGCTGTTTGTTATGGCTCTTGGTCATCACGAGCGTGTGAGATAAACATCGTAATCTCTCCATGACTCTTCAGAGTTGTTAGCAATTTTAAGTACTTTATTATATTTATAATAATGATATCGGGGATTAATTTCTTATTCCCCCCTAAAGAATAAATCGCTCTATCTTTATACACGTATATATATAAGGACTTACAAAGATATATTATATCACAAAAAAGAGAAAATGGTGGTCTTTAAAAACAGATTTTTTGATTTTCTGTAATTGATAAAATGTAGACATAGACTGGTGAATTTAGAATTTTTGGGACGGATAAATATAAAAAATAGAAAGAAATTGTCACATAAAAAAAACTCTATCGTAAACCACAGTGCAAGAATGTAGCTAGTGAAGGAATAAAGAGGCTGGAAGACAAGGACATTCTTACTAGAAACGACATAACTTGTCAGAATAGTAAAAAATGTCTTGATTTCAGACTTAATATTCCTACACTCAAGCACAAGTTGTCTATGTGGAGACATAGAAAACAGCTTAAAATCTATCTTGAGAATTCGAAATTTAAGGTAGAAAGAAACAAGAAAAAGAGAAATCAGAGTTTTTTTATTTTGGTGTATGCCAGTATAGAGAGAAGATGATTACTCTTGGACAAGGAGTATGACTACTTTAAGTGGAAAATTTGAGAGATACTACATTCTAAGATGGGCTTTGTAAATGCTCATCGAAAAAGCTTTTTATATTTAATTTACACAGAGAATGAACGTTAAAAAAATGTTCGCTGCTACAGCTGGTATGTTGATAGTAGCAAGCTCTCTTCCTGTATCAGTACTTGGTGCTGCTTCATACAGTGATGAGTTGCAAGGAGCATACAATTACGCTTACTCAAAGGGGATTACTACAATGTCTTCTATTGATAATGCTAATATGTATGGAGAACTTACAAGAGGTCAGTTGGCAAAGATGATTTCTAACTGGGCTGAAAAAGAACTTGGAACAAAGGCAGATGAAACTAAGGTTTGCTCATTTGCTGATGCTCAAACAGCTGAAGGAGACTTGGCTGCTTATGTAAAGAAGGCTTGTCAAATGGGATTGATGGGTCAAGGAATTGACAAATTCAGACCAAATGATAAAGTAACAAGAGGTGAATTTGGTACTACTCTTTCTAGAGCAATCTGGGGAACAAAGTACGATGGAGCTACTCCATACTACGCAAATCACCTTCAAGCTCTAAAAGACAAGGGTATTATGACAAAGATCGAAAATCCTAGTCAAATGGAGATTAGAGGATATGTAATGTTGATGCTTCAGAGAACTACTAATGTAGAGAAGGGAGCTAAATGTAATGATCCTGTAACTGTATTGGCTTGTACAATGGGGGCAACTTCTTGTCCTGCTGAATGTCAGAAGCCTGTTGTTACTGGTGACAATAATCAATTTAGTGGAGTAAGAGCTGGAGATCTTTCTATCGCTTTGAACTCAACTAATGGAACTACTTCTATCCCTAATGATGGAGTAATCAAGGTTGCTGAACTTAATATCAACGCATCTCAAGATATTCAACTTCAATCTTTGAATGTTACTAGACTTGGTCTTAGTCAAAATGAAGGATTGAAGGTATGGATTGAAAAGGATGGTAGAAGAATCACATCTTCATCTAGCTTCTTCGGAGATTCTAAGGCTAACCTAGTTTTCAACGGAGGATATGTTGTTAAGAAGGGAGAAAAACTTGATCTAGTTATTTCTCTTGATAAGAATAAGGTTAAAGCAGGATCTGAATTGTCATTCAAATTGTCTGATGTAACTTCTTCTGCAATGAATACTACTGTATCTCCTGATACAACTGGTGTTTATAGAACTACTAACTATTCAGTAACAAGTCTTAGCTTCTTGTCTATGACTAATGCTGACAGAAGTTATAACATTTCAAAAGATTCTTCTTTCTCATTTGGAGAATTTAAACTTCAAAATGACTCTCCAGCTTCTATGGAAAAAAATGTT
>ERZ772971.2056-NODE-2056-length-11279-cov-8.838560_pt1 | contig 11279 bp, 5 predicted proteins | sample MGYA00511943_ERZ772971 | MGnify/ENA primary metagenome ERZ772971 (study PRJEB29015, sample SAMEA2737929) | human oral metagenome | biome: human oral; feature: human-associated habitat; material: dental | place: China | collected 2144 ... | reverse complement strand
CATCGTGCTCGGTCTCATCCTTGTTGTGGCGGCAGGCGTCTTTGCCTATTTCCTCATCAACGGCATCCAGAAGCGCACGCAGGATGCAGTCGTCTCCATGCAGACAGGCACAGAAATGACGGTGAGCAGCGTGCAGTCCGTCAACGAAGCGGGCAGTGCCTTCCGGGAGATCGTCGCGCAGCTGGAGCAGCTCCTCACGCGCATCGAGCGTTCTGCCGAGGCGATCAAGGAGACGAATCGCGGCAGCAGGCGCATCACGGAAGCCGTTCACGCCATCGAGACGGTCGCCTCCTCGCTGGCTGAGGAAACGCAGACGGTTTCCGCCGCGACGGAGGAGCAGACGGCTTCCGTTCACGAGGTCGCTTCCGCGAGCAAGAAGCTGGAAGAAATGGCAACAGAGCTGCAAGGCTCTGTGGAACGCTTCAAATTGCGCAGCTGATGGCATATTTTGCAGCAAAAGAGGACGGAACCGTCCTCTTTTTATGAGCATGGAAAAACAAAACCTGCCAGCTCGGTGAAAGCTGTACGCTTAAATGACCGCTTCGTCAATCGATCTGAGGGAATTCATGGTAGATTTCGTTCAACCGAGGAGAACGTTGGGCGCAGACAGGAGGGAAAAGATGCACCGGGATGTCTGCATTGAATGTATCGTGTTTCTTTAATTTCCGGGAGTTGTGCACTCAAAGCAAAGTCCTAAATTCGTGTGACGCTGCAAGGAATGGAGTTCCTGACGAATGAACTTCCAGCTTTCGAGATAGCCGCCGCCTACAGAAAAATCCGATTCGCGCAGAAATTGCAGAAAGGCGGGGATATTCTCTTTGTACTGCATGGCAAAAGCGTAGGCGTCCGATTCTTTTTCCTCATCCATGCTGTTTTGCTTCCCATACAGGGCATGATCGAGGTTGCAGGACATGTAATATGCCTGATACGGAATTCCCCAGATGGTTTTCAATGCGGCGAGCTTATCCATGGAGAGGCTTTTTTGGGCATTGCGCTTCAAAATGCCTGCGCGGTTGGCTGTATAGATGACTGTTTCTGAATAAATCGGCTTGTCGGCTTTCGGATCCTCCAGAACGCATTCATCTGGAATGTAGGTGCCATCCGTATCGAGCAAGTGGATAATCTGTTGAAAATCCTTTTTTGCAAGATGGTTGTTGGCAGCGAAACGGCGTATGAATTCCGCTGCCTTCTTGACGATGTTTCCGGCGGTTACATTCTTTGTGGACGTGATATCACCATGGGTGATTTCGACATGCACTGTATTCTTGTCGTAGATGCGAGAGAAAAGAGCGCCGAGGGCGGTTTCATCGGAAGAGCCTTCTACGATGACATAAACGATTTTCTTACGCGCCATGAACTTCGGCCGCCTCTCTGAATGCCAATGCGATTTCAGCGTTGTTGGTAGGGCTGTAAACTTCTTCACGCTGTTCTCCGAGCATGATGTCACGAAAATAGAAATCGCGCAGGTTGTTTGTTTCCCTGACATTGCTCAGACGGATATAACGTTTCTTCGGGTTCGTCGTAGTGAAAGCGATGAATCCTTTATCGAGTGTTTCGAGAGGTCTGAGGTTATGCGAAGTAAAAATCAGCTGCCCCTTGCCTTTTTCGGCGATGATGCGGAGAAGTTCGCCGAGCAGATATTCGAAGATGCCGGAATCCAGTTCATCGATGGCCACTGTGATGGAGGATTGGTTGTAGAGCGTGATGAGCAAATGAAGGATGGAGATGATCTTCTTGATGCCGTCAGACTCATAGCAGAGGGGAAGCTCGCGGCTGTTTTTGCAGGAAACAAGCTGGATTTGCATGCCGTCGCTGCCATTGGGAAGAAGTTGGGCGCCGAGTTCTCTCACGCGAATGGTCAGCCCCGGAACAATTTGCTGCAGCACGATATTCATGCTGTTTACGACAGCGTTGACGACATTCACCGCATCTTGCGGGATGGTGTCCGCCCGATCCAGCCGCAGCGCAATCATGCCGACAGCATTCCCGCGAGAACTTTCATATTTAAAAGCCAGTGGCTGTAAGTTCAAGTTGATCAGGCCTGAATTTTTCGTATTGATGACAAACAGCTCAAGATTGCCGAAATCTACCAGAATCTCCAGTAAATCCGTGTAGGTTTTGGCCTCTATCGAAGTGTCGGCAGCCGCACGTTCACGGATTGCGTTGAGCAGCTCGCGGGAAAAGATAAACGAGCGAGAAGAGGCTCGCGTCAATTTCTTTGTTACGAGAAGATTCATAAAGGTCTTCTTGTCATTTCTCAGCAGGAGCTGATACTTGGAGCGGGGGAGAAAGATACCGTCCGTTCTTGTATCGATCATCGGTGTCATACGGCTGCTCTTGCCTTCGCCGGTATAAGAAGATCGGAGAACTTCATCGAAGATTTCCACCTTGTACGTTTCTGTGGCAGGCGATTCATGATCTAGATTTTGCACCGAAGCATTCGGGACTTTGCGGATGGAAAAGTCGTATTGCAGGTGGTACAGCCGCTCCTCCATTTTCACATGGAAAGTGTATTGCAAATGTGCGGAGGGAGCATCTACATGGATGTACTCTGCAAAAGCGGCAGGGATCTCGTGTCCCATCAAGGCGTGTTTCAACAGCTGGATGGCATCGATGAGAGCCGTCTTCCCAGAACCGTTTTGCCCATAGAGCCCCAGTATGCTTGCTTTGTAATTCTTACGATTGTTTTCCAAATTGAGTTGTCCCATGGTGACATTCTTGAAATTTTCAATGCAGATCTGCGTTATTCGAACGGTGTTGTTGGTCATAATGCCACCTCGTACTTGTATGCACTTTAAATGGAATAAAGCCAATGACATGTTAACATTATATCATCGGCCTTATCTAAATACAATATGGAGCTAGAAAACGATATAAATTATCCCTTATTCACATTTCGACCAGCCGCAATAGGTGCAGGTCACGCAGTTGCCTTCGGGGCGCAGGGTGTGGCGCTTGCATTCGGGGCATTCCTTGTTGATCGCCTTGTCGTCGCTCTTGTCCTTGTATTTCGCCGTCTCGTCCTTTTGGCATTCGTTGTAGATTTCGGCGAGAGCCGTGCCGATGGCGCTGCCGCACGAGAGCGAGATGTCTTTGCGTCCGCTGCGGATCAGGGCTTGGCAGGCGGAGCAGCGGCTGACGGTCAGCTGCTTGATGATGTCCTTGACGCGCACGCCCGAGCGCAGTGCGAGAGAGGTCAGGCGCGTGATGGTCGCGATGTTCGACTGGCAGCCGCCCGAGGTGTTCGTGAACAGCTCGAAGACGTCGCCGTCGGAGGTCTTGTTGACCGTGATGTACATCTTGTCGACGCACGATGTATGACGAAGGAGCGTCACGCCTTCGAGCCGCGCGATGTTGTCGCGGCGGCGCGGGCGCACGGTGTCGTAGGCGATCTCCTGCTCGGCGGCTTCTTTGACGCCGAGGATGTTGCCGCGCTTGCAGCCGTCGCGGAAGACCGTGATGCCCTTGCAGCGCGATTTCCATGCTGCGAGGTAGATGTTCTTGATATCGGCGGGCGTCGCCGCATGCTTCAAGTTCACCGTCGAGGAGATGGAGTTGTCGACGTACTTCTGCATGGCCGCCTGCAGTTCGACGCGGTGCAGGTAGGGCACGTCGTGGCTCTCGATGACCCACGGGAAGCGCTTCTTGACGTCCTCGTTCGTGAGATCGTGCGGCAGCTTGTGATAGTCGAGCAGATCGCTGACGGAGTGTGCGTAGACGCGGAAGGAGCCGCTTCCTTCCTCCATCTTGTGCGTCGTGCGCTCGTAGCTGATCTGATAGAGCGGCTCGCAGCCGCCCGAGAATACGCCCATGAGGAGCGAGATCGTGCCCGTCGGCGCGATGGAAAGAAGCGTGCCGTTTCTAAGGCCGTACTCTTTGATCTCGGCGTAGACCTCGGGCGCTTCCTCGGCGAGACGTTGGATGAGCGGCGATTTCTTCGTCTTTTCCCAGTCGTATTTGCCGAAGGCGCCCTTTTCCTTGGCGAGGGCGGCGGAAGTGCGTGCGGCTTCCGTGAACATGGTGCGCAGCACGCCTTGGATGAAGTCGCAGCTCTCGCGGCTGCCGTAGGCGAGCTTCATGGCGACGAAGGCGTCGGCGACGCCGAAGAGCCCGAGTCCGACGCTGCGCCAGTCGCGGATGCATTGACGGTTCTCTTCCAAAGGCTGCGTGTCGAAGCCGTAGTCGAGCACTTCGTCGAGCGCGCGAACCGCCGTCCGGACGGCGGCGCGGAACTCCTCTTCTGCAAGATGCGGCACATCGCCGAACTTGTCCTCGATGAAGGAATAGAGGTTGAGGCTCATGAGGTTGCATGAGTTGTAGGCATTGCCGCCGAACTCGCCGCAGGGGTTCGTGACCTCGATCTTGTATTCGTCGTAGCCCGAGAGCAGCGTGTAGTCGTTGAGCCTGTCCTTGAAGAGCGCGCCGGGATCGCCCCAGTCCCACTGCGTCTGACAGTATTCATCGAAGAATTCGGCGGCGCGGATCTTCCGGCGGATCTTTTCGCCCGTCGCCTCGACATCGAAGGTCAGCTCGTATTCGGCATCGTCGATGACGGCCTGCATGAAGGCGTCGGAGAAGAGGATCGAGAGGTTCATCGAGGCGAGTTTCTCGTTCTCTTGCTTCATGTGCAGGAATTCGTAGATGTCGGGGTGCTCCGAGTCGAGCGCGACGAGCATCGCGCCGCGTCTGCCGTTCTGGCTGATGACCTCGCCCGTCGTGTTGAAGATCTTGAGGAAGGAGACGGCGCCCGTCGAGCTGCGCGCGACGTTGTTCACGCGGCTGTCCTTGGGGCGCAGGCCGCTGATGTTGACGCCGATGCCGCCGCCGTAGGAGAAGATCTTGGCGATCTGCTGGTTGACGGTGAAGATGGACTCGATGTCGTCTGTCGGCGACGGCATGATGTAGCAGTTCGACAGGCTGCTCTTGAACTTGCCCTTCGCGCCCGCTGCATAGAGCGTGCGCCCTGCGGGTGAGAGTGCGCCATCTTCAAGGTAAGTGCGCATCTTTTCGCGCACCGCGGGCGAGAAGATGCCCGCCACGCGCTCGATGAACTCGTGCGGCTCCGTCTCTCCCGCATGATAATATTTTGCCTGCAGGATGTTCCTGCCGATTTCCGTGTCAAACCACTTTTCCAATGATGTGCCTCCTAATAATATGTGCTCGTTTTAAAACGCTAGCGTCTATTATAGAATAAAGGGTATTCGTTGGCAAATGAAAAATGCTGGATTTTCGCCTGAAAAACTAGATGTTGTTGTTTTGTGGAAAGATTACTGGCATATCTTGATGATTTTCAGCTATTTCTTCTAGGGTTATGATCAGGGGAGGCCGCCTTCCTGTCCGCAGCAAAGGGAAGCGACGGGCAGGGAAAGGGAGTCGGCAGAGAGAATCCTTCCCTGGGGAAGCGCTGAATTTATCAGTGATTCCCTAGAATAGGAGGCAGAATCATGCTTGTTTTGAAATCTCTTGCGTATTTCCTTCTGGCCGGATTGTTCGAGATCGGCGGCGGCTATCTGATCTGGCAGTGGCTGCGAAATGGCGCGAGTCTTTGGTATGCTTTTTTCGGCGCGGTCATCCTGATCCTTTACGGCGTCGTGCCGACGCTGCAGCCCGAGGGCAGTTTCGGGCGCGTCTATGCCGCTTACGGCGGCGTCTTTATCGTATTGTCGCTCCTCTGGGGCTGGCGCGTCGATGGCATCGCGCCCGATCGCTTCGACATCATCGGCAGCGCCATCGCGCTCGCGGGTGTCGCCGTCATCATGTACGCGCCGCGCTGAAGCGACAGGTCAATCAACAGAAAGGAACAGCGGCCTGCGCTTTCGGCTTGACTTCTCGGACTTTCGCGCTAAAAAAGCCCGCCCTTTTCCGTGCGATCAAAATTCTTACTCAAACATGCTTCGTCTGAGTAAGAATTTTGACGGGCATTCAAGGAAATGGGCGGGCTTTCGCTTATGAAATCCCGTATTCGTGCCTATGGCTGTGCCGGATCAGTCGTCTTCCGGCGGATAAATCATGAAGCTCAGACTGCTGAAGATCTTGTCGCGTGTCGCTTTGCCGTCGGACTGCGGATAATCCTCTGCGAGTTCGAGACCGATGACATTGATGCTGCCGTTGGCGACGAGAACATTGGCTTTGCCGTCCTTGTCTGTAGTCATTGTCACGGTGTGGTGATTGACGACGTCGGGGATGATTTCAGCGTTTGGCAGCGGCTGGCCGTTGTGCAGTACCTGTACGGGCAGATAATCGCCGACATTGAGCTTGGTGGGATCTTTCAGGGGAACGATCTGGTACGGCAGATCCGGCAAGGGAGCCACCTTGTCGACGCCTTTAAGATAATTGACGCTGTATTTGATGGCATGCGTGCCTATGGTCGAGCCGGGGACTTGATTCATTGGCTTGTTGACGTATTTGCCGTCCGGCCCTTTCGACCAATAGCCGTAGTCAAAATAGACGACAGCGACGGAAACGTTTTGAGACGGATTGATCGTGATGTGATTGCCGCCGTCAATGATTTCGAGAGGAACCCGCGTATAGGTTTTATCGAAGCCGACAAGCATCGTGACATCCTTTGGGTCATAAGCATTGTCTTTGTAACCTTCGCCGAGGACGAGCTGGGTCTGATCCAGACGCGGTGCGAACCAGACGCCATGAGCAGAGGCGGGGACGGCAGTGGTGAGCATAGCAGCGCCGACAAGGGCGGAAAGGATTTTGGTCTTTTTCAAAAGGAACACCTCTTCATGATGATAGAAGTTAACGAACGGCGGTATGGATTCTTTGCAGAACGAAAGCATAAATAATATATATGTTTTCATTCTTAAAACACATGAATATCTTAGCACCGGTATAGGTGAATTGTCAATTTAAGAAGGAAGTGAAATGGGCGAAAATCCTCTAATACGAGCGTGCGCGGAAGGGCGGCGGGGTTGAACGGGGCATTTTCTCCAAGATGACAGAAGAAGAGGGGGCGCTTGTCAATAAGGGAAAAGTGCGGCGCAAGGCGTTCTTTCCTATATGGAAATATAAGAAGGGCAGTCTCTCGACGGGGGTCGAGAGGGACTGCCCTTCTAGCTGTTTGTTTTTTCCTAGTGCTGCATCATGTTTGCTGTTTTGTCAGAACGCCCACTTGACGGATGCGCCGCCCGTGATGCCCTTGCGCTTGCCCTGCCAGCCATTGAGGTGGAGGTCGTAGCTCACGCGGCTGTTCTTAGGCATGAAGCGGTAGCCGATTTCGAGCATGGTGCTTGAGCCTTTGAGCGAGGGGCTGGGTGCGGCGTCGCCTTGGTAGGTCGCGCCCGCCTTGCCCACGAATTCATGCTCCCAGGCGAGGCCTGCGTAGAATTCGCCCGTCGTCTTGTCCTTGAGGCTGTAGCGGAAGCCGAGGCGCAGACGCTGCGAATTGACGCTGCCGAATTCGTAGACATCGCCCGTGTTGAGCGTCGCCGTCATGCTGTTCTGGTGCGACCAGAAGTAGCGTGCATAGGCGTCGATAGAAGAGTCTTCCTTGACGGCGAAGGTCTTACCTGCGCCGAGGTGCGCGCCGTAATAGGTGTTCGAGCCGTCATAGCTCGCCGCCGTGCCGCTGAGGTTGGCGCTGTAGTCGCTCTTAGAGCGGCCTGCACGCAGAGATCCTTCGAGCCAGAGCCCGTCTTTCTGTGTGAGCTTGCCGAGGATGCCCGCGCCGATGTAGCTGACTTTGCCGCTGCCGTGCGTGCCGTCGTCGAGGTAGGAGTCGTAGGTGCCGCGGCCGTATTCGACGAAGGGGCTGAAGAGAACCTTCGCGCCGTCCTTTTGGACATCTTCACGCGCCCAGCCGACGCCGAGATTCCATCCCTTGGAGTCGACGTAGGAGCCGCTTTCCGCTCGCATGCTGTTCGCGCCTGCCCCTGCCCAGAGCTGGTAGGCTGCGCCGTCGGAGGATGCCCCTTGGCGCTGGGCGTTCTTGCCGCCCTTGTCGGCGTCGCTTGCGCTGACGGACATCTCGGCGGCGGCAAGGCCGTCCTGCACGAGGTAGTCGGCGCCTTGGTTGACGAAGCCGGCGAGTCCTGCACGCGTTTCGACGAGGGATTTCGCCTGCTCGGCAAAGCCCGCCTTGGTGACGGTCGCCGTCAGCTCGCCCGTCGCTTCCTGCTTGATTTCGTACTCGTAGCGGCGCGATACGCCCTGCATTCCTTCGACCTTGTTCTGAATCGCGGCGTCCGTCGCAAGTGCGCCGCCCGCCGTCTTCATGAGCAGGATCTTGTCGCCCTTGATGAGCTTCGGCGCGGCACCGCTTCTGGCGACGCCGATGTTCAGGCCGCGGATGTCCTTCGTCGCCGTGCCGAGCTTGAGCATGGGCGTCGCCACATTTGCCGCCATCTCGTCGGTGTAGAAGTGGAGGTTCTGCACGCCTGCGAAGTCGTGCACTTCGGACGGTTTGTAGACGGCGAGCGTGTTGCCTGTGCCGTTTGCAGCAGAGCCGCCGTAGACCGTGCCCGTGATGCGTGCGCCCTTGAGGTTGATCGTGTTGTTCTTCGTCACTGTGCCGAATCCGCCGTAGATGTTGGCGGCAGTCGTGACTGCGCCGAGATTCACGGTGTTGCCCGAGGCCTCGCCGTTTGCGGCGTAGCCGCCGTAGAGCGTGCCCGTGACCGTGCCCGCCGTGTAGTCGACGGTGTTGTTCAGGCTGTTGTTCTGCTTGTCGGCTGCGGCTTTCGTGCCTGTGCCGCTCGTCCAGCCGCCGTAGACGTTCGCGTAGGTCTTGCTGGCATCATCGAGCGTGAGCTTGTTGTCCTGCGTCGTGTTGCCCGCCTTGGAGCGTCCCGCCCAGGTGTCTGCGCCGTAAGTTGTCGCTTTCGCCGCGCCCTTGAAGGTGTATCCTTCGTAGGTGATGGCGGTGACTTTGCTGCCCGATTTCATGACGTCGATGTTCGTCTCCATCGTGGCGTCGGCGTTCAGCTCGGATCTCGCGGCGTCGCCCGTGCGGCCGCTGATGTTGATGCCGTTCGCATTTTCGAGAAGCGTCAGCGGCTTTTCGCTTGCGACGGCATTCTTCACGGTCAGCGTTTCCCAGTTGACGTCGGTTGCGCCCGTCGTGTGCAGCATCGCTGCGTCTGCAGGTGCGCCCGTTGCGTCGAAGTTCATGTTCTGGACGTTCGAGATCGTGCCGGCTTTGTTGTCCTTGCCCTTGACATTGAGCGTGTTGCCCGTGCCGTTTGCCTGCGAGCCGCCCTTGAGCGCGCCCGTGACTTGCGCGTTGCCATTGAGGTTGATGGTATTGTTGTTCGTCGTCGCGCCTTCGCCGCCTATGACGGCGTTGACGGTGGCATTGGAGAGGTTCACGATGTTGCCCGAGGCTTCGCCTGCGGATCTGCCGCCCGTGACGACGCCCGCGTTCGTGCTGACGGTGACGGTGTTGCCCGAGGCTTCGCCTTTGGCTTCGCCGCCGACGACATCGTGCACTGTGCCGCCCGTGACGGTGACTTCGTTGGCCGTCGCCTTACCGCCCGCGACATTGGTGAAGCCGCCGTAGACCGTGCCCGTGACATTTGCCGAGCCGTTGACGGTGACTTTGTTCTTGTAGCTCGCGTCCTTGTCGGCCGCCGTCGTGCCCGAGCCGGTCGTCCAGCCGCCGTAGACGTTCGCATGTGTGCCGCTTTCGACATTGATCTCATTTTCGCGCGTTGAGTTGCCCGCCTTGGAGCGGCCGCCGAAGGTGTCGCCGTCGGTCGTCGCCTGCGTCACGCCCTTGAACTGGTAGCCCTCGTAGGTGATCTCGGTGACTTTGCCGCCCGTCTTGCGGACGTCGATGTTCGTCTCCGTCGTGTCGCCCGTCTCGGACTTTGCCGCGCCTGTATAGCCGGCGAGGTTGATGCCGTGCGTGTTCTTTAGGAGCGTGAGAGGTTTCGTTGCCATGCCCGAGGCCTTGAGGTTCGTCCAGTCGACCGTGGTTTCTCCCGCGTCCGTAGCTTCGAGCATCGTGTCGCCCTTGGCAAGGCCCGTCGCGTCGAAGTTCATGTTCTGGACGTTCGAGATCGTGCCGGCTTTGTTGTCCTTGCCCTTGACATTGAGCGTGTTGCCCGTGCCGTTTGCGGCAGAGCCGCCCTTGAGTGCGCCCGTGACATTTGCGCCGCCGTTCAAGTTGACCGTATTGTCATTCGTCGCCGCGCCTTCGCCGCCTGTGACGGAGCTGACCGTGGCATTGGCGAGGTTCACGATGTTGCCCGAGGCTTCGCCTGTGGATCTGCCGCCTGTGATGGCGTGGGCATTCGCGCCGACGGTGACCGTGTTGCCCGAGGCTTCGCCTTTGGCTTCGCCGCCGACGACATTTGCCGCGAGATTCTTTTCAATCGTGACTTCGTTGCTCGTAGCCTTGCCGCCCACAACATCGCTGAAGCCGCCGTAGACCGTGCCTGTGACGCTTGCCGAGCCGTTGACCGTGACTTTGTTCAGCGTGCTGTCCTTTTGTTTGTCTGCAGCCGCCTCTGAGCCTGCGCCGTTCGTCCAGCCGCCGTAGATATTCCGATATGTGGCAGCGTCAGAAACGGTGATGGTGTTCCCCGTGGTCGTGTTTCCCGCCTTGGAGCGTCCGCCGAAAGCATCTTTGTTCGTACCGTCCATAACGGTCGTTGCCTGCGTCACACCCTTGAACTGGTAGCCCTCGTAGGTGATGTCCGTGATCTTGTTGAGATTATTCTTGAGAACGTCGATATTGTATTCCGTCGTGCCGGCGCTGTTGATCTTGGACTTCACTTTGCCGGGGGTGTGATTCGAGAGCGTGATGCCCGCAGCATTCTTGAGGAGCGTCACGCGATTTGTTGCCGTGCCGCTTGCGTCGAGCGCATTCCAATCAAGCCCCATGGCACCGCCTGTGACGTTCAGCAGGGGATTGGTCGCCGATGCGCCCTCTGTGTCAAAGTGCAGCTTCTGGAAGCCCGCGATGCTGCCCGCCGAGTTCGTACCCTTGACATTGAGCGTGTTGCCCGTGCCGTTTGCCTGCGAGCCGCCCTTGAGCGCGCCCGTGACATTTGCGCCGCCATTGAGGTTGACCGTGTTGTTGTTCGTCGTCGCGCCGTCGCCGCCCGTGACGTTCGCGATCGTAGCGTTGGCGAGATTCACGATGTTGCCCGAGGCGTCGCCCGTGGATCTGCCGCCTGTGACGGTGTTGGCGTTCGCGCTGACGGTGACGGTGTTGCCCGAGGCTTCGCTTTTGGCTTCGCCGCCGACGACATCATGCACTGTGCCGCCTGTTACGGTGACTTCGTTGGCCGTCGCCTTACCGCCCGCGACATTGGTGAAGCCGCCGT
>ERZ772971.2052-NODE-2052-length-11298-cov-3.431557_pt1 | contig 11298 bp, 10 predicted proteins | sample MGYA00511943_ERZ772971 | MGnify/ENA primary metagenome ERZ772971 (study PRJEB29015, sample SAMEA2737929) | human oral metagenome | biome: human oral; feature: human-associated habitat; material: dental | place: China | collected 2144 ... | reverse complement strand
TTCGATTATGCTAAACGCGCTTAACGGCGAAATTCTGGACTTTTACGGCGGCATTAGCGATATAAAATCGCGCGTGCTGCGGCTTGTGGATGAGCGCAGCTTCAAGGAGGACAGCTTGCGCGTCTTTCGTGCGGTGCAGTTTGCCGCGAGATTTAATTTGCAAATCGAGCCGAAAACGCTGCAAATCATGCGCGCGATGGACACCGGCGATCTAAGCAGGGAGCGCATAAAATGCGAGCTCATAAAGCTTTTCGGCGCGAAATTTTGCTCGGTAGGGCTTGGCGCGCTGCAAAGACTGGAGCTATTTCATAAAATTTTTGGCACTCACATCTCGGATGAGCGCTGCGCGGAGCTCGGAGCCTTCATCGATCAGGGCAAAGCGCTCGTGCAAAGCGATATGTTTTTCCTCTACGCGCTGCTAAATTTACTGCGGCTGAACAAGCGAGAAATTTTAAAAAACCTCGGGCTAAACGCGCTTTATAAAAGGGTGATCGACGAGCCGTTTTACGCCGAGATAAACGATGAAATTTTATGCAAGATCGCGCTTAAAATGCCGCTTAAGCGCTGGCTTGGACTTTATACGCCGGCGCGCGTAAAAGCCGCGCAAAGGCTTGGGATTTACGAGGCTAAATTTAAAAGCGCGGTAAGCGGCGCACAGCTCGCGCGCGAGGGCTTTAGCGGCGCGCAGATCGGCAAAGAGCTCGCAAATCGGCAGGAGGCGGAGATAAAGGCGTTTCTTGCGAGGCTAAAAGCGTAAATTTAGAGAGATTTTTGTAAAATTGCCGCTTTATTCGGGAGTTAAAATTTTATGAAAAAATTCTACCGCCGCGGCGAGAGCTGCGGACTAGGCAGCAAAATTTACGGATCGTGCATTGAAATTTATAAGCCAAATGGCGAGGCTTGCGAGCTTGGCGACGAAATTTACGAGTCGAAGAGCAATATTTGTAAACCTAGCGATGAAATTTGTAAGCCGGAAAGCGAAGCCTGCGACTTCGGCGATGAAATTTGCGGGCCAATCGGCGCGGCTCATAATCGGATTCGCGAGCGATCTTGCGGCGCAAAAGCGGCGGGCGGCGATGTTTAATATCGTATTAGTATATCCGCAGATCCACACAAACACGGGCTCCATCGGGCGTATGTGCGTCAATGCGGGGTGCCGCTTGCATTTGATCAAGCCGCTCGGATTTGTGATCGACGATAAGCATCTGCGCCGTGCTGGACTTGATTATTGGGCGAGCTTGGATCTTAAAATTTGGGAAAATTGGGACGAGTTTATGGCGGCGAACGAGAAATTTAAGCATCGCTTCTTTTTTGCGACGACGAAGACGAACAAGCTCTACTACGAGGCGAAATTCAAGCCGGGCGATTTTTTGATTTTCGGCTCTGAAGGGCACGGGCTGCCGCTTGAAATAATGCGCACAAACCGCGAAAACTGCATTACAATCCCGATGAGCGGGGCGGGGCGCAGTTTGAATTTAGCCACCAGCGTGGGTATCGTAACCTACGAAGCGATCCGCCAAAACATCGATAAATTCGACTTTAGGAGCGCGGTTTGCGAGTTTTAGCGCTACTTCTTGCGGCGTTTTTCTGCGACGCGAGTGCTGCGGAGCTGAAAATCGCATCGTTTAACGTGCAAAATTTATTCGATGGCAAGGACGACGGCACGGAGTATGCGGACTTTGAGATTGGGCGCGGAAGCTGGAGCGAGCAAAAATACGAGCGCAAGCTGCAAGCGGTGGCGGATGAGATAAGCGCGCTTAATGCCGATATTTTGGGGCTGCAAGAGATCGAAAACGAAGCTGTGCTAAAAGCACTTGCTCAGAAAGCGGGCTATAAATTCTACGCTTTTTCGCGCGCGCAGACTGCACCTGCGGGCGTGGCAGTGATGTCACGCATACCGATAAAATTTCAAAAAACCTACCGCCCGATAGAGCTTAAAACACGAGATATTTTGCGCACTGATTTTGCGCTTGGCGGCACTGATTTTAGCTTTTATGTAGTGCATATGCTCTCTGCACGCAATCCGCTAAGCGAGCGCAAGCGCAATTTCGCCTTTTTACGCGAGGTTTTGCAAGGGCACCAACGCGCTATCGTAGCGGGAGATTTTAATACGAATTTTGGGCGAAATTCTTTGCTAAACGAGCTTATCGAGCGCGACGGATTTAGCGATTTGTGGGCGCTGCATCCCTGCTCGCAGCTAAAGCATTTTGGCTCTTGTGAATCTCATGAAAGCGGCGCAGTGCTAGATCATATCTTGCTTAGCGACGATTTTTTTAGTAGCGAGCCTGGATATAAAAAGGACAGTTTCGCTGTTGCTAAATCCTCTACCGCTTCCGATCATTTCCCGATTAGCTTCATTCTGACGGACGAAGGCGCTTTAAAATCTATGCCGAGAAAGCAAGAATTTTTAGCTAAAAATACTGCTAGTGCCGCAAAGACCGTCACGATAGAGGAGCTTTACGGGCGCATTATAAGTGAGCCTGTGCTGATAAAAGGCGTAGTCGTGAGCTTTACAAACCGCCACGGCTTTGCGATCTCCCAAGATGGAAACGGAGTTTTTGTCTATGGCGGCAGCGGGCTACAGCTAGGCGATAAACTCGATCTGCTAGTAAAAAAGACGAAATTTTATAAGCAAAGCTTTGAAATCGACGATTTTGAGATCGTATCTAGAAGCGGCAACGTAGGCTCTATCGCACCATACGTTTTGCCTAGCGCATCGGTGCGGCAGCTGCGCGCAGGAGATGTGATAAGCGCGATTAAAGGCGACGTTGAAGACGGCATAATTGATCTAAAAAGCGCGGGCGAGTTTAGAATTTTTCGCAAAAGCGCTCCTGTGCAAAACGGCAAAAATTTAGAATTTAAAAATGCCTATTTTACGATTTATAAAGGGCAAAAGGAATTTATAGTAGAATGATACACGCCGTTATAACCGCACTTTTCGTGCTTTTTATGATATTTATGATCGTAGGATTTAACCGCGAAATGATGGAGAAAAACGAAAAACGAAATCAACGAAAAAAGGATAAAGATGGAACTACTCATTGAGATTGGGGTCGAGGAGCTGCCTGCGATCCCGTTTTTAAAAGAGCGTGCGAATATCGCGCCAAAATGGCGCGCAGTGCTTGAGGCTAACCGCATAAATAGCGACTTTCGCTTCGAATTTAGCCCGCGTAGATTCGTGCTATTTCACGAGGATTTTCCGCAACGCGGTGATGATGCGCAGATCGTAAGCACGGGCGCGCCAAAATCCGTCGCGCTCAAAGACGGCGCGTGGAGCCCTGCAGCGCTAAGTTTTGCTAAAAAATGCGGCATAAGCGAAAGCGAGCTGGAATTTCGGCAGGTGGGCGGCAAAGAGGTGCTTTACCACGCTGCGGTGCAAAAGGGGCGTGATAGTCGTGAAATCCTAGGCGAAATGATAGAGGAGTTTTTACGATCGCTAAATTTTGGACGCGCGATGCGCTGGGGTAGCGGCAAGTTTGAGTTTATCCGTCCGATAAGAAGCATAGCCTGCGTTTTGGGCGGAGAAAACGTAGATTTTGAAATTTATGGCGTACGAAGTGCAGCTGCATTTTTTCCGCACCGAAAATTTGGCTACGAAGCGATTAAATTTAAAGACGCCGCAGATTATTTTGCACTGCTGGAGCGTAACGGTGTAATTTTAAGCGAGCAAAAAAGAAAAGATAAAATTCTAAGCGAGTTTGCAAAGCTCGAGAAAAAGCATGGCTTTAAGATTGAGGTCGATCCTGCGTTGCTGGATGAAGTAACGGCTATCACTGAGTATCCGACGGCGCTGCTAGGCAGTTTTGAGCGAGATTTTTTAAGCGTGCCAAAAGAGGTCATTATCACTTCGATGAAGGAGAATCAGCGCTATTTTCCCGTTTTCGAGGGTAAAAACTTAAGCAATCACTTCGTTGTCGTTAGTAATGCGATTACCGATGATGACGAGCTGGTGATACGCGGCAATGAAAAAGTTTTACGCGCGCGCCTAAGCGATGCTATGTTTTTTTGGAAAAGCGATTTGCAAGCGGAATTTGGCCCTGAAAAACTTAAGCAAATTTCCTATATGCAAGCCCTTGGCTCAGTTTATGATAAGCAAGTGCGCGAGCTAGCGGTAGCAAGGGCACTGAGCGCGGATTATGCTACGCAGATTGAGGCGGAGATCGGCAAAAAGGATTTTGCGCAGGATATAGAAAATGCCGTAATGTTTAGCAAAGCAGATCTTAGCAGCACGATGGTGGGCGAATTTAGCGAGCTTCAAGGCATTATGGGCAGCTACTATGCCACACACGCTGGACTGGCAGATCATGTATGCCGCGCGATACGCGAGCAATATCTGCCTAGCGGCGAGGATAGCGAGCTGCCAAGCGGTGTATTTAGTAGCGTAATCGCTATAGCGATGAAATTTGAAACGCTCCTGGGGCTTTTTAGTATCAATAAAGTTCCAAGCGGCAATAAAGATCCGTATGCGCTTCGCCGCGCAGCTACTGGGCTAATTAAAATTTTACTAAATCAAGGATTGAGCTTTGATGCGAATGCGCTGGCGCAGAAGCTAGCGCCAAATTATAAGAAATTTGACATTTCTAAGCTGCTGGATTTTATAAAAGATAGGTTATACGGAATTTTTGACGAGATAAATCCGTCGGTGATCAAGGCGTGCATCGCAAGCGGCGAAAACGATCTGTTGCGACTAAGCAAGGCTATAAAAGCTCTGGGCGAGATCGCAGCAGCAGCGGATTTCGGAGAAAATTTTGCGACCTTTAAGCGCCTAGCCAATATCATCAAGGACGAAAAAATAGGCGCGGTGGACGAAAACCTATTCGAACACGACGCTGAGCGTGCGCTAAATGCGGCGTTTAGGGCGATTAAGCTCAATGAAAACGACATGAGTGGGTATCTGCGCTCACTATTTGGGCTTAAAGGCGTGATTGATGATTTTTTCGATAACGTAATGATAAACGTCCAGGATACCGCGATACGTGCAAATCGTATCGCAAATATCGGACAAATTTATCGCGCGTTTTTGCAGTTTGCCGATATCAAAGAGATAGGATTTTAATTTCACTTAGAACTCATTTGCCCAAGGTTTACGCGAACCTTGGGCAAAATTTTACTGCGCAAAGGAGCGCAAATGCTAATCATCAACGCAAAATTACTAACTAAAAATCTAAAAATCACAAAATCTCTCTCGCAGTTGATTCAGGGCTTTCTTTATCGCTATCTGCCGGCTTCGGAGCACGTAGGATACAGGCACGAATCAAGCGGTAAAATTTTTAAACGCACGGTGTTTGATTTTATCTTGCGAGGAGAGGACTTGCGCGTGCGATTTGCTTCATGCGAGCCGGAGTTTGAACGTAAAATCGCGCTAGCAGTGCTAAAAGACGGGCTAAGCTTGGGTGAAATTCTATTTACGCAAACTACCGTCGAAGCAAAAAATCATAAAATTTGCGAGAACGAAGCTATTGTGCAAGGCTACGTGGCGTGCGCAGTAAGCGGGCTTTTGGGGCATAAGGTTTATTTGCAGCCGCAAGATAGTAGGCATTTAGAGATGATGAAGACGAATATTTTACAGCGATTTGAAACGATTATGGGTCAAAAATATGATGGCGAAATGGAATTAAATTTATTGTGGCAAAAGCCGGGCGAGTCTGTGAAATTCTATTATGGCAACAATCGCGAGCCGGTATATGCGTGGCAAGCAAGATGGAAAATTGTAGCTAATGCAGAACTAATAAATTTGATCCTTGGCACGGGCGCTGGAAGTGGGTGTATGAACTACGGAGTAGGGGTTTTGGAGGTTGTAAAGCAAAAAGAATAAGGTCACAACCTTTAAAACAATAATTTTAAATCCCAACGGGAAACCTTATTCTTTAATCTGCATTATAGTGTGCATTTTGTGTATATTTTTTAGCCCTATCGTAGATGTTAAAATATTTGACATAAATTTGGGGCAGATAGAGTTCAGTATTTATTGCAATTAGTTTTTGAATCACAATAAAATATACCTCTTAATGCCTTAATCTTATTCTGATTTCAAATCTAAAATAATTTTAGAAATATTTAAGTAAAATGGTCGTAAAATTAACTAAAATACTTAAGGTAAAATAAAATATGGGATTAGCTCATAAACTCTATAAAATTGGCAACCTGTTAAGTGACGACGATGTTAAGGCTATGATTAAAAGTTCCAATTTTAAGGATAGTGACCATATAACTTTAGCTATTGATTTTAAAATTGAGAACGGGAGGCTTCTTAGTACTCCAAGACTATCACGAACTTCATTAGACACCATAAAAACATTTTTTACAAAAAAGATAGGTGGAACTAGCAATTCATATTATTTATACCCAAACTACGAGTATCAAAACGAAAAAGATTTATATAAAAAATTCCAAGCTATTTCGCATACCTTACAAAATTCCATTTTAATCTATTCAAATCCACAAAATCATAGTTTAGCAAAGATTGTTTTTGATTATATAGATAACTACAAAAATGATGAACTTGGGTTAAAAGACTTTAAGCAAGGCGATTATTTTCTGATTTTACTTATAAATGGCAAAAGTTTTTATGAGCTCATGCCGGAAGTTTTGCAAAATTATCTTAATGAATTTGTAAAGCCTCATATAGAGGACAAAAAAGGGAACGCTTTTTTAAAGGAGCAGATAGATATTGTTACCCAAGAAAAAGAACCTTGTGGGTATGATCCGAATGTCAAGTTTTTCACTATGGATAACTATGATGATAAATTTAAAGAGCAATCCATAATCCGTCTTCCTATGTCAAAAAATACAGCAAAATCAGTCAAAAAAGGCTGGATGTATGCGATAAACAATCTTAAATTTTATTACAAAGGATTAGAATATATAATAATTCCGTCTATGGTAGATTTTAACGAAGATATTTTTAAGGAAATGATAAATTTTCTTGAAAAATCAAATACTTTAAGTGATGAAGCTGCTAGGGAAGAGAGCTTTATTAGAAAATTGAATAAGCAAATAGAAAATTTCAAATATATTAATAGTTTTACGCTCGATATATTCTTTACGGAAGTGAATGTTACCAATTTATCTGTTAAAATATTTGCTACTCTTAAAGATGTTTTGCCAAGCAGGATAAGAAAGGTAGTAAATTTGATGCAAGAAGAACATATTACGGATGCTATGAAACGATTTCAAGGCGAGGATAATGATATTAGATTTGTATATTTAAAGGATTATTTTAGGATTACGGAACAGTTTGCTATATCTACAAATAGCATTGCAAATTTGAAAAATAAAATTTTACAAGAAAAAATATATTTAGCAAAATTGCTTTTAGGATATTTAAAAATAAGTTATCTCGAAGTTTTAAAGCGTTTTGAGCACTTTAGGGAGTTTGACGGTGAAAATAAAAGTAAATTGAAAGATGGCATAAAAGAGTGGATATTATATCCGAATGTTTTTGTAGAAAGCGAAAACAAGGTTTTAAAATTTTTAAAAGATATAAATGCAATAAGGATGTATAATGGAACTTTTTTCTGAATATTTTGAAAAATTATTGCTTGAGCAGTCCGATTATTTTGAGAACGGCTTAATAAAAGGAGCTTATTTGATAGGCGCTTATTCGAAAGGTATTATCGATAGTTCGTATAATCCAAACGGGAAAGTCGTAAAAAAGAACGAGACGTTTAAAAAATGGTTATCGACTAAAAGAATAACGGAATCAAATTTAAAAGCTATTTTTAATAAAGCAACCTATTTTGAGAAGTTATTTAGTCTAAATACTCCCAAAAATAATGATTTATCACAATTAGTTACCACTTATTTTATATACCCAAAAAATATAAGAGTAGCCCAACAGGAGATTTCTTTCGCTTTCATTAAAGGGTTTAATGATTATGCAAAATTTAAAAAAGAAAATCAAAAACAAGGAGAAGACAATGAGTGAGTTGGCAAAGCATAGTGAAATTTTATTTTTATGGGATGCAAAAATGACTAATCCTAACGGCGACATGCTAAACGATAATGCACCAAGATACGATGAAAGCGATAGAAGGGTCGTCGTTAGCGATGTTAGAGTAAAAAGAACGATCAGAGATGATCTGCAATATAGAAAAGGTAAAACCGTATTTGTAAATAACGCAGAGCAGGTACAATCGGCAGAAACCAGATTTGCTGAGTTGAAGAGTGCTTTAAATGAAAAAGATGATAAGAAAGTTTTTTTAAGCTGTATCGACAATAGACTTTTTGGAGGAGTGGCACCCAAAAGTAATCTTCAAATTATAGGTACAGTGCAATTTTCTTGGGCTAAATCACTAAATGAAACAGAGACTATTTTATCACAAGGAACCGGTGCTTTTGGTAAAGACAATAGCTTAAATAAGACATTTAGAACCGATAATTATATACCTTATGGGCTGTTTGCAATGTATGGTACTATAAATTCTCTAAGTGCCGATAAAACGAATGCGAGCGAAGAAGATGTTGCCGATATGCTTGATTCTATGTGGCAAGGCACCAAGTTGCTCAACACGAGGAGTAAAGTCGGACAAAAACCAAGAATGCTTATAAGGATTATCTACAAAGATACTTATATGATAGGGCTACTTGACGAGCTTGTAAATATAGATAATGAAAACTCTCAACAGCTTCGTACTTTTAGCGAATGTGAATTAAATTTCTCGGCTCTTGTAAGATCGTTAAAAAATATGAGCCAAAAAATAGAAAAAGTAGTAGTTTTTTATGATGATTCGGCTAAAAAGTATCTGGATAATTTTAAAAATTTAAATATAAATTTAGAGGCCAAAGAACTATAATGTTTGCATTTAAAATTTGGGGTAAATTTGCTTGTTTTAGAGATCCTTTGGGGATTAGTCAAAATATCACTTTACCCATCCCTCCAAAAACTACGGTTTGTGGTATGTTGGCGGCTGTACTTGGCATAGATAACTATTTAAATGATGATAGATTTGACGACTTTAAATATAGCGTAATCCCATGTGCTCCTATTTTGAAAAAGAGTTTTTCACAAAATTATATAAACGACTATACTAAATTTACAAAGTCTCATCTAAATAGTTTGCTTAAATTTGATATGCAAAAAATCTCGCTTGGTTTGCGTGACAATAAGGCTCCTCAAAAACCAATAAATAGAGAACTCTTGATTTATCCGAAGTATATAATTTTTATTGATAAATTTAAACTTGAAGACGAAGCGATTCATAATCTAAAAAATAGAATTTGTAAATTTTCATTTTATCTTGGCAATAGCGAATTTGCGGGCAATTTCGAATTCATAGAAATAACAAAATATGGAGAGAAAAAATTTGATGAAATAAATATAGATTCGTTCGTGCTTCAAGATGACGTAAAAAATATAGATTTTGAAGAAGGTATTTTATATTCTCCGATTAGTTTTGCGAGTGTTTTAACGCCAGAGAGGTCTCCTGCTTCGGGCGTAAATTTAATATTATCCAACAAGCAAATAAAAGCTAGAGATATTAAGATCCACGAGATAGTTTGCGTCGATGAAATTTATCATTGTAGATTTGTATAATGCAAATTTCAAACTCTTTTAACTCACACCCTAAAAAATCCTACAATTTTCATATAAAAAATATAAGCGATAGTTTTAATGAAAGTGATCATAAGGAGACGGTATCCTTTCACGATATTGCCAAGATTGCACAGAGATTTCAAGATTATATAAATTTAGAAGTAGAAAATTTTGCCTCAAAAGAGGACTTCGAAAAAGCCCAACAAAAGCTAAAAACAACGCATACTCTAGAGAGTGCTTTTATATATTTTTTTATTAGAGTCGATAAAGATATAAATTTTTTAGCTAATTTTTTTACTATTCTAAAACATCATTCCGATTTGCCCGATCTTAAATCTTTCTTTAGCGAACTAGGCAATATAAAAGCAAAAATAAAAGATAAATTTAAAAAGATAGATGAAGTGATTTGTAGATCGAATTTAGAGGTAAAGCCCGATGTTAATGATTTTATTGACTATTTTTTGGATTTAGAGGCCGAGCTGGAAAAATATCAAATTTTAGATAACTACTTTATTTTTAAGAAGCGCTATTCGAGACTTATTTTGGCAGATAAATTTGAAGCTATTTTTTCTAAATCCTATAAAAATGTAGAAATTTTAAGTGAAGAAAAAATAGATCTTTATCTTAATAAGATAGAAGATATTATAACCTCAAAGCAAACTGGCAGTAAAAACAAATACAGAACAAAAGCGAAGGAATTTATTTTTCAAAATTTTAATCATAATACGCAAAAAGATAAGTTTTTGATTAAAGCGCCCACCGGTATAGGGAAAACGTTTTTGGCCCTAAATTTAGCACTGCAAATAGCTAAAATAAAAGGCGATAAAAGACGAATTATAACAGCTATACCATTTACCTCTATTATAGATCAAACACATAGCGAATATCAAAAGATAATATCGGATCAAAACGTACTAAAATATCATCACCTAACAAGCTATAAAAGTAGTAAAAGAGATAAAGAAAAAGATAATGAAGATGAGCAAGAGCAGTTTATGCAAAAAGTATTTTTAGCTGATATTTGGCATGAGAATTTTATCGTCACGACCTTTAATCAGCTATTTTACGTATTTTTCTCAAATCACAATAGAGATAATTTAAAACTAGAAACTTTGCGAGATAGTGTTATCATAATAGACGAGATACAAAATATCCCAAGAGTTTTATTGAAGCCGATTTCTGCCGCTTTTAATGAATTTACAAAAAGATACAATATCCACTTTATACTTATGTCTGCGACTATGCCTCATATTGCAGCAGAGCTTGAAAATTTTACTGAGCTTTCAAGCCCTGTTTTATACGAGCGAGATAGGGATAGATATGAGCTCGTTTATAAGCCAAATTTAAACGATTTTGACATCCTAAAAGATGAAATTTTAGCCCATAAAGATCAAAGAGTACTCTGTGTCGTAAATACCATCTCAAAAGCTAAAAAGCTATATGAAGTCATAAAAAGTAAAAGCGAGAATAAAGATAGCGTCTATCTTTTGACTACGCACCAAATTCCACTTCACAGATTTGAGATTATTGACGAGATAAAAGTTAAATTAAGTAGTGGTAAAAAGATTATTTTGATTGCAACGCAGCTGATCGAAGCGGGAGTTGATCTTAGCTTTGATATAGGTTTTCGAGAGTTCGCTCCCTTTGGCTCTATTATTCAAGCTGCGGGTAGAGTAAATCGTGAAGGCTTGTCAGATAGGCCTGCAAAAGTTATAGTTTTTGATTATTTAGAAGGTAAATCATTTCCATATCACGATACGGAT
>ERZ772971.2051-NODE-2051-length-11306-cov-3.790596_pt1 | contig 11306 bp, 10 predicted proteins | sample MGYA00511943_ERZ772971 | MGnify/ENA primary metagenome ERZ772971 (study PRJEB29015, sample SAMEA2737929) | human oral metagenome | biome: human oral; feature: human-associated habitat; material: dental | place: China | collected 2144 ... | reverse complement strand
CCCAGCCAGTCGCCGAGCTCCTCGGCGTTCGAGACGGTCGCCGACAGGGAGACCACCTGCACCTGGGGGGCGAGGTGGATGATGACCTCCTCCCACACGGGGCCGCGGAAGCGGTCGGCGAGGTAGTGGACCTCGTCCATGACGACGAAGCCGAGCCGGTCCAGGTCGCGCGAGCCCGAGTACAGCATGTTGCGCAGGACCTCGGTGGTCATGACGATGACCTCCGCGTGCGGGTTGACGGAGGTGTCGCCGGTGAGCAGGCCCACCGTCTCCTCCCCGTGGCGGTGGACAAGGTCCTGGTACTTCTGGTTGGACAGCGCCTTGATGGGCGTGGTGTAGAAGGTCTTGAGGCCCTTGGCGAGACCGAGGTGGACGGCGAACTCGCCGACGACCGTCTTGCCGGCGCCGGTGGGTGCGGCCACGAGCACGCCCTCGCCGCGTTCGAGCGCCTGGCAGCCCGAGACCTGGAAGTCGTCGAGGGGGAAGTCGTAGCCGGCGGCGAAGCGGGCGAGCTCCGTGCGTTGGGCGGCCTGCCGACGGCGAGCAGCGGCGTAGCGCTCGGAGGCTGAGGGACTCATGGGCTCACCCTACGTGGAGCGGTCAGGGCCTTCCCGTCGGCCTCAGGCGCCCGGGGTCGCGGCGTCGTCGGGCGCGGCGACGAGCACGCGCACGGCCCCCGCCACCGCCTCCAGGCGCAGCGGCAGGCCGGTCAGGGGCTCGCCGTCGGCCATGGGGTGCGGGGGCAGGCGCAGCCCGGGCTGCTCCCAGGCCTCGAGGGTGATGCTGCGGGTGCGCTCGATGTGGACGGCCGGGTGGCCGACGTGGGTGCCCGAGAAGACCTTGGACAGCAGCCGCAGCAGTGCGGCGCGTGGCAGCGGGTCGAGGCGCACGAGCTCCAGCAGCCCGTCGCCGACGCTGGCCTGGGGCGCCAGGTCCATGCCACCACCGATGTAGCGGGTGTTGGCGGCGGTGACGAGTAGCGCCCCGCCCTCCCAGGTCCCTCCGTCCGTCGTGATGCGGTAGCCGTAGGGCCGCAGCCGCGCCAGCTCGCCGAAGACGGCCACGGTGTAGCGGGCCTCCCCGTGGGGCCACACGAGCGCGTTGGCCCGGGCGTTGACGGCGGCGTCGACACCGAAGCCAACGGCGGCCATGCACCACTCGTGCTCCGGGGCCACGGGTGTGCCGTCGGGGCGGGTGACGTGGATGGCGTCGGCGTCGACGACGTGCCCACCGCGCAGGGCGGCGGCGATGACGTCGAGGCCCGCCTCGACGTCGCGTGAGGGCAGGCCGTAGTGGCGGGCGACGTCGTTGCCGGTGCCCACGGCCACGATGCCCAGCGGGACGCCGGTGAGCGCGACGACGTCCAGGCCCAGGTGCACCATGCCGTCCCCGCCGACGACGACGAGGGCGTCGAGCTCGTGGTTCTCCAGCAGGGCGGTGGCGGCCTCACGGGTCGCGTCGTAGGAGCCACCGGTGACGACGAGGACGTCGTGCCCGCGGCGCACGAGGCCGACGCGGGCGAGCGAGGCCGCGTCGGTGTGGCGCCCGTGCCCGGCGCTCGGGTTGGAGGCGAGGGCGATGCGCATGGGGTCCTCCGGCCGGATGAGAAGGGTGGGTGCGCGGGCGCGGGACTCAGTCCTTGTCGGTCGCGGCAGGCAGCTGGGCCGCGGGCTCGGCGGCGGGCACCGCCTTGGGCTTGGCCGCCAGGGCGGCGTCGAGCTCGGCGTCCTCCTTGGCCCGGCGGCGGGCGACGCGCTTGTCGTGGCCGATCGACATGAAGCAAGCGAGGAAGTACAGGCCGGTGATCGGCAGCGCCATGAGGATCATCGACCAGGGGTCCGGCAGCGGGTTCGCAAAGGCCATGAAGGTGAAGATCCCCAGGACCGCCCAGCGCCATCCCTTGATCATCGTCGTGCCCTTGACCAGGCCCAGCCGGTTGAGAGCGACCATGAGCTCGGGCAGCAGGAAGGCGATGCCGAAGACGAGCAGGAGCCTCATGACGAAGCTGAGGTAGAGGGTGGCCTGGATGTAGCCGGTGCCGGACTCGGGGATGAAGCTCGTGAGAATGGTCACGGCGTGCGGAAGGATCCAGGCGCCCAGGCCGACGCCGCAGCCGAAGAGCACGAGGCCGGTGAGCCCGTAGGCCCAGGTGTAGAGCTTCTCCTTGCGGGTCATGCCGGGGCCCACATAGGCCCAGAACTCGTACATCCACAGCGGCGAGGCGAACAGCACACCGAGCCAGATCGACACCTTGAGCTTCATGTCGAAGGAGGACAGCACGGTGTCGAAGTTCATCGAGATGTTGGCGCCGCTGGCTTTGGCGACCTCGATGGGCCGGGTGATGAGGGAGAAGACCTCGTCGTAGAGCATGTAGCCGACGACCGCCATGACGAGCACACCCACCGCGGAGATGAACATGCGGTTGCGTGCCTCACGCAGGTGGTCCCCGATGGACATGATGGCCTCAGGGTTGTCCTTGCGCCTGCTCGGCTTACGGACCTTCGGCTCCTTGGCCATGACTGCTCCTGTCGAGGTTCACGTGGCCCCGATGCGCGCCCGGGCTGGTGACGTCGGTGGGACGGGGCCGGCCCGGGCGCAAAAGCACCGGGAGGGATGGGCTCAGGCCTGAGGGGCGGTGCCGTCCGTGGGCTGCTGGGGGGCGGCCTGCCCGGCCTGGGTGGGCTGGGTGTAGTACGTGCCCTGCTGCGGCTGCTGGATCTGGGCCGGGGCGGCGGGGGTCGTGGTCTCGCCGAGGTCGTCCTCGCGCAACTCCTTGACCTCCTTCTTGAAGACCTTCATCGACTTGCCGATCGAGCCGGCGATCTCCGGGAGCTTGCCGGCCCCGAAGATGAGCAGGACGAGGACGAGGAGGACGACGATGTGGGTGGGTGAGAACTTCACGGCACTGCTCCAGTGGGTACGGGCCTGATTGAGACGCGTCAGAGTCTAGCGGCACGCGCAGAAGGCGCCTGCCTGCCGACGCCCCCGTTCCACCGTGGGCTTAGGCACTCACGGCACTGCCTGGGAGCTCGCCGGACGGGGTGTGGGAACCCTCGTCATCCGTGCCCTCTCCGGGGGTGAGCGGCTGTTCGTCCTCCACGAGCCGCAGCGCCGCCCGGGCCCGGGCTCCGGCCTGTGCGCGCAGCCCCGGCGGGCGCACGTCGACGAGGTGGCGTCCGGCGCTGAGGACGAGGCCGATGAGCCACTCGCGGCTGCGTCCGCGTACGGTCGCGGTGAGCGTGCCGTCGTCGTGCTCCTCGACACGTTCGCACCCGATCTGCTCCACGAGCCAGCGTCCGGCGGGACGCAGGTCCAGCTCGGCCGTCTCGGCCCCGTCCTTGTGCGCCAGACGCTCCAGCCCCTGCGCGCGCAGGCGCCGGTGGTGGCCGGCGTCCTCCTCGCTGACGGTGGCCGCAAGCACACGGTCGAGACGGAAGGTGCGCTCGGCGCGGGCGAGGGCGCACCAGCCGTTGAGGCACAGGTGCGTGCCGTCGGAGACGAGCTCGAAGGGGTCGACGTCGCGCTCGCTGCGCTCGTCGGTGGCCGAGACGTAGACGAGGTGCAGCCGTCGTCGCTGCGTCAGGGCGCGGGTGACGGCCTCGAGAACGGGGTCGCGGAGAACGGGGTCGCGCGTGGCGGAGCCCGCCGGAAGGCCCTCAGCCTCTGCACTGGATCCGAGCACCCGCGACAGCAGCTGCTGCGCGTGGTGCAGCACCGCGGTGGCCTCGGAGTCGGCGGCGAGCAGCCGGGTGAGGACCCGCAGCGACAGCAGCAGGGCCGTGCCCTCCTCACGGGTGAGAGTGACCGGCCGGTCGAGGCCCAGCGGATGGGTCAGGCGCAGCCTGCCATCGTCGAGAGCCTCGCCGTCGAAGTCGACGAGGACGTCGGGCGTGCCCTCCGGTAGGCCCGAGACCCACAGGGAGCTGATGTCGCGCCGGATCTGCGTGTCGGTGACACCGAAGTGCTCGGCGGCCTGCGCCAGGGTGGCGCCGGGGTGCTCGTGCACCCACGCGGGCAGGGCGAGCAGGCGCAGGAGACGCTCGGTGGACGAGGGGCGGGCCATCAGATCTCCTCGTCAGCGGTGCCGGCAAGTGCGGCCGCACCGCGCAGGTGCTCCAGGACCGCCTGGCGCAGGGGCTCGGGCTCCAGCACGACGACGGCGTCGGCGAGGGCGGCCAGGGCCCCGGCCAGCACCATGGGCTCCTCGTAGTCGAGGGCGAGAACGTCCCAGCCCTGCGGGGGCCTGCGTGCGGGGACCGTGAGGACCTCACGGGCGCGGGCGCGCAGGGCCAGGGCCCGGCCCGGGGCGAGGGCGAGCACCGCGGTCCCCGTCGCTGCGGGGGCGTCGCCGAGGACGGTGGGCACCGTGAAGGCGCCGGGCGCGCTGACCACCTCGACGGGGCCGCGCACCCGTGCCAGGCGGAAGGAGCGCAGGGCGTCGTCGGCCTTGTTGCCTGCGCTGCCAGCAGTGCCAGCACTGTCGTCGGTGGCGGTGCCGGGGGGCGAGGGGGTCACGGCGGTGTCGCGGGCGTCGAGGTACCAGGCGCCCTCGCTCAGGCGCAGCCGGTAGGGCTCGACGAGGCGACGGCGCACGGTGCCCGAGCGCGCCGACAGGTAGTCGAAGGCCACCAGCCGGCGCTCCTCGACCGCGGTGGGCAGCACGGCGGGCACGTCCTGGCCGGAGAGGTCCACGCTGAGGTCCGGCACGACCTGGGCCTTGGAGCGCGGCTTTGCGACGGCGAGCAGCTTGGTCAGGGCGTGCCTGGCAGCCACGGGCAGGCTGCCCTCGCGCCAGGCGGAGGCGGCCAGCTCGAGGGCGGCGACGTCGGCGGCCTCCAGGCGCAGCGGCGGCAGGACGTAGTCGTCCTCGTCGACCCGGTAGCGGGCCTCGGTGCCCTGCCCGGTGACGACGACGGGCACGCCGATGGAGCGCAGCACGTCCTTGTCCCTCTCGAACATGCGCCGGGAGCGGTCACCGCCGTCGGGGTCGTAGCCGTAGACCCGGGCGATGACCTCGGTGGCGCTCATCCCCTTCGAGGTATGGCGCAGGGCCAGCAGCAGATTGACCTGCCGCTCCTCCGCGGGGACCTGGGACGCGCTGGTGCTCACGGGCACAGGGTAGATGCCCCGTAGGCTGTGGCCATGATGTGGCGTGATGGCGAGGTGCTGTCCCGGCGGCGCGCGTGGGGCCCGCCGGGGCGCCGCTGCGCCGAGCTGGAGGTCCGGGTGACGGCCGCACCCGAGGGCGCGCGGGGCACGCAGCCCGGCAGCCGGCTGCGTGCCGTCGCCTACGAGCAGCTCACCGGGGTGCCCGAGCGTGGCGAGCGGGTGCGTCTGGAGGTCTCCGCCCTCGACCGCGCCCTGGGCACCGGCGGGCACGCCATGGTCAGCACCCGCCTGGACGTCCTTGCCTCCGACCCGCCGCGCGAGGGGCACCTCGTCAAGGCCCGCTACATGCCTGACCAGGTCATGGTCACCGGTGTCGACGAGCAGGGCACCGACCACCACCGCCTGCTGTCCCAGCCGGTCGACGACCTCGGCCTGGAGGGGATGCCGGTGGTCGTGGCGGACCTGCACTCGAGCCTGCCGGCCGTCCTCGCCGGGCTACGCTCCCCCGACGGCGAGGAGCAGCCGCGCACCGTCTACGTCATGACCGACGGCGGGGCCCTGCCCCTGGCGTACTCGCGCCTCGTGGCGGCCCTGAGCGAGGCCGGCTGGCTGGCCGGGACCGTGACGGCCGGGCAGGCCTGGGGCGGTGACATCGAGGCGGTGAGCGTGCACAACGCGCTGCTGGCGGCCCGCCACGTCCTGCGCGCCGACGCCGCCGTCGTCATCCAGGGCCCCGGGAACCTGGGTACGGACACGCCCTGGGGCTTCTCCGGGGTGGCCTGCGGGGACGTGGTCAATGCCGTCGCCGCCCTAGGCGGGCGAGCGGTGGCGTGCCTGCGTGTCTCCCAGGCCGATGCGCGTTCCCGCCACCGAGGGGTCTCCCACCACTCAATGACGGCCTTCGGGCGGGTCGCGCTGGCGGGGGCCGACGTCGTCGTCCCCGTCCTGGACGGGCAGCTGGGGGCGCAGGTGCGTCGGCAGGCCCAGGCCCTGTGCGCACCACGGCCGGGTGCCGTGCAGCACCGGCTCGTCGAGGTCCCTGCTGCCGGGCTCCTGGAGCTGCTGCGCGCGGCCGAGGAACAGACCGGTGTGAGGCTGTCGACGATGCGGCGTGGCCTTGAGGAGGACGCGGCCGCCTTCGTCGCCGCGGCCGCAGCCGGCCGGCACGTGCGCAGGCTCCTGGGCGGGGAGACGGTGCATGACTGACCCGGACGGTCAGCCGGGTACGGTGGCCGACGGTGCCGTAGAGGCGTTGACGACGAGCCTGACGGCCGCCTACGACTGGCGCGAGCGCCACCGCATGGTGCCGACGGGGGCAACCCGCGGGCCGTGGGGCGCCGTGCCGGTGGTCGACGTCGCCCTGGGGGTCGTGTTCCTCGTCTTCGCCCTGGAGTCGCTCAGCTTCATCCTCCGCTTCGGGGCCCACCCGGTCTACGTGGCCAATTGTGTTCTGTGCACGGCGCTGGCGCTGGCACAGCTGGGCAGGCTCAGGCACCTGCGCGCCTCCTTCGTCGCGACCTACGCCTTGCTGGCGGCCTACGCGCTCCTCGTGGCCCTGTCCCCGGTCAACCTGGGGCTCAACCCGATCATCGCCACGGCCGTCATCAGTCTCTACACCGTCACCCGGTGGGAGCCCGACCGGCGCTGGGGCACGGCCGCGCTTCTGCTGGCCCTGGTGGGCGCCCTGGTCAATCCCGTCACCCTCTCCTCCTACACGGGGCCCAACGCACCGGGAGCCGCCCCGCCGGCAGACGGCTGGAGCGAGAGCCTCCTCGTGGCCCGCACGCTCACCAGCCTGGTCTTTGCCGGGACTGTGGTGCTCACCTACCTGCTGGCCTCCTCCCGGCGGCGGCTCGCCGAGAACCAGGCCCGTGCCGTCGGTGTCGCCGCCGCCCAGGCGGTTGCCGCCGAGCGTCTGAGCCTGGCCCGTGAGCTCCACGACCTTGTGGGCCACGGCCTCACCACGATCAAGGTGCAGGCCGCCACCGGGCTCGCCCTGGGCGGTGAGGAGCGCCTGCGCGCCACCCTGAGCACGGTGCGTGACACGGCGGACGCCTCCCTGGTCTCCGTGCGCCAGCTCGTCTCCGTCCTGCGCTCCGACACCGGGGATATCACACCGTTGGCGGACCTGCGGACCATCCCTCTGCTCATCGACTCCACCCGCAGCTCAGGTGCCAGGATCAGTGCCGTGCTGCCGGAACCGGGTGTCCTGGAGTGCTGCGGCTCAGTATGGTCGGCGATCCAGCGTCTCACTCTCGTGCGCGCCGTGGGAGAGACCCTCGCCAACGCCGTCAGGCACGGATCCGGCCAGATCGAGATGGTCCTCACCCTGTCCCCAGCCTCGTGCCACCTTCACGTCACCAACCCGGTGCCCGACGCCGCCGAGCACTCACCTGTCGGCGGAAGCGGGCTCGTGGGTCTCGAGGAGCGGCTCCGGCTCGTGGGCGGGACGATATCTCACGGCCTCCGGCACGACAGTGCAGGCTCCCGGGTCTTCACCATCGACGTCGACTTCCCGGTGGCACCGCTCGATCTGCCCGCAGGCACCGCTGTCGTCGGCCCCTGCGAGGCAGGTCCGGCCGCGGCCGGCACCGGTTTGGGAGACTGCGCATGACCCCCGGTGCGACCAGCACCAGGGTCGCCGTCGTCGATGACCAGCCGCTACTCGTCAGTGCCTTCAGTGCCCTGGTGGGAGCCCAGGTCGACATGGAGGTCGTGCTGGAGGCCGTCGACGGACACCAGGCCGTCAGGGACCTGACCGCTCTGGCCGCCGGCTCCGACGGCGGTGCCGACCTGGTGCTCATGGACCTGCGGATGCCGGTCCTGGACGGGATCAGTGCCATCCGTGAGCTGCGGGCCGCGCCGACCACCTCAGCCTTACGGATCCTCGTGCTCACGACCTTCGACGACGAGGACCTCGTCCTGGCGGCGCTGGGCGCGGGCGCCCACGGCTTCCTCCTCAAGGACGCCGAGCCGTCGACGCTGCTGGAGGCGATCCGCGTCGTCGCCCGCGGCGGCTCCTGGCTGGACCCGGCAGTCACCGGCACCGTGCTGGCGCACCTTGACGCGGGCACCGGTCCGGGTGCCGCCCCACGGCCGGCACCGCCGTCGGCGCTGACGGACCGCGCCGTACCCGTTGTGGGGGCGCCGTCGGGCCCCTACGAGCCCCTGACCACGCGGGAGGACGCCGTCCTCAACCTCGTGTGCCACGGGCTGAGCAATGCTCAGATCGGCGAGCGGCTCCACGTCGCAGAGTCGACGGTCAAGTCCCACGTCAAGACAATCCTGGGCAAGACCGGCTGTCGTAACCGCGTCGAGCTCGTCATCTACGCACTGACCACCGGGCTCGTGCAGCCCCGGTAGCCCTCGGTCCTCCTCCACAAGGAGGAGACCGGGCCACGGTCACGGCCGCAAGCCCTGTCCCTGGTGGGGATCCGCCGAGGACGGTCGCGCACGAGCATGAGGCCATGAGCGAACCCACCACAACGTCCTGCCTGCCCCGCTCCGAGCGCGGCACCGGTATCGCACCCGGGCTGAGACTCACCGGGGTCTCGAAGTCCTTCGGCCGCCAGAAGGTCCTCACCAGGCTCGACCTGTCGGCCTACCCGGGCCGTGTCTACGGGCTGCTGGGCCTCAACGGCGCCGGCAAGTCCACCGCCTTCAACATCGCCCTCGGGCTGATCACCCCCGACACCGGAGGCGTGGAGATCCAGGGCGCTGCGTTGAGCCGACGCAACCTGGCCCAGGTGGGGGCCTCCGTCAACGGTCCGGCCCTCTTCCCCCAGCTGTCCGCACGACGCAACCTGCTCGTCCACTGCCGCCTCACCGGCACCCACCCCCAGGTCATCTCCCCGCTCCTGGAGCGCGTGGGCCTGGCTGGCACCGGACGCAAGCGCGCCGGCTCCTTCTCCACGGGCATGAAGGTGCGCCTGGCCCTGGCCATGGCGCTGCTGACTGATCCTGAAGTCCTCATCCTCGACGAGCCCCAGAACGGGCTGGACCCCCAGGGCATCATCGAGCTGCGTGACCTCGTGCGGGACCTGGCCGACGAGGGCCGCACCGTCGTCGTCTCCAGCCACCAGCTCGGCGAGATCGCCCGCATGAGCGACGACATCGGGGTCTTGGCCGCCGGAGGCCTCGTCTACGAGGGCCCGCTGGCGGACTTCGCCGACGCCGCAGACGAGCGGGCGATGGAGGCGGCCTTCCTGGAGGCCGTCAGCGCGGGCGGGCGCCACGCCGAGACGCGAGTGCTCGCATGAGCGCCGCCGTCATGCCGCGCACCCGCAGGACGGTGCGCCAGGAAGCAAGGGTCAAGGTCAGTCTGCACGACCTCATGCGCGCCGAGCTCACCCGCAGCCGACGCACCTTCACCTGGGGTGTTATCGGGGCGACGCTGGTCTTCACGGTCCACACCCTCGTCCTGTCCCACGCCTCGATCTCCTCGGGGGTGGTCAAGGAGCTCCAGTGGAACGGCAACGCCCTGGGGTGGATGCACCTGTACGCCGGGGCCTTCGCCGTGCCACTGGGCCTGCTCACCGGCGCCATGGCCCAGTGGCGTGAGCAGCGGTGGCGCCAGGGAGGGACGGCGTGGCGCGCCGTCGAGCCCCGCCGGGTGGTTGCCGCCCGCATCGCGGTGCTGAGCCTGTCCGCGCTCGCCTGCCAGGTGGCGCTCATCGCGCCCGTGGTCGCCCACGCCCTCGTCGTCGGCAACGGCTGGGGCCCCTGGGAGCGGTACCTCCTGTTCGCTGTCTACATGTGGATCATCGTCACCGGGTCCTGCGCCTGGGGAGTGGCGGCCTTCCGCGTGCTGCGCGTGGTCGCCGTCGGGGTCGCACCCGTCTTCGGCTTCGTCTGGTGCGCCGCAGGGCTCATCCAGGCTGAGAGGAGCGACTGGTGGGCGCTGCCGTGGACCTGGACGGCCCGGGTCCCCCTGCCCCTGCTGGGTGTTCACGGCAGCAGCGTCCTGCTTGAGGCGGGCTCGCCGGTGTGGCGCTACCCGCTCCTGCCCGGGTTCGTGCTGGCGGGCGCCCTCACTCTCGTCGGCACCGCTGTGGCCGTCCTCGGCGGCACGCCCGCCGGCACCGAGTCCTCGGTCTCCTGCCTCACCTGCCTCGGCAGGGTGCGTCCGCGCAGACGGCCCGATGACGCCGTACCGCCGCAGACCGTCTCGGAGCGGGACGTAGAGCAGAGCTCGGAGCACGCCTCGCAGCGGGCCACGGTGCTGGCTGCGGCGTCGGCACACCGTGTCCTGGGTCTGCGGGCCACGCCCGCCACCCGTGTGGCCCGAGCCCTCGGGACGCGCAGCTCCGTCCTGGCCTTGGCCGGCGTCCTGCCCTGGGGCGTGTGGGTGGTTCTCGCGCTCCTGCTGCTCACCTGCCTGGGGCTGGTGCGCTACGCGTACCCGCCCGACTACGGGCAGATCCTCCTCGAGCTCCTCGGTGTGCCCATGGCCGCAGCTGTGACCGGCACCACGGTGTGGGGACGGCTCGAGCCCGCCTGGGGCACGCTCGTCACTCGTCGGCCGGCCGGTGGGCTGCTGACCTCCGCCGTGGTGCTCAGCGGCATCTTCCTCGTTCCGGTCCTCGTGGCGTCCTGGACCGTGACCGTGCTCGGCGACACCTTGACGCGCACCGACCCGGGCCTGCCTGCGGTCACCGGCCCGGTCTACGGGCTCATGGTCATGCCGGCCGTGGCCCTCATGGTCGCTGCCGTCAGCCTGGCGGTCGCGCTGTGCACCCGGGTCGTCGTGGCGATCGTCCTCAATGTCATCCTGGTTGTCATGGGGCTGCTCGTGGGTGGTAACGAGGTCCTTGCCGCCACCTGGCTGTGGTGGCTCGCCCCCTGGGGCTGGATGGGCGTCGCCCACCAGTTCCCCGAGCGCTGGCTGACAGTCATCGTGCTCAGCCTGCTCATCGGCTCGGCGGCGATGGTGGCGGCAGCGCTCGGCTCGCGGCGCGCGGCCGTCAGGGGCTGAGCCGTTCCTGCCTCCGGTCTCACGCAGGTTCACGGGGAAGGGGCGCCGTCGGCTTTCCGATAGCCTGAGGCCATGAAGACCTTCGAGGACCTGTTCGCTGAGCTGCAGCACAAGGCCGCCACCCGCCCTGAGGGCTCGGGGACGGTTGAGGAGCTCGACAGGGGCGTGCACTTCATCGGCAAGAAGCTCGTCGAGGAGGCCGCCGAGGCCTGGATGGCCTGCG
>ERZ772971.2049-NODE-2049-length-11311-cov-12.513237_pt1 | contig 11311 bp, 8 predicted proteins | sample MGYA00511943_ERZ772971 | MGnify/ENA primary metagenome ERZ772971 (study PRJEB29015, sample SAMEA2737929) | human oral metagenome | biome: human oral; feature: human-associated habitat; material: dental | place: China | collected 2144 ... | reverse complement strand
GCCAGATCTCGACCATGAAGGGCGACTGGTACGACAAGGTCGAGGTCTCGGTCTATATGTGCCCGAAGGCATCGGCTTCCCCCAACTGTGCCGACGGAGAGGCCACTGCCGCCCAGATCAGCGAGGTCGAGAACCTCATTACCAGTGGAGCTCCGTCCGGCTACGTCAAGTCCTACCAGATGGAGACTAAGGCCCAGGCCTACAAGAACTTCATGAAGGCCTACGCCAAGTCCGCCGTGGGGAGAAACGCGACGGAGGACATGATGCCCGTGTCCTTCCGCATCAAGCTCAAGGACGCTGAGAACTACAAGCTGGTGGCCGAGCAGTTCGAGGGACACAGTGGCGTGGAGCGCGTGGTCGACCAGCGTTCCACCTTGGAGCCCCTCTTCCTCGTGATGAATCGGGCCTCGTGGATCACCGGGGGGCTGGCGACCATTATGGCGGTTGCCGCGGTCCTACTCATCTCGACGACCATCAGGCTGTCGGCCATGTCCCGTTCCCGTCAGACGGGGATCATGCGTCTGGTGGGCGCATCGAACCTCTTCATCCAGCTGCCCTTCATTCTGGAGGGAGTGATCGCGGCGCTGACCGGCGCGGTCCTGGCGGTGGCCACCCTGTGGGTGGGGGTCCGTTACGTCGTGGAGGGGTGGCTCGCCTCCTCGATCTCCTTCACCAGCGCCTTCATCAGTACCAGGGACGTCCTCTTCCTATCGCCCTGGCTCATCCTGGCGGCCATCGCCCTGGCCGCGATCTCCTCCGCCTTCTCCTTGTCCAAGTACACGAGGATCTGATCTCACATGCCGTCTCGTCCGTTCCTGCATCGCTCACGCCGCCGCGCCGCGATCTGCGCCCTCGCTGCCGTCAGTCTCGCCTTCTTCTACTCCGGGGACATCTCCTTGGCCGACGAGCGCGACGACGCCGTTGCGAAACAGGATGAGGCCAAGCGTAAGCAGCAGGAGGTCATCTCCTCCCTCGAGGGAGTCAGCGCCGACCTTGGGCAGGCCTACATCTCACTGCAAAATGCTCAGAACTCCTTGAGTGCGGCGGAGACCGCGCTGACTAGCGCTGAGACGACTCTGGCCGAGAAGGAGAGAGAGCAGCAGATCGCCACTGACCGCCTGACCACGGCTCAGAACAGCCTCGACGCGGTGAAGCAGGAGGCGGATGCCTCCAAGAAGACGGCCTCGGAGACCTCGGACTCCGTGGGGGAGATCGTGGTGTCGACCTACCAGGGAGACAACTCGGTCACCTCGTGGAGCTATGTCCTGTCCTCGCAGGACGTCGAGGACCTCAACCGACGTGCCTCAGCTGTTGAGATCGGTTCTGGGGTCCAGGAGGCGGTGCTCTCCGCTGCGGAGGTGGAGCGCGCTCAGAACGCCAATCGTGAGGCCAGGCAGAATGCTGCCACCACTCGGGTCGGCACTCTCAAGACCGAGGCGGACACGGCTAAGGCCAATGCCGAGACCGCTCGGGACACCGCCAAGACCAAGCGTGATGAGGTCGCCAAGCTGGCCGCCCAGAAGCAGGCAGCCGCATCGGCGCTGGAGAGCCGAAAGAGCGACCTGCAGACCCAGCTCGATCAGGCCAACGCCGATGCGGATGCCGCTGCCGCCCGAGTCGCCCAGATCGACGCCGCCAACCGGGCGGCCGCCAGCGCCGGAAAGATGCCATCGGTTCCCTCTAGCTCCATCGCCTCGGACTCGCTGGGAAACGGGTACATCGGTCACCCGATCACCGGTCCCCTCGAGGTGACCTCTCCCTTCGGCTACCGCGTCCACCCGGTCACCGGGACCGGGACCGGTCACCAGGGGGTCGACTTCGCCGCGAGTGAGGGCACGCCGCAGTACGCCGCGGTCTCCGGCGTGGCCACCTACTGGAACTCCGAGTCCTGCGGCATCGGCATCGACATCAACGGTGGCATCATCGACGGGCACTCTTACGTCATCACCCTGTGTCATCTCTCGGGGCGGAGCATCGCCGATGGTCAGTACGTCAACCGCGGGGATGTCGTCGGGTCAACCGGCTCCTCCGGCTACGCAACTGGGCCGCACGTCCACTTCCAGGTGGCGCAGGACGGGGCGTACATCGATCCGATGACCCTGCCCGGTTTCTAACCGAGCCGGCTTGACCGGCCCCGTAGACTCCTGGTCCTGTGCGCAGTCGTGCGCGCCAGCAGCTCGCACTCGTGAAAGGACAGGCCGATGACACCCGCTGGGAAGCCCGCCCGGGCCGCCAAGCCCACTGCCGGGCAGAAGGCCAAGGCCGCCTCTGACGCTCACAAGACGGTAGCTCGCAATCGCAAGGCGACTCACGACTACTTCATTGAGGATCGTTACGAGGCGGGGCTGGTTCTCACTGGTACAGAGGTCAAGGCGCTGCGTATGGGACGGGCCTCGCTCACCGAGGCCTGGATCGAGATCGATCGTTACGGCGAGGCCTGGCTCCAGGGCGCCCATATTCCTGAGTACCTGCAGGGAACATGGAACAACCACTCCCCGCGTCGCAAGCGCAAGCTGCTCTTGCACCGCAGTGAGCTCGAGCGTCTCGCCGGCAGGGTTCAGGCCAAGGGCTACACCGTGGTTCCTCTGGAGCTGTACTTCATCGGTGGGCGCGCCAAGCTGGAGATCGCTCTGGCTCGAGGCAAGCAGGACTGGGACAAGCGTCAGGCCTTGCGTGAGGCGCAGGATAAGCGGGAAGCAGCCCGAGCGATGGCGGCCGCGAACCGACGTCGGGGCTGAGACCGCCGTGATCATCCGCACGGCTTGTTTAGCCTGCGCGGCCTTCCCTCGTGTCGTCCAGCCCTACCAGTGCTGGTGTACGTAGGGCTTGATGAGACGGTCGTAGAGCTCTCTCACCGCAGTGTGCATCTCCTGACTCAGCGGTGGCAGCTCGGCTGCACGGGCGTTGGAGCGTACCTGATTGAGACTACGAGCGTCAGGCAGGATGCAGGTAATGCCCTCCTGATCCAGGAGCCACCGCAGGGCGACCTGTACCGGTGGAACATGCTCAGGGCCGAGCTGGCGGCACAGGTCGGAGAACTCATGGGCGGCTTGCATCCCCACCTCGTCGGGGACCACGGAGTAGATCCAGCCGGCGTCGAGGGCCGCCACCGATCCGGGCGGTGCGGGTGTACTACTACGACGACGGTTATGGGACAGCAGCCCATCAGGTAGCGGAACCCTCGCAATCACTGCGGTCCCGGACTTGCGCGCAGCGGGGAGAACTCCCTCCAGGGGCTTGTGCCGGAAGACGTTCACGATGATTTCCACGCTCGCGCAACCCGGGTGCTGGATCGCCTCGAGAGCCTCGGCGCAGGTGAGGACACTCACTCCGTAGCAGCGTATCCGCTCGGTCTCGACCAGCTCGTCGAGGAGCTCCCACAGGTGCCGGCGTTGAAGTAGCTCGATGGGAGGAGCATGCAGATGGACAATGTCGATGGTCTCGGTGCCGAGATTTTTCCGGGAGCGGTCGTTCCAGTGAAGAACACGGTCTCGACTGAAGGCGTCGGTGGGATACGTCTTCTCTCCACTGCTCCTCCCCATCTTCGTGGCCACCGTGAGTCCGGTGCGAGGACGAGCGGAGAGGAACTCACCGAGGAACCTCTCTGAGGCGCCGTTGTCATAGGCGTCGGCCGTATCGATGAAGGTGACCCCCGAGGCGCACGCTGCATCGAGATTGCTGAAGGCACGAGAAGGATCGACTTCGCTCAGATCAATGCCCAGTTGCCACGTACCAGTGCCGATGACTGGGATCTCGCGGCCCAGGGCGGGAAACAGGCGTGTGTCCATGACACTCTCCTTGACGCTGTGCAGAGGAGGGCCGAGGCCACCACGAGGCAACCGGCCTGTTCTGTCATGATATTCGTTCGAGTCGCTGACCCACCATCGCCGCAGGTGACCAGGTTGCCGAGATGTTGTGTGGTGTAGTCCTCCGACGGTGATCACTCTCTGTCTGCTAGAATTACCTGGCTTCGCTGAGAGCACGTTCCGGTCAGGTTTCGGCAGACCGGTGACAACTCCACAGGGGATGATCGGTTTCGACGACGGTCGTAGGTTCAGGAGAAGCGGGTCGAGGATGCGCAGTCATCTCGTCAACGCTCTGCGCGAACCAATAGGTGCCGATAACACTCGCACCGACTTCGCCCTCGCCGCCTGAGCGAGCCTCGAAGTCCGTCAGCCCGGGGAGCGCTTCCGCCCCGGTTCCTGGCGTCATCTAGGAAGCCACTGCTGAGAGCCCGTGTCGGTAGGGTTCTCGGGACTTCTCATCGACTGAGCCCGTCGGCGTCCTTGCTCGCGTGAGATGCCGGGGCCGAGAAAATCGCTAGCGAGCTGCACCCGGAGAAGTCCTGTTGTGCGTCCGTCGGACGGGGGTTCGATTCCCCCCATCTCCACGACTCCACGAAAGGGGCTCGCTGAACCGTCAGGCTCAGCGAGCCCCTTTGTCGTGCACTCCTGCAACAGCGTCCAGACGCCGGAACCTGGGGGACTCCTGGGTGGTTCCGCCACCGGGTTGCTTCAAGCCTCTTTGCTGCGTCTTGAGAGCGCTGCGGGCCTTGAGCGAGAGATGCCGGTCGGTTCAGGTGAGGGCCGTCAGGAGCGGGGCGTAGTGCTGAGTGACGGCCTGGCGGTAGGCCTGGGCGTCCCCGGCGCGGGCGGCCCGGAACATGTCCCGATGTGCTCGGGCGGTTGCCACCATGTCCTCAGGCCTGGGAGCCCCCAGGAGAGGGACGGTGAGGGTGTGGACGGCCCAGAAGGCCTCGGTCAGGTGCAGGAAGAGGTGGTTGTCCAGGGGCTCGAGCAGGCGCATGTGGAAACGGCGATCCTGGTCGGTGAAGAGCTCCCGCTTCGAGGCGATCTCCTCGATCTCCTCGACGAGGGTGTCGAGCTCGGGGTCCTGGCGGTTCTTCCAGGCCTGGGTGACGGGTTCGGTCAGGGCGTTGTCGAGGGTGATGCGGACCTCGACGATGTCGCGTAGTCCGCGGTGGTCGTCTCCGGGGTTGAGCAGGCCTCTGAAGAGGAGGGACTCGACCATGGGGCGCATGGAGACCTTGCCGACGAACATGCCGTGTCCGTGGCGGACCTCGACGATGTCGAGGGCGACCAGGGTGCGTACGGCCTCGCGCACGGAGGAGCGGGACACGCCCAGGTCGGTGCACAGCTGCGACTCGGTCGGCAAGGCATCACCCGGCTGCAGTCCCTTGGCAAGAATGTAGTTCTTGATCTCGGCGATCGCTGTGGAGGACTGAGTCATAGGGGTGGTGGTGAGGCCGGACATGACACCGCGGGACGTCTGCATAACCCCATTGTCCGACTTTCGGTGCATGTGCGCTGGTGAATGTTGGCCCGTGCCTATCCGCATATTTCTGAGACCCCAGCCATGGCTGTCGCTCTTTTCCGGGGCAACATCCGGAGCAGCACCTGGCCGTGGCGAGGTCCGTTGCGGATTGATGAGTGAATGTACGCAAGTTGCTCCTATAACGATCATGATGCCACAGTTGCGGTATGCCCGATACACATGAGGTGCTCCCCGCCCGTCCTCCTTATGACGGCGCTACCGCTGCCCTGCTCGAGCGTATTGAGGCACTCGGTGTCTTCCGCACCATGACGGTGGAGAACATTCCGACCTGGCGCGCGCCCGTTGATGAGGTCAGAGCGGAGTTCCTTGTCCGGTGTCCTGACGTCGACCTGGAGGACGTCGACGTCGTTCGGGAGGACGGGACCACGCTTCCTGCTGCGGCCGTCCGGCTCTCTCGGGGTCTCTCCGGGGACCGGCCCGGTCCTGTGTTCCTGTCGCTGCACGGGGGAGGGCTCGTCATGGGGTGCCGTTTTAACGGTCTGTTGACGGTTGTTCCATGGTTGCGTCGGTACGGAGGTGTCATTATCAGCCCCGAGTACCGTCTGGCCCCGGAGAGTCCGGCTCCTGCCGGCGTCGAGGACTGCTACGCCACGCTGTGCTGGGCGATCGAGCACGCCGAGTACCTCGGCGCAGACCCCGAGCGTGTGGTCGTCGTCGGGCCGAGTGCAGGTGGTGGTCTGAGCGCCGGTACATTGCTCATGGCGCGTGACCGGCAGGGGCCGGCCGTGCTTGGCGGGCTGCTGGACTATCCCATGCTTGACGACCGCAGCGGGCTGCCGGGATGGCAGGGGTCGGTCTCGGCGCGCCAGTATCCCGACGACGGCACCTGGCCCGCGGCCTACAACGACGTCGCCTGGGAGGCGGCGCTGAGGCGGCGACGCGGAACTGAGCTGGTCACCCCTTATGAGGCGCCCGCCCGCGCCACATGGTTGGGCGGCCTACCGCCGCTGTTCATCTCGGTCGCATCGGCCGAGGTCTTCCGCGATGAGGTCGTTGCCTTCGCCTCCAAGATATGGCGCGACGGCGGGGACGCCGAGCTGCACGTCTACCCCGGGGGGACGCATGCCATGGAGTTCGTCAATGCTCGTTGGCTGGCTCAAGGACTCACCGCGGCGCGCGATCTGTGGATGGACAGACTGCTTCACCCCGAGGACCCCCGCCTCAACATCGCGGCCGTGGCTCAGGCCGGAACCTACCCGGCCCTGACTGAGGAGGCCATGACCAGTCGGTTCAGGTGAGGGTTGCCAGGAGCGGGGCGTAGTGCTGGGCCGTGGCCTGGCGGTAGGCCTGGGCGTCCCCGGCGCGGGCGGCCCGGAGCATGCTCCGATGCGCCTTCGCGGCGCTGAGCATGTCCTCGGACCTGGGGCCGTCCAGGAGGGGGACGGTGAGGGTGTGGACGGCCCAGAAGGCCTCGGTCAGGTGCAGGAAGAGGTGGTTGTCCAGGGGCTCGAGCAGGCGCATGTGGAAACGGCGATCCTGGTCGGTGAAGAGCTCCCGCTTCGAGGCGATCTCCTCGATCTCCTCGACGAGGGTGTCGAGCTCGGGGTCCTGGCGGTTCTTCCAGGCCTGGGTGACGGGTTCGGTCAGGGCGTTGTCGAGGGTGATGCGGACCTCGACGATGTCGCGTAGTCCGCGGTGGTCGTCTCCGGGGTTGAGCAGGCCTCTGAAGAGGAGGGACTCGACCATGGGGCGCATGGAGACCTTGCCGACGAACATGCCGTGTCCGTGGCGGACCTCGACGATGTCGAGGGCGACCAGGGTGCGTACGGCCTCGCGCACGGAGGAGCGGGACACGCCCAGGTCGGTGCACAGCTGCGACTCGGTCGGCAAGGCATCACCCGTCTGAAGGCCGGTTCTCAGGATGAAGTCCTTGATCGCGGTCATCGTGGTCTCGGCCTGAGTGGTGGGGGACGTGACCAGTGCGGAGTACGCGCTATGGGGGATCGCCGTCTTACCCGCATTGAGTGTGATGCTCATCTCGTTTCTTGGTGGAACGTCGGCTGTGCTCGACTTGGCTTCTGTGTTCACGGTGCTGCTCTTCTCGGTGTCGGCCACGGTTCTTGCCCTGTCAATCATTGTGCTCACTGCGATGTGACTCTGCTCGTTGAACGGCTCCACCCCTTGGGTGGGCGGTGACGATCGAGGGCCTGACCTGCAGGGGTGCGAGTGGTCTGGACGTCCCGATCTCTGCTACAGTCATCCTACCAACGTCAGACATAAGACGTCAGACTTCAGGAGAGAATCAATGGCGATCACGACTCCGGCCGGCTCTAGCCGCCGAGACTTCATCAGGCTGACCGGCACCCTCGGAATGGCTGCCGGCCTGGCTGTCAGCCTGGCGGCCTGCGGTGGTAAGGCCAAGACTGCGGGCGGCGCGAAGGGCAGTGGCACGGCCACCGACCAGGAGGTCACTCACAAGGATGGTGTTATCACCGCAGGTATTTCCTATGAGCTGGGCACCAATGGCTACGATCCGATGACGACGTCGTCGGCGCTCACGGTTGCCGCCAACTGGCACACTCTGGAGGGGCTCACTGAGCTGCACCCGGCCACGCGAGAGGTCTATGCGGCGCTGGCGGCCGAGATGCCCAAGAAGGTGGACGACACCACCTATGAGGCGACGCTGCGTAAGGACGCGAAGTTCACCGACGGCTCGGCAGTGACTGCAGATGACGTCGTCTTCTCCTTCACGCGTGTGCTCGACCCGGCCAACAAGTCGTTGTACTCCCAGTTCCTGCCCTTCATCGACAAGGTGGAGGCCAAGGATGCGAGCACGGTGACCATCAAGCTCAAGTACGCCTTCTCTCTGGTCGCGGAGCGTCTGAGCGTTGTCAAGATCGTCCCCAAGGCGGTCGTTGAGGCGGACGCCAAGAAGTTCGACATGAACCCCACCGGGAGCGGTCCCTACAAGATGACCGACAACGGCGCCGCCAGTCAGAAGGTCGTCTTCGAGCGCAACGACAGCTACAACGGTCCTCGCCCGGCGTTGGCCAAGTCCATGACCTGGCAGGTCCTGCCCGATGATACGACCCGGACCAATGCCGTGAGCTCCGGCTCCGTACAGGCCATCGATGCCGTCCCAGCGGCCAACCTCTCGACGCTGAAGGATCCGGTCAAGGTGGCGGCGCAGCAGGGTTTCGGCCTGCTCTTCGCCATGTTCAACAACACCACCTTCTCCAACGTCAAGGCGCGTCAGGCGGTGCTCTACGCGCTGGACTACGCCAAGATCTGCGACACCAGCATGGCTGGGCTGGCGACGCCGGCGACCTGCTTCGTCCAGGAGGGGCACCCCGCCTACAAGAAGGCCAAGGTGGTCTACTCCATGGATGCGGCCAAGGCCAAGTCTCTCCTGGCGGAGGCCGGTGTCACGACCATCAACCTCCTGTGCACGGACCATGGCTGGTTCTCCGCGGTGCGGCCCGTTATTCGCGAGAACCTCGAGGCCCTGGGCGTGACGGTCAAGTATGACGAGAAGAAGTCCGCCGACACCTACAGCTTCATTGAGTCCGCGGATGGGGCGAAGGCGTGGGATGTCGTTATCGCGCCCGGGGATCCCTCAGTCTTCGGCGATGACGCGGACCTGCTCATGCGCTGGTGGTACGGGGGTGACGTGTGGACTGACGCCCGCATGCACTGGAAGGGATCGGAGGGGCAGAAGGCGATTCAGGCGCTGCTCGACGAGGCGGTCAAGCTGGAGGGTGACAAGCAGATCGCCAAGTGGCAGGAGGCCTTCGACAAGATCTCCGAGGATGTTCCGCTGTACCCGCTCTTCCACCGCAAGGCTCCGACGGCCTACAACTCGTCGACGTTGGAGAACTTCAAGCCGATCTCGCTGACTGGTCTGTCCTTCGTGGGGACGGGGTCATCCAAGTCCTGAGGTCTGTGTGAGGGCGGTGCGGCGAGCCAGTTCTGGTGAGTCGTGCCGCCCGAGCCGTTGTCGGGCCGCAGCGCTTCAAAGGCGCAGAAGCAACGGACTTGCTATCTGACGTCAGACATCAGACAATTGGGGTGACGGTTGGCCTTCCAGCCGCCAAACCACCCAGCCGCCCTCTCAGGCGGCAGGACGCTAACGCAAAGGAGCATCTCAGTGTCCAACCTCATCCGCCTGATCGGACGGCGCCTGGTCGCGCTGCCGGTCATGGTGCTGGGCGTGACGCTGCTCGTCTTCGTTGTCATGTCGTTCTCCTCGGCAGACCCGGCGCGCCTGGCGCTGGGGGAGGCGGCAACGGCAGACGCCCTCGAGCAGTACCGAGTCGCCCACCACCTCAACGATCCCCTTCTCAAGCGGTTCTGGGATTATCTCCTGGGCCTGGCCCACGGCGACCTCGGCACCTCCTTCACCGGAGTCAAGATCTCCGACATGGTGGCCGGGGCCTTCCCGATCACGCTCCAGCTGACCTTCATTGGAATCTTCGTGGCCGTCATCTTCGCCACGATCCTGGGCATCATCGCTGCTCTGTACCGCGACAAGTGGCAGGACCAGGTCATCCGCGTCATCTCCATCGCCTGCCTGGCCACGCCGTCCTTCTGGCTCGCCCTGCTGCTCATCCAGTGGTTCTCCGACATCCCGGGTGGAACGGGTGCCTTCCCCGCGCTGGTGTCCGAGTGGGTGCCGTTCAGTGAGGATCCCGGAACATATCTCAATCAGATCTTTCTGCCGGCACTGGCGATCGCGGTGCCCAACGCTGGATCACTGACCCGCGTGGTCCGCACCGCCATGGTCGAGGAGCTCGACCGCGACTACGTGCGTACCGCCATCGGTGGTGGTATCCCCAAGAACATCGTCGTGGCCCGCAACGTGTTGCGCAACGCGCTCATCACCCCGTTGACCGTTCTGGGACTGCGCATCGGCTACGCCATGGGAGGCGCCGTCGTCATCGAGATGATCTTCAACATCAAGGGGATGGGACAGCTCATCTTCCAGGGCATCACCCGTAACGACGTCAATATCGTCCAGGGAGTGTCCATCACGGTGGCGCTGGCCTTCATCCTCATCAACATCGTTGTTGACATGCTCTACGTCCTCGTCAACCCACGAATCAGGAGCATCTGATGCTGCACCGTTCCACACTGGATAAGGCCTCGCGGCCCGGGCTGCGCTTCCAGGGCTGGAAGGCGTTGCCCCTCGGCTCGAAGATCGCCATCGTCGTGCTCTGCCTTATTGCCCTGATCGCCATCCTGGCGCCCGTCGTCGCCCCGTACTCGCCCGGTGCCACCGGTCTGGCGGAGGCCAAGACGACCTCGTACATCGAGGGCGTCGGTGAGGTCACCTCGAGTGATCCCGTGGTGGCCCCCTCAATGTCGCACCTGTTCGGCACCGACGGCACCGGCCGCGACATCTTCTCCCGTGCCGTCTACGGCGCCAGGGTCTCACTGGTTGTGGGTCTGACCGCCACCGGCCTTGCGCTCCTAGTGGCCTCAGTCCTGGGTGCCGTGGCCGCCACGTCGCGCAAGTGGATCGCTGAGACCCTCATGCGCGTGCTCGACGTCGTCATGTCCTTCCCCGGTATTGCTCTGGCTGCCGTACTCGTCTCGGCGATGTCGACCCGGCTGCCGATGCTGCCGGTCATCATCATCTCCATCGCTGTTCTCTACATCCCCCAGCTCACCCGTGTGGTGCGCGCCAACATCATCTCCCAGTTCGGAGAGGACTACGTCGCCGCCTCCAAGGTGATGGGGGCGCCGGTGCCGTGGATCCTTCTCAAGCACGTGGCCCGCAACTGCATCGCCCCGATCATGGTCTTCGCGACCGTCCTGGTGGCTGATGCGATCGTCTTCGAGGCCTCGTTGTCCTTCATCGGTGCGGGCATCAAGTCCGTCAACACCCCGACCTGGGGAAACATGCTTTCCGAGGGTAAGGAGCTGCTCCTGTCGGGCCACTGGTGGCCGACCTTCTTCCCGGGCCTGCTCATCCTCATCACCACCCTGTGCCTCAACGTCCTGTCCGAGGGGCTGA
>ERZ772971.2044-NODE-2044-length-11326-cov-13.628249_pt1 | contig 11326 bp, 11 predicted proteins | sample MGYA00511943_ERZ772971 | MGnify/ENA primary metagenome ERZ772971 (study PRJEB29015, sample SAMEA2737929) | human oral metagenome | biome: human oral; feature: human-associated habitat; material: dental | place: China | collected 2144 ... | reverse complement strand
TAAGTATTGCTCGCTGATCAGGCCGCAATAGTTGGTACGCATAAAATCACCTTTTGATAATGTTTGATTTGATATTTAACAGGCTAGGCCGTCTGAAAACCCGTTTCAGACGGCCTGAAGTGGTATTTTAGGAAATCCGCCCTCCAGACTGCCCGCCGTCTTCCGAAAGTTTGACGGGCAATTCGTCCGGCATCACCATTCCCAGCGAAATCACATATTTCAAGGCCTCGTCCACGCTCATGTCGAGTTCGCGCACGTCGCGTTTCCTGACCATGATGTAATAACCGCCGGTTGGGTTGGGCGTGGTCGGAACATATACGGAAACGTATTCTTCATCCTGCGGCAGGCTGTTTTGCAACACCTGGGGAACGCTGCCGGAGACGAATGCCAACGTCCAGATTTCAGGCTGGGGAAACGGCACGAGAACGGGCGTTTTAAACGAGCGGCTGCCGTCTGAAAGCAGCGACTCGGATACTTTTTTAACGCTGGTATAGATGGATTTGACGACGGGAATATGGCTCAGCATCCCGTCCCACGCGGAAATAATCCGCTTGCCCAATACGTTGGCCCCGAACAACCCTGTGATAAACAACGCCGCCACGGTCAGGATGACACCCAATCCGGGCACATCGAATCCGATAAGGTTTTTCGGCTGCCACCGCAGCGGCAGCAGATTAATCAACTGGTCGGAGGCCGACACGATATAGTTGATGACCCAAATGGTTACGGCAATGGGCAGCCATACCAGCACGCCCGTTATCAGGTATTTTTTCAATGCCTTGCCTATTTTGCCGCTTTCGGCTTTATGTTCTGCCATTTTATTCCGTATTTTGCATTCCGACGGTTTTTGCCAAACGCGTCATTATACGCGCTAGGCCGGTAGGAAACGAATGTTTTTGCGCACCGGCCGTTAGATTCCGTCCCAATCATTGAACATCAGGCCGATGCCGATACCGTTCTGTTTGTGATTGTAATCAATAAGGCTTTCGCCATAGCCGTGGAAGCCGCGTACCACGCCTTTCAGACGGCCTTTAAGCGGGAAGGTATAAGCCGCCTCCACTGCGCCGTGTCCGGTTTTCGGGTTGTAACGCCAAACCGAATAAATATTTTTCTTGTCGTCCAAGCGGTATTGCACCTTCAGGTCGCCATAGCCCATGTAGTCTTTAATGTCGGGATTGTCGTTGTCGTCGTTGCTTTTGTCGAACACGGGCAGCCACAGCCGCGGCACCAGCGTCAACCTGCCCCATTCCATGCCCGCCATCGTATATACCCTGTTCCACGAACGCGATTCGGGACGGCTCTGACCGTTGGACGTGTGCAGGAATCCCGCGCCTATCATGCGCAACTTGCCGCCGAAGGGCAGATCGGCCTTCACCGGCTGGGTGATGAAAATTTCCGGTTCGTAGTCGGTATTGCGGAAAGGCGCAGATTTACGGCCTTGATTGTAAATCTGCCAATCGGATTTCTGAGTATATCCGAACCATAAATCGGCACGGCTTTTAAACAAATCTTCTGCAATTTTGCTTTTAAAGGAAACCTGCATTTTGACTTCGGCGCGCTTTTGCTCGGAGAAACGTTCCGCAGACGTCGTACCGCGGGTCGGTGAATGCGGGGAATAATTCGGGCTGCTGTTGTACCACACGGGTAAAAGGTACATGGGATTGTGTTCGCGTACAGACAAAATCCCGCGGGTGTCGTTTTTGTCCAAATCATACATGGCGCTCAGCGGCGAATATGATTCGGCGGCTTTGTGCAGGTCTTCCTCGGCAACATTATGTTCAGGCTTGTCGAAAACAATGACTGCTTCTTTCTTTTCCAAACCTTCGCTGACTGTTTTCTTCAAATCGACAGGTGTTTTGACCCCGGCCTTTTCCGTCGCGGCAGGAAGCGGTTTGACCGGCGGCAACTGTGCAGCATAGACTTTGTCGTAACAGGCCAAACGCAGCGTATTGTCTTCCACTGCCGTGCACTGCAAGGCGGCATCCGCCGCCCACGACATCGGCGACAGCACGGCGAATCCCGCGCCCAGAACCATATACTGTTTGAATTTCATACTGTTACCGTTTCTAAAAATCATTTTCAGACGGCCTCCGAAAATCCGTAACCCAAACAGCCGTTACCGCAAGACCATCTTGTTTTCGAAGTATATAGGCAGACAGGCCGTCTGAAAACATTTCCGCCGGACAAAGCAAAGCCCCTGGGAATATTCCGCTCAGGGGCATCTGCATCGTGCCGCGGCCTTTCCGCAGCGAAACCGGTCAAAATCAAGCCAATGCTTTAATTTTGGCAGACAGGCGGCTCTTGTGGCGGGCCGCTTTGTTTTTGTGATAAACACCTTTATCGGCGATACGGTCGATAACTTTTACCGACTCTTTGTAAACAGCCTGGGCGGCGGCTTTATCGCCTGCTTCGACAGCTTTCAGCACCTTCTTAACCGCAGTACGGAAAGCGGTACGCAGGCTGGCGTTGTGGGCGCGTTGTTTAACCGATTGGCGGGCACGTTTGCGGGCTTGTGCGCTGTTTGCCATATTGAATATCTCCTGAAAAAACTAATTCCATAAACGTGCTATTGTAAAGACTAAGGTATTTATGCGCAAGTAGTTTGTCTGTAAAAGCCGGTTTCCCCTTATCCTGCGAATCGGCCGGAATCCGGCTGCGATACGATGCCGAAGCCTTTTCCGCTCGGTATCGAACCCCTTATATCGCTTTGATTTTTATCGTTCATTACATTACAATAGCCCCACACCGCGCCGGGGTGTTTTGGGGCGCCGGTGTTGTTTTATTCCCTACAACCTTTCATCAGGAAAATAACCCGTATGAAAAAATCCGTATTAGCCGTATTGGCGGCATTGTCGCTGGCCGCCTGCGGCGGCGGGCAGAAAGCCGAACCTCAAGCCGGTGCGCAAGCATCTGCTGCCAACGCCGGTACGCCTGCCGCAACCGATACCCTCAATATCTACAACTGGTCGAACTATGTCGACGAAAGTACGGTTGACGATTTCAAAAAGCAGAACAAACTCAAACTGCGCTACGATTTATATGAAAACAACGAGACTCTGGAAGCGAAAATGCTGACCGGCAAATCGGGGTATGACCTAGTGGTACCGGGCATCGCCTTCCTGCCGCGCCAAATCGAGGCCGGAGCGTATCAGAAAATTAATAAGGACCTGATTCCCAACTATAAAAATATCGACCCCGAACTGCTGAAGATGCTGGAAACCGCCGATCCGGGCAATCAGTATGCAGTGCCGTATTTCTCCGGCGTGAACACCTTGGCGATTACGGCGAAAGGCAAGGAAATCTTGGGCGGCAAACTGCCTGAAAACGGCTGGGATTTACTGTTCAAACCGGAATACACCAACAAACTGAAATCCTGCGGCATCGCGCTGTGGGACACGCCGAGCGAAATGTTCCCGATTGTCCTGAACTATCTGGGTAAAGACCCCAAAGGTTCGAATCCTGCCGACATCAAGGCGGCGGCGGAAGTGTTGAAAGCCATCCGTCCCGACGTCAAACGCTTCAGCCCGTCCATCATCGACGAGCTGGCACGCGGCGAAATCTGTCTGGCGGCGGGCAACGGCGGCGATTTGAACTTGGCCAAAGCCCGCTCGGAAGAGGTGAAAAACAATGTCGGCATCGAGGTGTTGACTCCGAAAGGCATGGGCTTTTGGATTGAATCGTGGCTGATTCCGGTCGATGCGAAAAACGTCGCCAACGCCCACAAATACATCGACTACACGCTGGACCCCGAAGTGGCTGCGAAAAACGGCATTGCCGTTACCTTTGCGCCCGCAAGCAAACCGGCGCGTGAAAAAATGCCGGCCAAACTGGTTGCCACCCGTTCCATCTTCCCGACTGCGGAAGACATGAAAAACGGTTTCGTGATGCCGCAAATGAGTTCGGACGCGAAAAAACTGAGCGTGAACCTGTGGCAGAAAATCAAAGTAGGTTCGCACTAAGCGTTTGATGCCGTGAGGCCGTCTGAAATCGGTTTTTCAGACGGCCTCTGTTTTTTTTTTTGCGCTTCCCTACCCGCCCATACAAACGCTCCGCCCGAAATTCTCTATATAATGGCGGCAACCCGTTTCCCTCCGATTAGCCATGACCGTTTATTTCATTGCCGACCTGCACCTGAGCGAAGCCCGCCCGGACCTGACCGAACTCTTCCTGCACTTTATGTATGGCGAGGCGGAAAAAGCGCAGGCGGTTTACATACTCGGCGACCTGTTCGACTTTTGGATAGGCGATGACGAACGCTCCGTCCTGACAGATACGGTCAAACAGGCCATCCGCCATCTGACCGGACGCGGGGTGAAATGCTATTTTATCCACGGCAACCGCGATTTCCTGCTCGGCAAACGTTTCGCCGCGGAAACCGGCATGATTTTGCTGCCCGAATACCAAACGGTTGATTTGTTCGGACGGAAAACGCTCATCTGCCACGGCGACACCTTGTGTACGGACGATGTCCGCTACCAGCAGTTCCGCCGCAAAGTGCACCAAAAATGGCGGCAGAAGCTGTTTCTGCTGCTGCCGCTGCCGCTGCGAGTCAGCATCGCAAAAAAAATCCGCCAAACCAGCAAGCAGGACAAACAGCGCAAAGCGGCCGAAATCATGGATGTCAACCCGCAAACTGTGGCCGAAACGGTCGGCAGATACGGAGCGGACCTGCTGATACACGGCCATACCCACCGCCAGAACATCCACCGCAACGACCGATTTACGCGGATCGTATTGGGCGACTGGAAAAAGGACCGAGCGTCCATTCTGAAAATCGACGAACACGGATTCGGATTTATCTGAAACAAACCGCAGGCCGTCTGAAAACTGTTTCAGACGGCCTGCGGTTTGTTCGGCGGCTCCGTTGTAACAAAGTCAGACGGACTCCGTCAGAATGCTTCGCCCACTTTCACACCGCCCTCGGTGTCTTTCGGCGACGCCAGCCGCGCGGTGGCTTCCCGGGCGGCTCGGAATGCCTCGGTCCGCATTGTTTTTTCTGCCTCGTCCGCCCCCAACGTATTGGCCATATACTGCCAGCGGGCGGCGAGTTCGGCATTGTCGGGCATATCGAAACCGTCCCTCAGTTCGTCAACCAAATCAGGGCGGTTGCACACCAGCACGATGTCGCAGCCCGCATCGAACGAAATCCGCGCCCGCTCTTTGATGCCGCCTGCGCCACACGCGCCTTCCATCGTCAGGTCGTCTGAAAAAATCACGCCTTTGAAGCCGATGTCGCGGCGCAGGATATCTTTCAGCCATTTGGCGGAAAATCCGGCCGGATTGCCGTCTACCTGAGGATAAACCACATGGGCGGGCATAACCGCCGCCATGCCTGCCGCGCTCATTCTGCGGAACGGCACGATGTCTGCCGCTTCCAGCTCCGCCATACTGCGGCCGTCCTGCGGCAGGACATGATGGCTGTCGCCTTCGACGAAGCCGTGGCCGGGGAAGTGTTTGCCGCAAGACTTCATGCCGCCGCGGTTCAGCCCTTTCTGCAAGGCCAGGGCCAGCTCGGCCACGGTTTCGGCATCATGGTGGAAACTGCGGTTGCCGATAACGGCGCATTGCCCCCAATCCAAATCCAGCACGGGGGTAAACGACAGGTCGATGCCGCAGGCGGAAAGTTCGGCAGCCAGCACCCAGCCGACCTGTTCGGCTTGCGCCTTGGCCGCATCGGGGCCTTGTTCGTCCCAAATCCGGCCCAATACGTTCATGGCGGGCAGGCGGGTGAAACCGTCGATAAAACGCTGCACGCGGCCGCCTTCGTGGTCGACCGCCACAATCAGTTCGGGCGTGCGCACGGCTTTGATTTCGCGCACCAGCTCTTTGAGCTGCGCCACGTTTTCGAAATTGCGGCGGAACAGAATCACGCCGCCGACGGCAGGGTCAAGCAGACGCTGTTTTTCTTCGTCGGTCAGACGGAAGGCGTTGACATCGGCCATTACCGGGCCGCGCGGGATGGAATGAGACATTTTTCTGCAACCTAATATCCAATTTATCTATTTTCTATTTATCTGATTTGGCAAAGAATTTGTAAATTCCAAAACCAACGAATACTGTAATCAAAAACAATATATCCTTATTCATGTTTAAATTAATTACGTTATAAATAAACCTAGAAAATACAATATAATACAAACCAATTATTATTAACATCCATATTTTCATTATAACATTCCTTTATCTAACTAGAATAATAGCCAGTGTTATTGAAGTATAAATCCCTATTTTGTTAAATTTTGCCAACTTTCCCAAAAAAATTAAGAATGATTGTCATTTTATTTTCCTAAGTGATATTATAACTTTGTGTAGATACTCTACATGTATTATATAAGACAACTTTGTCAACTTAATAGGAGACTTAATTATGGAAACCTTGAACAATCATGATTTGGAAAAAGTATCTGGTGGCTGGGGGAACTTTATAGCAGGTGCGATTGGAGGATGGGCCTTAGGAAAGTTTGTATTTGATCCCGTTTATAACAAATATGTTGAAAGTATCCCTCAGGCAGGAAAAGCCAATCTAGACAGATTGAATGGAGCCATGAGAAGAAATGGCGGTATTGGTTTTGTGGATTAAATCATAAAATCAACTAATAAACTCGTCAATTTCAATTATGGAATTGACGAGTTTATTTTTATTTATGTTATACAAATTCAAGCAGTTTTGCCTTTTTTATCTTTCAGCATAAAGATGAGTGCGGTCAAAACGATGCCGGTTGCGAAAAAGCCCAGCCAAGCCGATTGGGTCATGCCCAACACGAGGTAGCCTGCCGCTGCCGCGCCTGCAACAGTCAGGGCGTATGGCAGTTGCGATGTGACGTGATCGATGTGGTTACAATGCGCGCCGGTAGAAGACAGGATGGTGGTGTCGGAAATGGGCGAACAGTGGTCGCCGCACACTGCGCCGGCCATGACTGCCGACATACAGGGAATCACCAGCGTGGCGTCGACTTTGACCGCCATCGCGGCGGCAATCGGCAGCATGATGCCGAACGTGCCCCAGCTTGTGCCGGTAGCGAACGCCATCACGCTGGCCAGCAGGAACAGGATAACGGGCAGGAAGCCGGAATTGATGTTGCCGGCAACCAGCGTGGAAAGGTATTCGCCGGTGTGCATTTCGCTAACCACGGTACTGATGAGCCACGCTAAAATCAAAATGGTAATCGCGCCGAACATGGATTTTATGCCCTGCCAAACCGCTTTGCCGTAATCGGAGGGTTTGATGGCGCCGACGGTGGTCAGCAATACCGCCGCCACGCCCGACAACCCGCCGACCACCAGCGAAGTGTTCACATCGGTATTTTCAAACGCCCCCAAAATACTGAAAGTTTCCAGCGAACGGCTGCCGGTGTACAACATGGCGGACACGGTGGCAAAAATCAGCACCAGCATGGAAATAATCAGCGCGTAAACCCGCCCTTTCACGCCGTCTGAAATCTGGGCCTCGTCGTGGTTTTCATGTTGTGCGGCACGTTCGAGGCGCGCCATCGAGCCGATGTCGAAGGAAAACCAAGCGACGACAAACACCATAATCAGCGCGAACAAGGCGTAATAATTCATCAGGCTCATGGCGACGAACGTGCCCATCGGCGTGTATCCGGTGATTTTATAAGTAACGAGCAAACCGGCCAGCGTGGCGATAATCGAGGCGCCCCAGCTTGAGACGGGCATCAGCACGCACATCGGCGCGGCGGTCGAGTCAAGGATATAGGCCAGCTTGGCGCGGGAAATTTTGAATTTGTCGGCAACAGGGCGGGCAATCGCACCCACGGCGAGGCTGTGGAAATAGTCGTCGATGAAAGTAACGAATACCAGTCCCGCCGTCAGCATTTTCGCCCCGCGTTTGTCTTTGATATGGTGCTTCGCCCAATCCGCAAACGCCTGATTGCTGCCGGAATAAGTGAGCAGCGAGGTAAACACGCCCAGCAGCAGCAGGAAAATCAGGATTTTGAGCTTGCCCAGCGACCAGCCGCCGTCTGCCCAGACCAGCCCGACCGCCATGTCTTTCAAGTGCAGCAGGGTATTTGACGGATTCCCGCCCGCCAGCAGCACCGCACCGAGAATAATGCCGATTCCCAGCGACAGCAGCACGCGGCGGGTAACGACTGCCAGCAACAAGGCCAGCGCGGCGGGGACGACGGATAAGAACGAATGTGAATAATCGGCCAATTCCATAAGTTGTCTGTTTTCTTGTAATTTTCAGACGGCCCGACCAAGCCTCCGGGGCCGTCTGAAATATTGAACATACGCAGCGGGGCGCGGCCCCCTGTCGTCGGGAAACGGACGGCAGCAAAATACCCGCCGTTTTGGAGCGGGTATTCTACCATCGATACAGGCTTTGATGCCGTCTGAAATGTTTTTTATTGCAGGTTCAACGCCAAAAACAGCGTGTTGCCGTCGCGCTGTACCAAGAGCGGCACGTTTTTACCCGCATTTTCCAATGCGCTGCGGAAGGTGGATTCGTCGTCTACCGTAATCTGGCTCACGGCTAAGATTTCGTCGCCGCGCTTCAGGCCTGCGCGTTCGGCGGCGCCCGTTACCCGCGTTACAATCAAATGCTGTTTGTTATCGGAATTCCGCACCTGCAAGGTCAGTCCGGTATTTTCGACGGTAAAACCCGCCGCATCCGGCTGTTTGGCGGGATTGCTGCTGCCGGAGCTGCCGGTTTCCACCGATGCACCGACGCTGCCGAGCTGTACTTTGACGAAAATTTCTTCGCCCTTACGCCATACGCCCAACCTGACCTCCTTACCCGGAGCAATCGCACCCACCATAACGGGCAGGTCGCTGGAGGCGCGCACTTCCTCGCCGTTGACGCTGCGCACGATGTCGCCCACCTGCAAACCGGCCTGGGCCGCCGGACTGTTGGGCATGATTTTGGCGACCAGTGCGCCGCCGGCCTTGTCCAAACCGAACGATTTGGCCAAATCATATGATACTTCCTGAATAATCACCCCGAGCTGGCCGCGCTGCACCTTGCCGGTTTTCTTGATTTGGTCGGCCACATTCATCGCCACATCAATCGGGATGGCGAACGAAATGCCCATAAACCCGCCGCTGCGGCTGTAAATCTGCGAATTGATGCCGACCACCTGCCCTTTCAGGTTAAACAGCGGCCCGCCCGAATTGCCGGGGTTGATGGCGACGTCGGTCTGGATGAACGGCGTATAGTTTTCGTTCGGCAGGCTGCGGCCCTTGGCGGAAACGATGCCGGCGGTGATGCTGTTGTCGAAGCCGAACGGTGCGCCGATGGCCGCCACCCATTCGCCCGGTTTCAAATCTTTCGGATTGCCGATTTTGACCACAGGCAGGTCTTTGGCGTCGATTTTAATCAGGGCGACGTCGGATTGCTGGTCGGAACCGATTAATTTGGCCGAATACGCACGTTTGTCGTTCAGCAACACCTTGATGTTGGCCATATTGGCAACGACGTGGGTGTTGGTCAGGATGTAGCCGTCTTGGCTGATGATGAAGCCCGAACCGAAATTCAGTTCGTCGCTGCCTTCGTCCTGTTCGGGCATATCGGGCATGTTCGGCACCAGACGCTTGAAAAACTCGTAAAACGGATCGTTGTCGGGAAACTGGCTCAAATCCATGCTGTTTTCTTCGGAATTGTCGGCACTCTTCACCGCTTTGGTCGCCTGGATATTGACCACTGCCTGCCCTTCCTGCTCGAACAGTTGGGCAAAGTCGGGCAGCAGCATGTTGACGCTGCCGTCGTTTTTCTTGGTTTCGATGCGTTGTACCAGCTCACCGCTTTTATCGTTGTTGCCGAAAAAACTTTCCACTTTGTCGCACCCGCCCAGCACCAATGCCGAAGCGGCTACCACTGCCAAATATGCGTGCTTTTTGTTCACGGAGTGTCCTTTTATTACCGTTGGCTGCTTTATTGTTTGAAGCTAAAGCCGGATTGTAAACGAAATCCGCCATATCCGCATCCGCCGGATATGCCGCCTTTCTTTTCAAAATAAACGATTGCCGAAGCGGTTTTTGCCCTGAAAACAGCAGGTTCCAAGGCAGGTTGTTTCCAAATTGCCAATCCGCCCTTCGGCTCCATACTGCCCCATGTTGAGGCGGACGGTGCGTTCCGCAATAGCCGCCTGCCTGTTAGTCGCTTCATTTTATTAAAATTTACCGTTGCCCCCGCCGATTCCGCCCGATGCGGCAAACCGTCCCGGTTTCAGACGGCCTCTTTCCCCTTACTACATCAGTTTGGCCGGATATTCGCACAAGTCGTTGATAATGCAGGTCTTACATTGCGGCTTCAGCGCTTTGCAGGTGTAGCGACCGTGCAGGATGAGCCAATGATGCGCGTCCATCAGAAACTCTTTCGGCACAAAGCGCATCAGCTTGTCCTCCACCTCGCGCACGTCCTTGCCCGGCGCGATTTTGGTACGGTTGGAAACGCGGAAGATATGGGTGTCGACCGCCATGACCGGCTGCCCGAACGCCGTGTTCAGCACCACGTTTGCCGTTTTGCGCCCCACTCCGGGCAGTGCTTCCAGCGCGGCACGGTCGGCGGGCACTTCGCCGTGATATTTTTCCAGCAGGATGCGGCAGGTCTGCATGATGTGTTTGGACTTGGTTTTGTAAAGCCCTATGGTTTTGGTGTATTCCATCACGCCGTCCAATCCCAAATCCAGCATCGCCTGCGGCGTGGCGGCCACGGGAAACAGTTTTGCCGTCGCCTTGTTCACGCCTACGTCGGTGGCCTGCGCCGACAAGAGGACGGCGATAAGCAGCTCGAAGGGCGAGTTGAAGTTGAGTTCGGTGGTCGGGTGCGGATTGGCGGCGCGGAAACGCTCGAAGATTTCTTGGCGGATGCGTTTGTTCATGATGCGGGTGCGGTTTGTATGTTTTTGAAATGAGTGGGATTATAACGCAAAAGGCCGTCTGAAACCCGACGTTTTGGGGTTTCAGACGGCCTCTATGCTTGGTTAGGCCTGTTCTGCCAACACCGCTTCAATCAACTCCTGCGCGCCGTCGTCCGCCAGTTTTTTGGCGACTGCGCGTCCGAGCGCGTCGGCGTAGGCGGCGGGGGCTTGCGCGTCTGCCTGTAAAATCACCGAGCCGTCGGGATGTCCGACCAGCCCGCGCAGGGTGAGCAGGCCGTCTTCTTCGGTACAATACGCGGCAAGCGGGACTTGGCAGCTTCCGCCCAAAGCGCGGGCGAGGGCGCGTTCGGCGGTCACGCAGGCGTGTGTTGTGTCGTGGTTTAAGGGTTTCAATACGTCCAAAAGGTCGGTGCGGTGTGCGGCGATTTCGATACCCAACGCGCCTTGTCCGGCAGCGGGCAGGCTGTCGGCTTCGGAGAGAATCAGGC